>ERZ857521.2090-NODE-2090-length-20392-cov-6.707135_pt1 | contig 20392 bp, 17 predicted proteins | sample MGYA00519701_ERZ857521 | MGnify/ENA primary metagenome ERZ857521 (study PRJEB31778, sample SAMEA3449346) | human gut metagenome | biome: human gut; feature: human-associated habitat; material: faeces | place: United Kingdom | collected 2010/2012 ...
ATGTCGCAAATGTGCAATTATTATCCATGTCAACTTCCTCCAAACATTACTTTTTCGCTTTTTCAAGCTCAAGTGCTGTGCGCAGTGGTGCGAATAGCTGACGCCCTTGATTATCGACACGCCTAAGAATTCCTTCGGCCGCATTTGGCGTCAAATAGTAGCGCCTGCTGACAATTTCTCGCTCGACAATATCATAAACAACCGACGGCACGATCTGCGCAGGCGTTGGATTCACATTTCCTCCAACAAACGAGCCGTCCCATGCAAGTCCTGCTCTTGGCCACTTATATGTTCTAGAATCATCAGTAAAATCTGTTTCGTAGAGATTCTCAGGTGACCATTCTGATTTAGCAAACTCAGGAACATAGTCAGTCACATACTTTTTCATAAAATGTTCCGAATTCTCAGCTTCAAGTTGTGTATGTACACGTTTTGCTATCCATTCAACAACGGGAACTGAAACGGCATTACCAAGCGCAGTATACCTTAAAGTGTCTATGTCGTCATCATTACCGGCGTAGTTGAGAGGCAATGTCCACAAGTCATCAAACCCCTGAAGACGCTCATATTCCTTCGGGGTCAAACGTCGCACACCATCTTGACAAACAACATAAGTCCGGCTCCAGTCGGTTCCTGTGTGGCGACCGGAAGTTGCTGCCAAACAATATGCCGTCTTGGGCACTTTGGGATAGGCGTTGGGGGCATTAGATTCCGTTACAAAATCTTTGCGCTCACCCTCAGTCTTTGCTGCGCCAGATTGGTCAAACATTACACGCATCGCTTTTTCGGGATTTCGCAACCAACAGCACAAGTAAACACGGGAACGAGATTGCGGAACGCCAAAATACCTGCTGTTAAACAAACGCCAAGCGACTGCATATCCCATTGAAGTAAGCTTCTGGAGGATGACACCAAAGTCACGCCCACCATTTGAGTTATATAGTCCTTCGACATTTTCGATTATAACAACTTGAGGAAGTTTTGCTTCCAAAAGGGCAGCGTATTGATAAAACAAACCTGACCTGCTACCACCAAGCCCTAAACGTTGGGCTGCACCTCGCGCAACAGAAATATCTTGGCAGGGGAAGCCCCCGCACCAAACTTCTGCCTCGGGCAACTTCGTTGCATCCACTGTGCATATATCATTTTCACGTTGAACATTAGGCCAGTGTTTCGTCAGAATCTCATTACAAAAAGGATTAATCTCGCACAACAAAGCAGTTCTAAAGCCATGCTTTTCAAAACCAACATCAAATCCGCCAATACCCGCAAAAAAAGAATTGACCCTATATGTTGCCTCAGTGCGGGGTGTTTCTGCACACGGAATCTCAGATGAGCCACGTCGAAACTCGGTAATGTCAGCAATATCACAATCAAGTGCAGCACATACCTTTGCCAAGACATCTGTGGTAACATTTTCGTTTTTAGCCAGTTTTGCCATTGAGGCGCGGCTAATTCCAGCTGCTTCTCGCAATTCTTGCTTCTGCAAATGCATATCATTCAGACGCTGCCAAAGTTTATCATACACAATAGTCATGTTTTCCTCCAAGCGGCATAATTCAAAACAATTATACTACAACCTTTTGATCGGCGCAATACAAAATTCTGTGAAAACAGAATTTTACCGATTTGGAAGTGTAGCGTATTTGTTAATTTTATTTAGTTTTCTACTTGAATAGATTCACTTTGGAGGGCAAACATGTTGTGGTTTTCGATTTTCGTGATATACTAAGTATGCTATTGTCAAAACGAAAGCTCTGCAATCGTTTTATTATGCACCCACCGAGAGGGAGTGGGTGCATTTTTCTATACGCTTTTTCGGCTGATTTTTGTGACCAAAGCAGCGGCGACGGCAAGGAAGGGCAAAACTGCATATTCCCGGGTGCATTCAACGTTTCATATTAGGATTCTGCAAGAACATAAAGAAAAGGGCTGAAACCTTGTATCAAAGTTTCAGTCCTTTTATGCTTTCTTGGGGCTATTTCCTGATGAGGGGGATACAAGTCCTGATTTCTATTGTAATTCCAGCGTATTTCGTATATAATACTATTGGAGAATGCTTTGAAGACATCTACATTTTCAGTAGGCTAATTTGCATGAATGGGGAGATTCGCAATGCCCAATGTTCACAATTCCAGCGGTTAACATCTGATCTCCACCTATTGTGTTTTGTTGTAGAATCCGCATACACGCAGGAACAACATGGCGAATCAATCTTCTGGAATTAAGCCATATGCTGTCAACGATCTTCCGTTATCATATACACTATAGAATCGATTTATATTACCGCGCGAATGGGAGGATTAGCATGAATAACGAGCAGCGTATTGAGTTTTGGAACGTTCTTTGCTCTCTAAAAGGCGAAAACCCCGAAGCGGATCAGAAACAATTGCAAGAGAAAATTGTCCTTCCCCGTTATCTGTTTCGCTATCGATCGGTCAACACGAACAATTTGGATGCATTAAGGACAAATCGACTGTATTTTTCCTCCGCAAATTACTATGATGATCCCTTTGATACTTTTCTTCATATTGATTTTCAAAAAATCAAGAATGAATTCGAAAGCAACTTCCAATCGGATACGGCTATAGAACAGCTTGCAATCGGAATGAAGCACTTCATTTCTGGCCATGAAAATGAACTCCCTGAGGTGTTTGTTAATGCCGTGACCGAACCAAGTAAGCTTAAAACTTTATCACAAAACGGACTAATCAATGCATTTCTTTCCTATGTCATGGATGTTCGAAATGAAATTCGAAAGAATACTTGGTCGGTCTGTTTTTCTGAAAATGGCTTAAACGAAACACTATGGCTTAAATATGCAGATCAGTATAAGGGATACGCTCTTGTATACGACCTTGATAATACTGAAAATCTTCGATGCGGAAAAATGGATAAATGCAAAAACTGCGGAATTCTCCAATACGGAACTCCACTGTATCCAGTAGCTTATTCAAACGAACCGTATGACGCAACTATCTTTGCTAGGTTCGTATTGGGGCAAAAACTATCGCAGCAGGTTAATTTTCCTCTTCCCCCGTTCCTTCAAGCGGATCTTTCAAAGGGTATCACGCCCTGGGAGCGCGAAAAAACAACTCTGCTTAAGAAGATGTGCCATCAATATGATGAGGAATGGCGAATGATTCTACCCTGCCCAATGAATCCGCCAATTATGCGAGAATGGGTTCCTGCGGGCATTATTCTCGGGATAAGGATGAATCCTTCGGAAAAGAATCTCGTCATTACATTAGCAAAAGAAGCAGGCATTGCGCAGCTATATGAATCTTATATCAATATTGATAATAAGCTTGATATTCGACCACTTCCAGCAGAAAACAGAGCTTAGCATATACTGCTCGACATTAGATATCATTCTGTGGATCATTTTATAAGAAAAGAGCGACGCATCATGCCCCAGCGCGACATTACAAAAATACTTCCCATGCGGCTATCATTCGATCTGCATCGGGTAGTGATTTATTGCAGAACCAGTACGCATACACATGAACAACTGAATAGCATGACGAATCAGGTTTCTAGACTCACGCAGTTGATTGCCGAAAACCCGATGTGGACGCTGTGCGACATTTACTTGGATTTTCGCAGTGGATCAGCAATTGCTGGGCGCACAGAATTCATGCGTCTTCTGGACGATGCTGCCAATCGCAAATTCGATATCGTCCTTTGCAAAAGTATTAGCCGTTTCGGGCGAAATGTAACAGGCGCACTACAAACGATCAATAAACTTCATCAGTTTGGCGTGCATGTCATCTTTGAGCAGGAAAACCTGGATAGCAATAACCCGGAACACACTTTGCTTATTTCGATTATGAGCAGTATCGCGGAAGCGGAAAATGAGAACCGGCGTCAAAACGTGAATTGGGGTATGCAACGGCGCTTGGAAAACGGAGCATCACGCCTGTATTCCCGGCCATGCTATGGCTATGAAAACGATTCCGATGGGGAATTGGCCATCAATGAGCAACAGGCAGAGGTCGTGCGTTTGGTCTTTTCAATGTACCTCTCTGGAAAGAGTGTAGTTGGAATTATTGCTTCATTATATGAACAAAAATACCATCGCCTGCTGGAAAGGAGAGATGGTCGAAGCATACCATTGAAGTTATGCTTGATAATAGGAAATACACCGGGGATGTCGTGATTCTGAAAAAGTACACAGACACAACCGCGACTGACGCTTCGGGATCATATATCACATATCTTGCGACGGCATCACATCCTGCGATTATTGCCAGGGAACAATTCGCACAAGTGCAGGCAGAGCGCAAACGCAGGAGCAATATCGTCATTGACGAAACAGGCAGGCACAGAAAAAACAGCAAATACAGTTCGAAGAAAGTCAAGGGGAAGGGTGGTGGGTCTTGTGAAGAATCTGTACTTCCTCAATCGCAGTAAATACAGCTTTCGGCCATATGCCTATGGTGGATTGAGTGGCGAAAAGCAGATCGCAGTTCCCAGATATGGCAGAGGGTCATCATACATCATCAAGGGCAATAGCAGGGAATGTGCCTGCAATGAATTTATAGGACTTCGTCTGGCGAAGATGCTGGGAGCTTATGTTCCCGATGCCTATCTGGTTGAACCCAAGGAAAATATGTATGAGGTTGCGATAGAATACCTTGAACCTATGCCGAAACCTGATTTTGATCGGGTTAAAGCTGAGAAGAATTTGCTTCATGAATATGTCTACGGATTCATTGCTCACTGTCTATTAAAGGATCGGGATGCAATTGATTTTCTGTTTTCGAACAATATGTTTTATGCATTCGACTTCGGCGATGCCTTCGGCATTGATGACTTTTCAATTGGAATAATGGAAAATGCATCAGAGCTCGCTTCAATTCTTCCAGCACATTTTTTATCAAAATTTACTTCGCACGGCATTGAGTATCATCCTGAAACCTTGTACGCCTATGAATCTTTGGTTAACGACCTGCAGATATGTGACAAGGCCTATTTCGACGCTGCTCTTGAGGATATGTGTTCCCGTTTTCTTGCAATTCCAGAGGAAGAAATCAAAGGCATGCTCAATGCGCTGGGAGTCCAATACCCGGCTGCTCTCGTCGACTATTTTGAGAGATTCGTCGACGAAATGCGGAAATTCTGTCAAAAATAAGCTGTTTGCACCCAAAATAGAACGATAGGGCTATTGCTGAAACGATAGCTCCTCGTGGCAAAACGAAAGCTCTGCAATCGTTTTATTATGCACCCACCGAGAGGGAGTGGGTGCATTTTTCTATACGCTTTTTCGGCTGATTTTTGTGACCAAAGCAGCGGCGACGGCAAGGAAGGGCAAAACTGCATATTCCCGGGTGCATTTGCCGTTTCGCATTAGGATTCTGCAAGAACATAAAGAGAAGGACTGAAACCTTGTATCAAAGTTTCAGTCCTTTTATGGTCGAGGTGACAGGATTTGAACCTGCGACCTTTTGGTCCCGAACCAAACGCGCTACCAAACTGCGCTACACCTCGATAAAAAATGGAGCCGATAAAGGGACTCGAACCCTTGACCTGATGATTACGAATCAGCCGCTCTACCAACTGAGCTATATCGGCATCCAGACTAATGAGGCATGCTGCTTCATCAGCATTTATTAGTTTACCACAAGCAATGGGAAAAGTCAATGCCAAATTGCCTATTTTAGGGGAATTGGAAATTGCAAATTTAAATAAAAGAAGCATGAAAACTGGAAAAAATGCCGCAGAACGGGAGGCGTGGTTGCACGTTGAATGCGGAAAGGTGCAATTGCCGGGCGGATGCGCTTGATTGACTGAGTTGCACTGCATTTTTTCTGCATCCCCGTTGCAAAAAATGGGAAAATCTTCTATAATAAGCATGGACTTTTAGAGTTTTCATCCTGCATAATTCCATTTTGTAAGGGGAGCGTCATGAAAAAAGCCCGGCAAAAGCAGGCTCGGCGGGAGCTGACGCGCTGCTTTTTTCACAAGAATCACATGCTGTTTATCGCCGCGCTGGCGGTTGGTATTGCCATCAATTGCAGCAATTTGCTGTTTTCATATCTTATTCAGCGTATAACGGATGTGGCCATGGGCCATGATATCGCGCCGCTTTGGCGGTTGCTGATGATCACCGCCGTTGGCATTGCCGCTTTTTTTGCCCTGGAATGGCTGTGGAGCGTGGTTAAGCCGCGCTTTGTTACCCGCGCCGTGCGACAGTATAAATCCCATGTGTTTACCCGGTTGATGCAGAAAAGCATTGCATCCTTCCAGCGGGAAGGCAGTGCCGAATACATTTCAGCCTTGACCAACGATATCGCCATGATTGAGCGCGATTACCTGCCCCAGCTCACCAGCATCGCTTCGCTGGCGGCGGTCTTTTTCGGCTCACTGGCCATGATGCTCTATTACAGCCCGCTCCTCACCGTTGCGGGCGTGGCGCTGTCGCTTTTGCCCATGGCGGTTTCCGTGGTGACGGGCAGCCGCCTGGCTGTACGCGAAGCCCAGGTTTCGCAGCGAAACGCCGGATTTGTGGGCATGGTCAAGGATCTGCTCAGCGGTTTTTCGGTGCTCAAGAGTTTTCGCGCCGAAGGCGAGGCTCAGCGGCTCTTCAATCAGGAAAATGCCGCGCTGGAAGAAAGCAAGCGCGCGCGTGGCGCGACGGCGCAGCGCATCCATATGTTGGGCGAGGGCGCAAGCATCCTGGCGCAGATGGGCGTGTTCATCCTGGGCGCGTACCTGGCTGTCACCGGGCAGGGCGTTACCCCCGGCGTTGTAATATTGTTTGTGCAGCTGATGAACTTTGTCCTTTCGCCCATGACTGAGCTGCCGCCGCTGCTGGCCAGCCGCAAGGCGGCGCTGGCGCTGATGGACAAGCTCGCCGATAATTTGAACGAAAATGTGCGCGATACGGGCGAAAACATTCCCCCGTGCCTGACACAGGGCATCGATGTGCAAAACCTCACCTTCGCCTATCCGGACGGCGCGCCCGTGCTGCGGGATGTGAGTTTCCGCCTGGAGCACGGCAAAAGCTATGCCATCGTGGGCGCCTCGGGCAGCGGCAAGAGCACGCTGCTGAGCCTGCTGATGGGCGCTTCGCCCGATTATCAGGGGCAAATCCGCTATGATGGGCACGAGCTGCGCGGCATCAGCGCCGAATCGCTGTATGGCGTGATTTCACTGGTACAGCAAAACACTTTCATCTTTAATGATACAATCTTGAACAATGTGACGATGTTCCGCCAGTCCGATCCCGCCCGGGTGGAGCGTGCGCTGCGGCTGTCGGGCCTGTCGGCGCTGATTGCTCAGCGCGGAGCGGATACCCCCTGCGGCGAAAACGGCAGCGCCTTATCGGGCGGCGAGCGGCAGCGCGTCTCCATTGCCCGTGCGCTGATGCAGGATGCGCCCGTCATGCTGGCGGATGAGGCCACCGCCGCCCTGGATGCGCAGACTGCCCGCGCCGTGGCGGACGCCATTTTGGATATTGAAGGGCTGACGCGTGTGATCGTCACCCATCGCATGGACGCACGGCTGATGCGCCGCTATGATGAAATTCTGGTGCTGCATGGCGGCACCATCTGCGAGCATGGCACGTTTGATGATTTGATGGCTCGCCGCGGCATGCTGTACTCGCTCTATACGGTATCGCAGGCAGACGAGAAACCCGCATAACGCCGTGCCCCCAATGAGAAAATCTACCTTATATTATTGCAAACCCAGGAGGGCTTATTGTGCAGCCTACCAATCGTCTTTATTATGATCATGCTTATTTGACCGCGTTTGACGCGCGGGTGGTTGCCGTGCGGCCGGATGGCTGGGCGGCGCTGGATTGCTCGGCATTTTATCCCACCTCGGGCGGGCAACCCTATGATACGGGCACGCTGCAATGGGGCAACGTTACTGCCCATGTAACCGATGTGGAGGTGCAGGACGGTATAGTATGGCACAAGCTGGACGCGCTTCCGCCGCAGGATATGCCGGTGCACGGCTGCATCGATTGGCCGCGCAGGCTGGATCATATGCAGCAGCACGCGGGCGATCATATGATCGCCGGGGCGGCATGGCAGCTGTATGGCGCAGTGACGATCGGCCTGCACCTGGGGCAGACGGAATCCACCATCGATATGGATTTGCCCGGCGGGCGCACGCGCCTGACGGCGGAGGAGATCGATACGCTGGAAGCCATGGTCAACGCCCGCGTACAGCAGGATGATCCCATCCGCTGCTGGTTCCCTGCACCCGACGAGCTGGCGGCTCTGCCCCTGCGCAAGCGCCCCACCGTTTCCGAGCATGTGCGCGTGGTGGCCATGGGCGATTACGAGATGGTCGCCTGCGGCGGTACGCATCCGGCTACGACGGGACAAATTGGGCCGGTCAAGATTCTGTCCACCGCGCCCGCCCGCGGCAAGCTGCGGCTGACCTTTGTGGCCGGCATGCGCGCGGTGCGCTATTTTCAGTGTGTCGCCCGCTGTGCCGAAGGGCTCAGCGCCGCCCTGTCCGCCACGCCCGATACCGCGCTGGACGCGCTGCATCATGAGCGCGAAACGGCTCAGGAAGCGCGCCGCGCGGCCCGGGAGCAATTGACCCTGGCCATGATGGAAACGCTGCGCCGGGACGCAATCTCCCTGCCCTGCGGCACGCTGTATTGCGGGCACATTGCCTATGGCGAGCCCGAAACGCTGCTGCACGCCGCCGCTGCGCTGACGGCTCAGCCGGGAGCAATTGCGCTTTTGTCCTGCCCGCGCAAGGATGCGCGCATGCTGATCTTTGCCCGCAGTGCGAATGGCGCGCTCGATATGGCGCAGCTGCTGCGCGAAAGCGGCGCGCGGGGCGGCGGCAAGCCCGATATGGCGCAGGGCAGCGCCCCGGATGGTGCGGCGCTGGAAAGCGCAAAACAAATTCTGTTCAACAAGTGAAAGGAGCATTATTACCATGGAAGTATCCGCTCGCCGCGCGTTTGCGCTGCTGAAAAGTCTGGCTTTTGAACGTCTCTCCGGTTCCGATGCGGAGAAATGCGCCGCCGAAACCCTGCTGGCCGAGGCTCAGGGCTGCGGCGTGGACGCGCACATTGAGGAATTTAGCGTGCCCTGCGGCCGCGTAGGCAGCGCGCGCCTGGTCGTCACCGCGCCCTATCAGAAGGAATACGCCGTTACGGGCTACGAGCGCTCGCTGTCCACGCCCGAGGGCGGCCTGGACGCGGATTTCTATTATGCTGAGGATCTGCTGCCCGCGCACCTGCTCCATGTAAAGGGCAAGATCGTTATGATCAACGGCCGCCTGCGCCGCGCGGATTATGAAAAGCTGCAAAAGGCTGGGGCTGCGGCCATCCTGACCTTCTCGGGCACCACGCTGGATCGTCCCAGCGAGACGGACTGCGATATCCGCAAGCTGCGCGAAACCATGACTGAGCCCTTTGGCTTTGCCGTGGCGCTGAACATGCGTGCCGCCGATGCGGCGGAGATCGTGCGCCGGGGCGCCGCGCGCATGCATATTGAAATCGACAGCGAATGCGTGGAGGGTATCAGCCGCAACGTGTGCGCGGTAATCCCCGGCACGCAGTACCCTGATGAAATCATCTCCTTCGGCGCGCATTACGACAGCGTGCATTTTTCCACCGGCGTATACGACAACATGTCCGGCAGCGTCATCACCATGGAGCTGCTGCGCTACTTTGCCACCCATCGCCCGGCGCGTACGATGAAATTTAACTGGTTCGGCTCGGAAGAGCAGGGGCTGCTGGGCAGCAAGGCGTGGACGGCCGCGCACGCGGAGGAATTGAGCAAGCATGTGCTGATGATCAATGTGGATGTGGCCGCCGCGACGCTGGGCCACAACATCGCGCCCGTGCTGGCTACGCAGGAGGCTGTAGGCTATGTGGATGCGCTGATGTGCGAGCTGGGCGTGCCCTGCAAGGTGAAGCTGGATATCTATTCCAGCGACTGCGTGCCCTTTGCCGATCACGGCGTGCCGGCGATTAACCTGTGCCGCTTCGGCGCGTCCGGCGCGGATTACATCCATGATCGCCGCGACAACCTTAAAAGCGGCTATATCGATGAAAAAGCGCTGGATATCACCCTGCAGCAGGCGCTGTACCTGGCCAAGCGCGTAGCCAACGCGGCGGTGTTCCCCATCAAGCGCGAGATTGCCGATGAGATCCGCGACAAGGTGGATACCTACCTGTTCCGCAAGGAAAGCAAGGATAAAAAATAACTATAGCATCAATAAAAAACGATCCCCTGCCTGTTGGCGGGGGATCATTGACTTTTATCGATTTACTTGAGCTCATTTCCGCACTTGGGGCAGAAGCGATAGTCCTCCTGCAGCGCTTCGCCGCAATAGGGGCAATAGCGTGCGGCAGGCTCCTGCTTTTCAGGCATATAGCCTGCGCCGTTCTTGCCGAAGTACTGGTTCAGCTCGTCCGGCTCCTCCTGCTCATCGGTGATATCAAAGGCGGAAAAGCGGTTTTTGCGCGTGGCATTGGAAAACTGATAGATTGCCCCGGCGACGGCCATCAGCACGAAGATTGCGCCAAAGGCAACAAACAGCCCCGGCGCGCCGATACCGCCGGCCAGGATCATCCAGAATATGCCGAACACGGCCGCCGCCACATAGCCGACGCCGTTCATGAAGGAGGGCCCGCGACCGGGCTTTACGCTTTTCATTGCCTGTCACCTCTCTGTGCAAGATGCGCCGCCGCGCTCTCTACTTATATAGACGATACAGCCGCGGCATTTGTTGCAGGGATTTACAGATTTTGAGAAATTTTGGCAGATAAGGAAATACGGGGGAACGGGGGGATACAGTACTTTCTTGGCGCCCAAGAAAGTACCAAAGAAGGCTGCATGTGACGTGAAAGTCAATTGGATGAAAACAGGGAGTGGCCCTGGCCACCCCGTGGCAGATGAAAGCCTGAACCGCCCGGATGAAAGCAAGCTTTCCTCCGTTCGCTTCCTGCTTTCCCCCCTGGTCTGGCTTCGCCAGCCCTGCGCTGATCTGCGATCAGCGTGCCACGGGGCGATGGTTGGGTGTGAAAATCAGGCGCACTGATGAACGTTTGGCAGTAGCTGGCGCACGCCTTGTTTACTCCTCGGCCTGCTGCGCCTGCGCGCCCTGTTTGCCCGCCGCATAGGCGGACAGCAGCGCCGTCAGGTCAATGCCCGTAGCTTCCTTGAGGCCCTCGATGATCTGGCCGGAGCTGTTCATCACGTCACGCACCATGCGGGTGGGGTTGCCGTCGCCGTACATGACGATCTTGTCCGTCTGGGCCAGGGGCAGGGCGGCGTTTTTGACCACCTCGGGCAGGGCGGCCAGGTACATTTCCAGGATGGAGGCTTCGCCCATCTTGCGCTGGGCTTCGGCCTTGCGCTCGATAGCTTCGGCCTCGGCCAGGCCGCGGGCGCGGATACCTTCGGCCTCCTGCTCCATGGCGTAGCGCTGCGCCTCGGCTTCAGCACGGCGCGCCTGTGCCTGCTGCTCGGCCTCGTATTTCTGCGCGTCGGCCTCGCGCTGACGGCGGGCCAGCTCGGCCTCGGCTTCACGCTCGGCCTGATACTTTTTCGCGTCGGCAGCCTTACGCACCTCGGCGTCCAGCTTGCGCTCCTGAATGGCGATTTCCTTTTCGGCCAGCTCGGCTTCCTTTTCACGGCGGGCGATGTCCGCATCCGCGCGGGTGATTTCAATGGTCTTGCGCTGGCTCTCCTGCTGAATGGAATAGGCCGCGTCCGCCTCGGCGCGCTTGGTATCGGCGCGCACCTGCATTTCGGCCTGCTGCACGGTCAGCTCGGCGTTCTGGGCGGCGATCTTCTTTTCGCTGTCCACCTTGACGGCATTGGCCTCCTGCTGCGCCACGGAGGAGGCGATGGCAATGTCGCGCTGGGCGTTGGCCTTGGCAATCTGCGCGTTCTTGCGGATCTGCTCCACGTTGTCGATACCCATGTTTTCGATGGTGCCGGCGTTGTCGCGGAAGTTCTGGATATTGAAGTTTACCACCTCAATGCCCAGCTTCTGCATATCGGGCACCACGTTTTCGGTGATCTTCTTGGCCACGCCCTGGCGGTCCTGCACCATTTCCTTCAAGCCCACGCTGCCCACGATTTCACGCATGTTGCCCTCCAGCACCTGCGTTACCATGGCGATCAGCTGGGGCTGCTTCATGCCCAGCAGCGATTCAGCCGCGCGGGTAAGCAGCGCCGGATCGGAGGAGATTTTCACGTTGGCCACGCCGTCCACCATCACGTTGATGAACTCGTTGGTGGGCACGGCTTCGCTGGTCTTTACGTCCACGGTCATTACCTGCAGCGACAGCTTATCCACGCGCTCCAGGAATGGGATTCTCCAGCCGGCCTTGCCGATCAGAATGCGCTTTTTGCCAAGGCCGGAGATAATAAAGGCTGTGTCCGGCGGGGCCTTGAGATAGCCCGCGGCGAACAGGATGACGCCCAGTGCCAGGGCGGCTAAGAGGATGATGATGCCGGTTTCCATGTTGTCTTGCTCCTTTTCATTGGTTGGCGGGGGAGGGATTGTTCTTTACGCGCTTATCATATCAAAAGGGCGCGCGGTGGGCAAGGGCAAGCGAATCAATTGTCATTCCCGGCGCGCCGGATATACGTTTTGGCGCGCGATTGCCGCGCCGGGCGATCTTCCTTTGACAAGATACGATCAATCGGGTATGATATAGAAGCAAGGCAATCATCATTTTATCGTTTACGGTTTATGGAGGCAGCATAGTGTAAACTACTGGCCTAAAACGGGTCTTCCGTATGGCGTTCCTGACTTTGGCCAAATGAAATCAGTGATGGATTTTTTGAGGTCCGGATGGCAGTTCTTTAGGAATAACACTCTTTTCAAATAATGATATAGCAAAAATAGGGGGATAAATAATGTTTAGGAATAAGATTCTTGTGGCAACTCTCATTCTTGTTATTGCTATAATTCTCTGCATCTGTTTTCTGAAAAAAGAAAATGAGATAAAGTTTGTGAAAATTGGATCCTTCGATTGGTTGAACCCTATCTCTTCAGATAATCGCCCCTTTGGAACATTGTGGTGGAGTATAACCCAGGCACCAGAATCCTACATTCCGCTTGCATCTTTTTCTGACTTGTATAAGCGAGCGACTGGTTTGAATATCACGGACACATATGAGTTCGATTTTGATAACTACACATATATCGTGGTAGCTGGTCATGAGTTACAGAGCATCTCATACAACAGATGGGATATCTGGGGCCGTTTCACGTCAAAAGATCCATGGTATCATGGGAAAGTAGTTCTTTTGCCAGAAGAGAATAAAAGGGCGATCAATATATATAGAATAGAGAGAATCCTTATCACATCAGATGAGCATTCGCGAGGATCTATTATGGATAGAAGAATTGTTATTCTGGATTAACTTAATTTTTGCGGAGCTTCGAAAAGAAGCTCCGCCCAGGCTGTCGAAAAAGATTTTTCGACAGCCTGCCGATGAAAGTCAGCTAAAGCAGGCTTTCATCGGGAACGTCATTTTCTTGTGAGCCAAAGGCTCACGGGCAGAAAATGACATAGGAAGCAGCCTGACGGCTGCTCCTCGCGCCGTACACGCCGCCGCTGCGGATTACATATGAAGGGGCTGCGGCCCCTTCATGCATCCCAGGAGTTTTAACGAGACTTTTTTGACAGTCTGTGCGGAGCTTCGATAAGAAGCTCCGCCTTTTTATGCCCATAGCAAGAAAGGACGTGACAAAATGATCACTCGCATTTTCGGCACCGTCACTGGCGGTCGCCTTAATCTTCGCGCGGCTGCGAGTTCTTCCGCAGCTATAATTGCAAGCATTCCGAATGAAACCCTACTTATCCTTAGCGAGCACAACGATATGGAATACCGCGTATTGCCGCACGGCGGCGAAAAAATCAGCGTCATCGGCATGGGCGCGTCGGTTATCGGCGCAAGGCCCGAGAGTGAAATCATCGCCACCGTGCGGGCAGCCATTGCGCGCGGGGTGAACTTCTTTGATTTGGCGGGCGGCCACGCGGCGATCTTCCCTGCCTATGGCAAGGCGCTGCGGGGACTGCGCGAGAAGGTCTATCTGCAGGTTCATTTCGGCGCGGATTATACCAGCGGCGAGTACGGCTGGACGACGGAACTGAAAAAGATCCAGGCCGCCGTCAAGTGGCAGATGGACAGCCTGCAAACGGATTATATGGACTTTGGCTTTATCCATTGCCTGGATGAGGACAAGGATCTGGACGCTTACCAGAAAAATGGGGTGCTGGACGATGTGCTGGAGCTCAAGCGCCGGGGCGTGATCCGCCATATCGGCCTGTCCTCGCACACGCCCGCGCTGGTTAACCGCGTGTTGGATATGGGGATCATCGATATCGTGATGTTCTCCATCAACCCGGTATATGATTACGGTCAGGGTGAATTTGGCATTGGCGGCGAGGACGACCGGCAAGCGCTGTATCGCCGCTGCGAAAAGGAGGGCGTGAGCATTTCGGTAATGAAGCCCTTCTGCGGCGGGCAGCTGCTGGACGCGGCGCAATCGCCTTTCAAGGCGGCGCTGGCCAAGCCGCAGTGCATTCAGTACGCGCTGGATAAGCCCGGCGTGGTCACGGTGCTGCCTGGCTATGGCAGCCAGCCCGCAATGGAAAAAGTGCTGGCCTTCTTTGATACCACCCCGGCGGAGCGCGATTACAGCGCAATCAGCGCCTATGCGCCGCAGGAAGCGTTGGCCAAGTGCGTCTATTGCCAGCCCTGCCCCGTGGGTCTGGAGATCGGGCTGATCAACAAGTATTATGATTTGACCCGCCTGGGCGACGCCCTGGCGCGGGAGCATTATCTGACGCTGGACAAGACGGCCTCGGCCTGCGTGCAGTGCGGCCATTGCAACGGCCGCTGCCCCTTCCATGTGGATCAGATGGCGCGCATGCGCGAGATTGCGCGACTTTTGCTCATAGCTGCGCTGCCAGGCGAGCGTGGCGGGATCAGATGGCGCGCATGCGCGAGATTGCGCAGTACTTTTGAAAGCGCGGAAAGCCATGAAGCGCGGACTGCTGATTGGCATGCTGGCGGCGCTGCTGCTGGGCTGCGTGCCCGCGCGGACGGAGAATGCCTTTGAAGCGTCCATTGTTCTATCCGCCTACGCAGGCGAGGCCGAAACGGTGGCCATTCCCGAAGAAATCCAGGGCTTGCCGGCAGTCGCCATCGGCGACGGCTGCTTTGCGAAATCCAATGTGCGCGATGCGACATTACCGGAAACGGTAGAATTCATCGGCGAGTATACCGTCTGGTGATGCCCGCTGACGGTGATTCACGGCACGGGAAGCGTCACGCATCTGGGCGACGGCGCGTTCTCCGGCACCCGTATCGCTGGCCTATATTGGGGAGGACGCTTTTGCCCTGTGTCCCAACCTGTGCCTGATCGTTTGCACGGGCTCCTATGCTGAAGCCTACGCCACTGAAAACGACATCCCCCATATCCAGGCCGAGCCATAAAAAGCCATAAAAATCCGCCGAGCTGAGCCATAAAATCCGCCGAGACGGGCGTGAAAATCCGCCACGCCCGTCTCATAAAATTTTATAGCTTGCTATGCTGCAAGTTATTTGTAAAGGTTGCACAAGACTCCCTAGAGGATTTTGTTATTGCCTGAATGTGCTTTGATTCCAGTTGGGTGATTAACTTGCAGATTATGAGCTTTGTCATACATTCTTAATTTTATGAGACGGGCGTGGAAAATCCGCCGAGACGGGCGTGAAAATCCGCCGAGCGACCTTGACAAAAACGGTGATCTGCGCTATGATAGAAAGCGCTTCACCGTGGAGCGGTATCGAAGTGGTCATAACGGCCCTGACTCGAAATCATGTGATTAGTCCCCAAAAGTGAATATTTATACACGGAAGCGTATCGAAGTGGTTGTAACGAGCTGCACTCGAAATCGGAATCGCTTCGCGGAACGCTCCACCCGAAAAAGTCTTGATTTATGCAGGTTTTCGAGGGTTCGAAAACGAAAAAATCTTTGAGTTCTCCCCATCAGTTCTCCCCATTTTCCAAAGCGGATTGGGTGAAGATACAACTTGGAGGGTTGTCCGAGTGGTCGAAGGTGCGACTCTCGAAAAGTCGTGTGCCGCAAGGCACCTAGGGTTCGAATCCCTAACCCTCCGCCAATTTGGGAAGCCGGTTCACCCGGCTTCCTTTTTTATTCCCGGTTTTCTATCCCTAAGCCGGCAAGCATCGCATCTGCGGAGATAACTTTTGAACTGTACTCAAGGTGTGCGTAAATGTTTGCCGTAGTTGAGAAGTCGCTGTGCCCGAGCCATTCTTGAATCTGCTTCATCGGAACGCCGTTGGCGAGAAGCAGCGAGGCGCAGCTATGTCTCAAATCGTGATAGCGCACTCTGCGCAATCCGTGTTCCTCCAGAAGCTTCGGGAATCCGCAGGAAACATAATTAGGCTTGATGATATCTCCGATTTCATTGATACACACATAGCCCGTGTAATCTTTCACATAGGATCGCCCGCATAAACGCCGGTTTTCCTCCTGTTCTGCTTTAAGCTCCAGAAGCCGTTCCTTTACGAAAGGAACCAGTGGCAGCGTTCTCATGCTGGACTTATTTTTCGTCCGATCTTCTGCGACCGTAATACGCTTTCCATCAAGGGCAACGGTTGTAAGCGTATGCCGGATGGTGATTGTGTCGCGCTCAAAGTCGATGGCATCCCATTTCATACCGAGGGTCTCGCTGCGCCGCATCCCATAGAAAGCACCAAAGAGAATGGGGATTTCAAGTTTGGTGCCTTTGGAGATTTCAAAAAGCCTGTTCACTTCATCGGCATCGTAAAAGTTTGCCATAAAACGCTCCTTCTTTGGTCTTTCGATCTTATCGGCAGGATTACTGGAGATTAGGTCGAGCTTGACAGCATACTTCAACGCCTTGTGGATGTTTGCGTGATAATGAATAACCGAGGACGCGCTCACACGTTCCAGTTCCTTCAGGTAAAAATCCTGGATGTGTTTTGCCGACAGCTCCTGCAATGCAATCTGCCGTTCTCTGAAATACGGCACGATTACTTTTTTGACCATATTGGAGTATGAGGCGAAAGTTGTCACCGCCACGGAACTCTTTATTACCGTAAGCCATTGTTCCATGAAGTCTGCAAAAAGAACGTCTCCTGTAATCGGCACATCTTCCTGGAAACTGCGCCGCTGCTCCTGTAAGAACGCCTCGGCGCGTTTCTTGTTGCCTTTGACCGCAAGCCCTGTTGCGATCCACTTTGTTTTGCGGTTTCCGTGTGCGTCTGTGTAGTTTAGTACGGCATAAAAATAGCCCTTTTTCTCACGAAGGTGTCCTGCCACCATAATAAGATATCCTCCTCTCTTGTTGTGGGCAACACCTGCCGTTGACCTGAGAACAGTATAAATCATTCGAACTGATGCGGAAAGGATGCCGCCAATCGGATTTATTTCTCCATGCAGTCAACAGCCGATGCATAAGTAGGTAAAAAGATGTGCTTTGGGGATACGGTAGGCGCGACCTACTTTTATGCAGCAGATTTTGCCTTCTCGTATCAGTCGATACCCCGTTTTCGTGCTGACATCAAGTATCTGGCACATCTGAACGATATCCATGACATCCGGATACTCTTTCAGCATTAGCTTGTAAGCATCACGCTGGGATAGCGTGGTAGTGGTTTCAGAGTTCATGTTTCGCACCTCCATTCCTATGCGTTGTTTTTGTATGTAAATGACCGCACGATTTCTCTTGCGGTCTGCCTTCCCTTAGAACTTCATGGGAAGAATCTCGTGCTTGCGCCTGCCGTTGTAAATGCGGTAGAACAGGTTGACGTAGCGCTTTACGCCCCGCAGCTCCTTTTCCGCCTTGCCCGCCGCGTAGATAAACTTGGGCTCGTAGGCGCGGAGGCCGTAAATGAGCCGCTCCCGGTCGTACTCGCCGTGGTATAGCTCCACGAAATGGACGATTCCCTGAATCACCTCGGCTCGGAGGGAATCGGAATCGCCGCCCCAGGCTTCCAGCAGGATGGTCAGCGCTTCCTTGTAAACCTCTGCGCCGACGCGCTTGAACTCCGCAAAGGCGGTGTTGATGCAGAGGATGCGACCCGTGCCGCCGCCTCGCTCAAAGCCCACATGCAGCCCCGCTTCCTCTGTGGCCTCGTAAAACTCGCCCGACGCCTTATCCTCTCCGCGAAGATTGGCGCGGAGCTTTGCACTGGGCGTCAGGGCTGCGGAGTAGCCGGTCTGCATGGCAAATAGCAGAGCTTCATCAGCCTCTGTCATACCGTAGTACACCTTACAGAGGATCGGCAGGTCGTTGTTGCCGTTCATGTGCCTGCGCGCCACAATAGTATGTTGCCCGTCAAACACATAATAGTGACCGTCACGAAAGCTAACCTTCGGTTCGTTGGCGATACGCTCATTGAACCCGGCCACGATCTTTGCCACACGCTCGGTGTTCAGCTTGCGCTGGTACGCATCGGGAATCTCCAAATCCCGGCTGCTGACCTCCATCAGCTTGTAGAGTGTCTGAATGCTGTTCATTGTCTGTTTCTCCTTCCAATTTGAGAATGTATTGTTTTGGCTCCTGCATGATTTCAATGACCTGATCTTTGTAGTCCGGCTTTTCCAATAGACCGGGGAAGTTCGTAAAAAGCACGTCGCATGTCTCGACCATGTTCCGCGCCGTATAGCGCAGGCTTACCAGTGCCGAATCCTCCGTGACGCGCTTGGAGTCCTTCATATCCTCGTAGCTTTTGTCGATAGTCGCATAAACCTCTTGCCGGCGCTTTGTTCCGCTCCGGGCAGACTCCTTATCTGCCTTGGGCTTCTTTTCCGGGATCACCCTGAGCTGTTCCGCTTTTTCCCGGCGCTCCTCCGGAGATGCGCGGGCGACAGCCGCCACATCGGTTTCTCTGGGCTTAAACTTTCCGAGCAACAGGTCATTCTTGATGCCCGGAAGCACTTCTTCAGCGGCGTCCACACCTTTTGCATACTGATCCGCTCGTTTAACATAGCTCTCACTTGTTCCTGTCTCTGAAGCAATTCGCTCTCTTGTTTTCTGTGCTGCAATCAAGTGGTCATTTTGACCACTTGATTCTGGCAGATTGCTTTTCCGATCTCCTCCATGTGTTTTTTTCTCTGCATCGTAACGCTGCCCGATCAGATATTTCTTCTGCTGGGGCGTAAGATTTCGCCGTCCGAGCTGGTTCTTGCAAATCCAGGAAAGGGCTTCGTATTTATTATTGAAGTTCTTTTCATGGACACGGAACTCGATGCCCGGATGCGCCTGCGCGATGCGGTAGCGGTTGTGACCGTCCACAATCGTATCGTTCCAGACGATGAGGGGCATGAGCACCAGCCCTTCCTCAAGGATGTTTTCTTCCAGCTGCGAAAGCTCGTCTTCGGTCAGCGGCGGGCATTTCGCCTCGAACTCCGGGTCGATGGTCAGTACGGGATTCATTACGGAGCCTCCATTTCTTCGGGGACGTACAGCCCGAGGGCATTTTCGATGGCCTCCCCGATCTCATCCATCTGCTGTCGGGTCATTCTGCCCAGGTACTTCCTCACGCGCCGCTTGTCGATGGTCTTGATCTGCTCCAGCAGCACCATGCCGGGAAGCTCCAGCCCGTGGATGCGCTCGGCGTAGTAGTGGGTGGGCTGGGACGGCTTCTTGCCGGCCTTGGACGTGATGGGCGCGACGATCAGCGTGGGGCAGTAGTAGTTGCCGGTGTTGTTTTGCAGGACGACCACAGGGCGGGTGCCGCCCTGCTCGGAGCCTATGTAGGGGTCGAGGTTGGCCAAATACACGTCGCCCCTGCGGTAAATCCAGTTTTCCTTCATGCGGTTTCTCCGTTCCTTTCTTTCGTTTCTTTCGATATTCCTTAGAGCGAGAAAGCAGGTCATGTCCGGATATCTCTCGCTGTTGTATCTGTCCTGTGCGTTCATATTGTGTCTCCTTGTCTTTTGTCATTTTGGCTTTTCGGGTATGTACGCTCTCTATTTGTCCTCGACGCCCCGAGAGCAGGGAGAGCATCAGGCGGCGGTGTGCTGCACCGCTCCATAGGAATCGAACCTCCCCGCCTTCATTGTGGCCGGGCCGCGAATTACGGAAGTATCATTGTCCCCAACACCTGTCATCGCCTCCACCGGGAGCAGCCCGGCTTTTATCGTGTAAGTTGTATCGCTCGCTCATGTGGGTACCCATCAAAGTCAGGGACTTTGATGGGAGAGGAGGAGCAGCGCAGTGATTGAGCTTTCATGCTTTGCATGGAAGCGAAGGATACGCAGCTCGCTCCGACGAGGTCGTGGCGCACTCACGAAAGCGGCTCAGGGGTTCAGCCCATAGCGTTGGGAATGTGCCTGATGCCTGGATATTCAGTTTTCAACGACTCATGAAAAATTTTCACAGCTGTGAATGAAAATAAAGCAAGT
>ERZ857521.2100-NODE-2100-length-20334-cov-6.042507_pt1 | contig 20334 bp, 14 predicted proteins | sample MGYA00519701_ERZ857521 | MGnify/ENA primary metagenome ERZ857521 (study PRJEB31778, sample SAMEA3449346) | human gut metagenome | biome: human gut; feature: human-associated habitat; material: faeces | place: United Kingdom | collected 2010/2012 ...
GGGGTGAACTTCAGTGACGCGACCCGGAGCATCGAGCGGTGGATTGTGGCGTAAAAATTACGTTTCAATTTTGAAAATATAGGATGAATAAGGCCTGATTCCATTCAATGGGATCAGGTCTTATTGTTTTGTGAAATCTATGATTCATCCAATTTGTTTAGTAGAAACAATGGGTTTTCAGTAAAGCCCTGTGTGGATGAAATAGGGAATCCGTTGCTCCGATTTTTGTATGGGGGTCTTGAAAGACAAGGAATGTACACAACGCCTGAAGGCATGCAAGGGATTCCATCCTCTAGACTCATTTATTTCCCTCCAAAGAACTTCTTCTTGTAATACGATTCGGCGGTATAGAGTGCCGCCGCCGGATTGTTGCCCGTCACACGATCCTTGGTGACGAGGGTAGTGACATACGCATCCGAGTATTTGTAGAACAGGCTGTCGTGGCCCACGCAGAGACCGATGACCACGTTCAGGTCGGTGTGTGCCTCGTTCAGCAGGCGGGCTTGCAGAATCGGGTTGCACATGGCGGCCCCGATACTCTCACACTGGGCGGGGATGCCCACTGACGTCTTGGGCTGTCCGGCCACCTTGCAGATGACGGAATATGCCTCGAAACCGTTGGCGCGGAGGATGCGGGCGAAGATACGTGCCTCGCGGATGAGGCCGATGCAGTTGGCAATGCCGATGCGGTGCGCACCGATTTTCCGGGCAAACTCCATGATTTCCTGTACGCGGGTCCACTGGCAGTAGCCTTCGTATTCCACTTCCGCACTAGCCACCATGATGTCGTGGTTGCGGTCCTCTTCGTAACGCTCCAGTGCCCATTGGCGGTCTTCCTCCTTCAGGTGGGTCGTCAGGCAGAAATCAGGATAAGTGCGGTCTTTGAATTTGCAGTTCTGTGTGCCGCAGTCCACACAGGTAGGTGTCGTTTCTTTTTCCATGTGATGGGTGTGATTGGTTAAACTGGGGGCAAATATACGAGATTTATTTCCAATTGGTAGATAGAAAACCGTATTTGGTGGATTCTATTTTTAGAAGTGGAAACAGATGCCTACATTCGCTTCCGATTAGTTTTCATTAAAATTGTGTGTAAGATGAAGAAAATAATGTGGATAGCTTGTGGACTGGCCCTGCTGTGTACCCCGATGGGCGCAAATGCCGTTACCCGTTTTGACACGCCGCAGGAGAAGGTGCAGAAGAAAGAGGTGCCCAATCCGGAAAAGGCGGCACAGCGACGGACCGACGAGATGGACAAGATGCTGGACCTCACGGAGAAGCAGTACAAGAAGATTTACAAGCTCTTTCTGAAGGAAGAGAAGGAAAAAGTGGAAGCCCTGATGGAGCGTCATCCCGGAGGAATGAACGGACAGCCTCCCATGGGAGGAAGACCGCCGAGGGGAGGAGGACGTCCGCCCATGGGAGGAGGTATGCCCCCGCAAGGTGGAGGATTCCCGGGTATGGGAGGAGATACGGACGATATGACGCCGGAAGAACGGATGAAGGCGCATGCCGAGGAAATGCAGAAGGAGCAGGAAAAGCGGGAGAAGAAAATCCGCAAGATTCTCACCGACGAACAGTATGAAATCTGGCAGACACGGAAACCGCAGATTCTGCCGCCGATGCCGAAGGGCGACCGACCGGGACCGGGCCCTCGCGAACGGGAAGAAAACGAGGCTCCGTTGCAGGAGGCTCGTGCGGTCTGAACTGTTTTTCACGTTTCAGATCGTTTCATGGGACGGGAGAGCAAAGGGGAATAGTCTCTCCCGTCTTTCTTATAGGAAATAATAAGAGTAAGTGGACTATGGAAGAACAGAAAGTATTTGATATCTCGGATGCGTTCCTGGCGAGTTATCTCACCGACGGCCGCCAGTGTGTCCATCCCAACCGCGAACACACGTTGGTGTATCTCTGCTCGGGCGAGCTGGAGGTTGAGCAGGAAGGTCGAAGGACGGTGCTCCACGAAGGGGAATGTGCGTTCATGCGCCGCGACCACCGGATGATATTGCAGAGACGGGTAAGTCAGGCGAAGCCTTACCGTTCGGTGGCGCTGAAGTTCTCGCGGAATTTCCTGCGCGAGTTTTACCAGCGACTGGACAGGCGGTCGTTGCCTGCGTATGCGCAGCGTAACCGCGACAGCCTGTATCTGTTGCCGGCCGACCGTCCCGACATCCGGAACCTTTTCAGGTCGGTCTTGCCTTTCTTCGAGACGGAGGTGAAGCCTTCGGAGGAACTGCTTCGCCTCAAGATGGCAGAGGGAGTGTATGTGTTGCTGAACACAGACAAAAGCCTGTATGCGTCGCTTTTCGACTTTACAGACCCGTGGAAGATTGACCTCATGGATTTCATGGAGCAGAACTTCATGGACGACCTTTCACTGGAGGAGATGGCCAGCTACACGGGCCGCAGTCTGTCTACCTTCAAGCGTGATTTCCGGAAATACAGTGAACTCACTCCCCAGCGGTGGATTATCCGGCGCAGGCTGGAGGCGGCCTGCGAACTGTTGCGCACTTCGCAGCTTAAGGTGTCGGAGGTCTGTGGGAAGGTGGGCTTCAAGAACTTGTCGCATTTTTCCAAGATTTACAAGGAGAGATACGGGGTGGCGCCTACGGAAATGCGGGCCGAGCGTTAAGCGCAGCAGAAGCAGGTGGATGCTGAGTCGGAAACCGTAAACGGGGTAGTTTCCGCAGTGAAACGGGTTGTAGAGATGAGAAGGAAACGGACTATCTTTGCCCTATCACCAATGAAACGAGGAAGAACTATGAAACAGATTTTTATGGCACTGGCCTTACTTTGCGGCGTGAACCTGACGGCCTGTGCACAGAAACAAAAGACTCAGCCTATGACACATGATGCGAAAATCCTGGTGGCGTATTTCTCGGCCACAGGCACTACTGCCGAAGCAGCAGCGAAACTGGCCCGCGTGACGGGCGGGGAATTGTTTGCCGTGACTCCCCGACAGGCTTACACGGCAGCCGACCTGGACTGGCACGACAAGCAGTCGCGGAGTTCGGTAGAGATGAACGACGAGAAGGCGCGTCCGGCCTTGAAGACGAAAAAGACGGATATGGCGGCCTACGACGTGGTGTTCATCGGTTATCCCATCTGGTGGGGCGTGGCACCGAGAATCATCAATACCTTTATCGAGAGTCACGACCTGAAGGGTAAGACGCTCGTGCCTTTTGCCACTTCGGGCGGCAGCGGTATCGGGTCGAGCGTGAAGGCGCTCAAGGCGGCGTATCCGTCGCTGCAATGGACGGAAGGGCGCTTGCTCAACCGGGCCAGCGAGAGTGACATCCGCTCGTGGGTGGAGAAACTCGGTTGCCTCCGCTGACAGGCGGCACGTGATTTTCCGGCGGGGAGATTCGCGGAATGTGCGGCAGATGTCGTAACTTTGCCGCACATTGAAAACAGACTGTGTTATGCCCGTTATTGAAATCACCTCGCTGGCGCATCCCGGAGTGGACGTGTTCAGCACCCTGACCGAAGCCCAGCTGCGCAACCGCATTGACCCGCAGCGGGGCATCTTTATTGCCGAGAGTCCGAAAGTCATCCGGGTGGCCCTGGAGGCCGGATATGAACCGGTGTCGCTGCTCTGTGAGCGGAAACACCTCACGGGCGATGCGGAGGACCTTGTGCGGCGGATGGCCGACTTGCCTGTCTATACGGGCGACCGGGACTTGCTGGCCCGGCTCACGGGCTACACGCTGACGCGAGGCGTGCTGTGTGCCATGCGGCGTCCGGCTTTTCGCCCGGTGGAGGAGGTTTGCCGCGGGGCCCGCAGGGTGGTGGTCATCCACGGGGTGGTCGATACCACCAACATCGGAGCCATTTTCCGTTCGGCAGCCGCACTGGGCATCGATGCCGTGCTGCTCACGCCCGATTCGTGCGACCCGCTGAACCGCCGGGCGGTGCGGGTGTCGATGGGTTCGGTGTTTCTGGTGCCTTGGACGTGGGTCGACCGTCCGCTGGAGCGGTTGAAGGCACTGGGTTTCCGCACGGCTGCCATGGCGCTGACCGACCGTTCCGTGCCGCTGGACTATCTGCCGTTGAAGGAGGAACCGCGCCTGGCCCTGGTGATGGGTACCGAGGGCGACGGACTGCCGGAAGCGGCCATCGAGGGGGCCGACTACGTGGTGCGTATTCCCATGGCGCACGGGGTGGATTCGCTCAATGTGGCGGCGGCCTCGGCCGTGGCTTTCTGGGAGTTGCGGAGCCGGGAATAACTCTTCCAACTGACCACTATTTTCAGTATATAAAAAACGCTTTGGCGTTCGGAAGAAAACGTCAAAGCGTTTTGTATGAAATGCACTTGCGTTTTCATTAAAACGCAAAGGCGTTTTTTCAGGGTCAGATTTCGTCCGGCCAGGGGCAGGGTTTTCCCGTCTTTTTGAACGACGGACGCTGGGCACCCGAGCTGCGGAGGAACTCCCCGAGGTTGGCCGAGAGGGCTTTCACTACCTCCGGATACTGCTGGGCCAGGTTGTGCTGTTCGCTGATGTCGGCCGGGATGTCATAGAGTTCCTTCTTTCCCGTTTCGTAGAAATAAATCAGTTTCCATTTTCCCTGACGCACGGTGCAGGTGGCGCCGATGCCCGGACCTTGTTCGCCCCACAGGTTCGGACAGTTCCAGTAGAGGCTTCTGCCTTCCGACGGGTCACCGGTCTGCTTGAGCAGGGGCACGAAGCTTACGCCGTCCACGGTCTGCGGCACCTTCCAGTCGGTGATGCCGGCCATTTCGAGGATGGTGGGATAGTAGTCTTCGATGATGACGTACTTGTCGCAGCGGGTATCGGGTTTCGTCACGCCCGGCCAGCTCACAATCATCGGTTCGCGGATACCGCCCTCGTAGGCCGAGCCTTTTCCGCAGGTAAGGGGTGCATTCTGCGTGTAGAGCGGTTCGTCTCTCCATTCTTTGCCGGTAGCATATCCGCCGTTGTCGCCGCAGAACAGGATGATGGTGTTATCCGCCTCACCGTTCTTCTCCAGCCAGTCCATGATGTCGCCCAGGCTCTTGTCCATACCTTCGATGAGGGACGCATAAGCCGCCTCCTTGTCCGACATGCCTTTCTTCTTGTACTTGTCGAAGAAGCGCACGTCCTTGTCAATCGGGATGTGGATGGCATAGTGTGACATGTAGAGGTAGAACGGCTGGTTGTAGGCTTTGGCCTTATCGAGGGCTTTCAGGGCTTCCTGCGTCAGGGCCTCGGTAATGAATGTGCCCGTCTTCCAGTAGTGCTCCAGTCCCGGTACCGACATGAGCGAGGTGGGGTTTCCCTTGTCGTCGTGTCCGTAGCTCAGTTCGCTCAGGTAGGTGGCCAGTCCGCCCGCCGCATGTCCGGCGATGTTCGTCTCGAAACCGAAGTGGCAGGGATTTTCTCCCGGGGTATCGATGGCCCCCCAGTGCGCCTTTCCGCAGTGGATGGTGTGGTAGCCGCTGTCTTTGAGGAACTGCACGAACGACTTGGCCACGAAGGTGTGGTTCGTGCCCTCCACCTGTGCGATGCCGTTGTAGTTCCAGTCGGGCAGTTGCAGCACGTCGCTCTGGGCGTCAGTGGTCTTGTCCTTCTGTAAGGTCCAGTTGGTCACCCGGTGACGGGCGGCATTGGCTCCGGTCATCAGGCTGCAGCGTGTGGGCGAGCTGATGCTGGAGGCGTAGGCCTGGGTGAACATCATTCCCTGGCGGGCCAGACGTTCCATGTTGGGAGTTTCGTAACGCTCGTTGTACATGGTCTTCTGTGTCCAGAAAGGCAGGGAAGTATCCTGCCATCCCATGTCGTCCACCAGGAAGAAGATGATGTTCGGGCGCGGGTCGGGACGGTCGTTGGCAGCCCCATTCAGCGGGGAGAGAATGGGAGCCAGTCCCAGGAGTGCGAGTAGATTTCTGTTCATGATATGGGCTTTTAGATTAATCAGTTACGTGGTAAATGCTAAAGTTTCGGATGAGAGGTTCCGCGGTACATTCCTCCACCACCAGCCGGAAGGACTGGGCTTCGACGGCAGGGAAGGATTCGATGCGCTTGTGTCCCACGGAAGAGCCTTTGGCCACGGTGGTCCACTTGCCGTTCACCTTCGCTTCCACCCGGTAGGCCCGGATGCGTTCGCCGCCGTTCAGGTCTTCCTGAATCTGGTAGTAGTTTACGGGTTGCGCCTTGTCGAGCGAGAGCGACAACCGCTTCTTTCCGGTGGCCGAAGTCGCTGCCAGCGGCTGGCCGAAGCGGCGGTTGATTTCCGCACCCCATTCCTTCAGACGGCGTACGTCGCCCTCCGGAATCAGACCGTCGGGGTTGGGAGTGAGTCCCACCATCAGCGTGGCGTTGCGGCCCACCGATTTCTCGTACATCTCCATCAGGTTTTCCAGCGGATAGACCGCCTTGTCGTCATCGCCCGGTTCCCAGAACCATTCGTGGCGTCCGTTGTAGCCGCGCAGGGGCGTGTCGGCCATGGCAGGCACCCAGTACTTGCCGTCGGGGTCGCCGTGGGCCAGCAGCTTGTTGTGGTCGGCCACGCCGTCGGTGGCGTTGCTGTGGCTGTACGGGTAGGGGAAGCTCGACCAGCAGGGATAGCCCACGGTACCGCTCTCCGAACCGCCCCAGCGCAGGTCGGCCCGGTTCACGTTATGATAGAACAGGCAGTCGGGCTGGTATTCGTTCACGATGGGTTCCACGTCGGGACCCAAGCCTTTCGGGTCGTCGGCACCCCCGTCGAACCAAATCATGAAGAGGTCGCCGTAGCGGGTGCAGAGTTCCTTCACCATCTTTTCGCACAGTCGCTTGTACCATGCCTGACGGTTGCGGGCAAACTCGCCTTCGCCCTCCGCCTTGAAGTTGTGGATGCCCAGCAGGGAGTTCCAGCGGATGCCGATGTAGATGCCCGGCTGCAGGCCGTACTTGCGGCAGGAGTTCACGAAGTCACGTACGATGTCGCCCTTTCCGTCGCGCCATTTCACGGCCTTCAGACAGTAGGGGTTCACGTCGCTCTGCCACAGTCCGAAGCCCGTCTCGTGGGTAGCGGTCAGGATGGCAAACTTGGCGCCGGCCGCCTTGGCCGACTGAATCCACTGGTCGGTGTCGAGGTGGTCGGGATGGAAGATGTTGTAGTCTTCAATCGGGTTGATACGGTTGTTGCCTTGTCCGTACACCTGTCCGTCGAACACGTGCAGGTCGTAGTGGAATACCACGCCCAGTTCGGCCTCGTGCCATTTCATCTGGCGGGGAGCCGGTTTCGGTCCTTCGGGTTCGGTGGTTCGGGCGTGAACGGCTGCACCGCAGGTGGCGAGCAGCATCAGTAGGGTAAAGAGTGTTTTTTTCATATTTAATGTGTCAAGTATTTTACAAACGGGTCATGGGTCTTTCCGAGCCATTGGATGAGGGTCTGGCGCAACGAATCGCAGCAGGCCGGCTGGCTTTCCGCCACGTTGTGCAGCTGGCCGGGGTCGGTGGTCCGGTCGTATAGCCAGGTCTGCGTCACTTTCCCTTTCTGCACATCCACCACGTAGGTGTAGCGGGCGGTACGGATGCCGCGTCGTCCGGACGTGGGGTCGGAAGGTTCGCAGTAGTAATAAGGCTGGAAAGCGTCTTCGGGTGTCTGAATCTGTTCCTGCAGGAAATACCGGCTCCAGTCGTGCGTCTGCACGGTGGACGGAATCTCCGCCTTCCTTCCCATCAGCGAGAGCAGGGTAGGATACAGGTCGGCAAAGGCCACGGGCAGGTTGCTCCGTTGCGGATGGAGTCTGCCTTTCCAGCAGCATATCATCGGGATGCGCATCGCTTCCTCATAGAACACGTTCTTGCCTTCCACTCCGTGTCCGCCCATGCAGACGCCGTGGTCGGACGTGAAGACGAGGAGGGTATTCTCAAACAGTCCGCAGTCTTTCAGGGCCTGTACGATGCGTCCCACCTGTTCGTCCACTCCGGTGATGCAGGCGTAGTAGTTGCGGATATTCGCCCGGAAATAGTCGCCTTCTGGAGTTCCTTTCTCTGGAATATACGGTTTCTGCCGGGCCAGTGCTTCCACGTCGAGCGAGTCGTACAGCCGTTTGTAGGCATCGGGCACCAGCTCGTAGCCCGTGTGCGGGGGATTCATGGAAACCACCAGGGCAAAGGGGCGGTCGGACTGCACGCTTTCCGTGCGGATGAACTCGATGGCGCGGTCGGCCTCGTAGGCCGGCCCCCACTGGTCCACGTAGTGGAACTCGTCTCTGCCCGCCAAGGTATCCCAGTACATCGGATGCAGGTGGTTGTCGTAGGTGCCGTAGGCTATCCACCGGTCGAAACCGTGGCGGCGTTCGGGCGGGCACCATTCGTTCCAGGCCACTGCCCCCCGGTTGTTGGAGGTGTCCACGTAGGGAGGATGCGGCGCGTCGAGGTGCCATTTGCCGATGTAGGCTGTGGCATATCCCGCCTGCTTCAGCACGTCGCTCCAGCAGACCGCTTCGGTAGAAAGCTCCACCCCGTAGGGCGTGTTCAGCGAATTGCAGTTGCCCGTCACCCCGTTGGCCATGGGATACATGCCCGTCATGAGCATGGCCCGGGCGGGCGAGGATACCGGATAGCTGCTCACGGCTTCCGTGAAGAGGATGCCTTCGCTCGCCAGCTGATCCAGATGAGGAGTCTGCACCGGCTCCTGTTGCAGGCAGCCCAGCGCATCGCCCCGGAACTGGTCGGCCATGATGAAGACCAGGTTGGGCCGCGAGGGGTTACCCTGCGTGAACGCAGCCAGCGGAAGTGCGGCCAGTGCGGCGGAAGTGTTGAGTAGGTGTGTCAGTTTCATAATCAATAAATATCCCCGGAGGGTGGCAAATGAATGTCGTTCAAACGAAAAAGTGTGCCAAAGATAGGAAAAACACCTCATCCTTGGCACACCAATTTCTATAATAGATTTAAAAGAATTCTATCATTACTGGTTGGCATAGCTACCTGCTTTTACAGGCCATCCCGGATTCTGGTAAACTACGGAAGTAGAAACATCGCCACCTTCTTCGGGAGTAGACATACGGAATACATCGTATGACAGCGGAGAGAGGTAGTTGGCTTCTTCAAAGCAGTAGCCGTTGTACTTCTTGACCAATTCGTTCATTGCCTGCGGGCGCAGGTACTTGCTGACGGAAGCATCGTTAGGAGCTGTATAGTTCAGCTTGCAGGCGGTGCAGGCAGCTTCGAAGTCGGTGTGGAATTCATCCCAGTAATTCATTCCTTCTACCCAGTAGTTCTGCATCATGTCGAGTGAACGCCAGCGATACAGGTCGTCCTTACGCATACCTTCCGCAATGAGTTCGCTGCGGCGTTCGCGACGGATGTTGTAGAGAGTTTTGTCCACTAGTTCTTTTCCGGAATAGCGGGCCAGGTCGATTTCCTTGCTCAGGTCGGTAGCGTTGATGGTCTTCTGGAAATCAGAATCGACGCCTGCACGGGTACGCAGTGCTGTCCAGTATTTTTTGAGGGTAGCATCTTCCAGTGTGTTGTAGCGCAGGTAGTAAGCTTCGATGTAATTCAGGTAAGCTTCTGCCGCACGGAAGATAGGCAATGCCAGCGGATAGGCACTGTTGTAAGTCACGTTGTTGTCGGCCCATCCTTTGCGAGGAATGTAGCCGGTGCTGGTCACGCGGATGCCACTGGCTGCAATCAGTCCGGGGTACTGGTACATGATGTCTTTCCCATTGAGGGTCATGATTTTGTCGCCGGGTTTTGCCACGGAAGTCACCAGACGCAAGTCGCGGTTTTCCATGGTGCTTTTCAGATTCTTGTCGCCCTGATAAGCGCCCTCACTTGCATAAATAGGCAGACCGTTGGTCATCAGATAGCTGTCTACCAGTGAGCGGGTGAAACCCGTGTTGTCGCCGTGTGAGAAAATATAGGTCTTGTCGCCCACTTCGATGGCACCATAGCCGTGGGTAGCTCCCATCACCTGGTTCTGCACCTTGGCATCTTCGCTATACATACGCCACAACAACACTTCGCCACGCTGTCCGGACAGGTCGGTCTGGTTGTACAGACTGGCATAGTCGGTTGTCAATGAGGAGCCTTCGCCCACTTCTTTGGCCGACTGGATAGCTTCGTCCAGGAAGAATTCTATTTCCTTGTTCAAATCGGTATGGAAAGAAGAGGCATCACCCGGCCATCCCGGTCCGCCCGGAACGCGTGCCGTACCTGCATGGTATTTTTCCCAGGTAGCTTCGTACAAAGCCACGCGTGACTTGAACAGCAAGGCACATTCGCGGTTCAGACGGTGAGCAGTGAAGCTGTTTGACTTGGGATACATCAGGTCGATGGCCTGATCCAGGTCGCTCAGGATGAAGCGGGCCACTTCGTTGCGCGGCTTGCGCTTGTTGGCTTCCACATTGGCAGCATAGTCACCGTCGGTCAGCACTTCGGTCAGGATAGGGAAGTCTCCGTATGCTTTCAGGAGGCTGAAGTAGGTGTAAGCCCGGAAGAAGTACATTTCGCCGATGTAATGGTTCACGTTGGCGCCGGGGCTCAGCGTCCCGTTTTTCAGGTTTTCTTCCGTGCGTGCCAGAAAGAGGTTGCAGTTACGGATGGTGCTGAAGCTGCCGTAGCTGCCAGTAGCCGGCACCTGGACGCGCTGAGGAAGGAAGTTATCCACCTGGTCGATTGTCGTCATGTCGTCGCTGTTGTTGTCGGTGGTGAAGTATCCAAAGGTTCCTGTACCCGTCCCGTGGTCGGGCAGCAGACCGTACATGTTGTTGCAATAAGGTTCCAGCTGATTTTCGGCAGTGAAGAAGTTGCCGTCTACATTGTCTGAGATAGGCTCTTTGTCCAGAAAGTCGGCGCAAGAAGTTCCCATCAGCAAGGTAGCTGAAAATAAGAATATATATTTCAGTTTCATAATTATCGATTGTTTTTGTTAGTTTACAAAGTTACGTTTACGCCACAAGAGAGGGTACGGCTCAACGGATAAGTCATACCGTTCTGATACAATGCTTCCGGATCGAAGTTCTTGTTGATGGAAGTACCTGTCCACAAGTTGTCGCCTGAGAAGAATACTCTGACGCGTTCCAGTCCGATTTTGTGAACCCATGCTTTCGGCAGAGTATAACCGATTTGCAGGTTCTTCAGACGGATGTAAGAAGCGTTTTGTACGAACTGCGACTGGCTCTGGCGGTTCTGGTTGGAGTTCCAGAGAGGACGCGGGTAGTAAGCGTTGGTGTTTGCTCCCAACGGGTCGCCTTCCGGACGGAAGAAGTCCCAGTGTTCCTTGTAACCGGTAGAAGACCATGCGTTGCCGTCTACACCCCAGAAAATCATACCGCTCAACAGGTAGTCACGTTTGGCCACACCCTGGAAGAAGATGCTCAGGTCGAAGCCTTTCCATTCTGCACCGATGTTCAAACCGAAGCGGAAACGCGGAGTCGAGTTACCGATAATCTTACGGTCGCCCGGGTTGTCTACTGTATTCTCGCCGTTGGTGATTTTTCCGTCACCGTCCAGGTCGGCATACATCATGTCACCGGCCTTCCATCCTGAAGCAGCCAGGCTGACACCCGGAATGGTGTTCTGGTCTACCTTTTCCAAGTGTGCGGCAATTTCTTCGTCTGTCTTGGCCATGCCTACTGATTCATATCCCCAGATTTCGCCCAGATACTGTCCGGTGTAGTAAGTGGAGAGTGACTTGCTGGCGTTGGGGTATTCCGTAATTTTAGTACGTGAATCAGAAAGGTTGAAGGCTACATTGTAGTTGAATTCACCGATGCGGTCCTGCCAGTTCAGCTGGAGTTCCCAACCTTTGGTGCGCAAAGACGTATTGTTGCGTTGCGGAGCCGAAGCACCCACAATCGGAGAGATTTCCTGTGCCGGTCCTACCATGTCTTTGGTATCACGGATAAAGTAGTTGAAGTAACCGCTCAAACGGTTGTTGAAAGCGCCGAAGTCCACACCGTAGTTGTAGCTGTAAACACGTTCCCAAGTCAGCAGGGAGCTTACCAGTCCCGGAGCGCTTGCAATGTTCGACTTGTTGGCCGCATCCAGCAACCAGCGTCCGCCTGCATCCGGGCTGCCCACTGTGACTGCCTGAATGGCATAAGTAGGATAGTAGGAGTTGGTGTTCTGGTTACCAAGGCTACCATAAGAGAAGCGGGGTTTCAAGGTGTTGACCCATTTGCTCAACGGTTCCCAGAAGGATTCGCGAGCGATGTTCCAACCTACGGAAACAGAAGGGAAGGTAGCCCAGCGGCTGTCTGCGCGGAAACGGGAAGAACCGTCGCGGCGGATGTTGAATTCAAACAGGTAACGTCCGTCGAAGTCGTAGTTCAAACGTCCGAAATAACCTAATGATGACCACTCACCGCGGTATGCGCCGTTGCTCTGTGTACCGGTAGAAGTGTTGACATCCGGATTGTTGTCGTTCATCACGTCAGAACGTTTGGCCCATACATTGTTGTAGCGGTAGCTTTCGCTGTTCATACCGAGCATCACTTTCAGGTTGTGCTTTTCCAGGAAATTGAGGCTGTAGTCGGCATAGAGTGAAGTGGTAATCATCGTTTCACGCTGCTGTTCGCTGTAAGCCCAAGTCTTTCCGGCTGCCAGGTCGGCGTCACCACCCAGCCATTGTTCGGGAATCGGATTGTTTTCTTTGTCATAGAGATACACTCTGGCCACATTGTAAAGGTGTTCGTAGCTGCCAGTACGCAGAGCCAGGTCACCGTGAATGGTCAGTCCCTTCATCGGAGTCAGAATCAGGCTACCCTGTGTGAAGTAAGTGTCGTCCTGTGTATTGGAGCGTCCGCCCGAGGTCAGCTGCATCAGTTTCGGGTTACGAGTGTAATGACCGTTGTTGTCGTAAAGCGGCATGTTGGGGTGCAGCTTGGTAGTTTCTGCAAAGAAACGGTCGCCATACAGTTTCAGGAAGGTCGGCATGCCAATGTCTTCGCGGATGAAACGGCTGTTGAATTCCAGACGCATCCATTTGGTGATTTCCGCACTGATGCGGGCACTGGCATTGTAACGCTTTTTGTTGTCGTTGGCGTAGTTCATCTGTCCGTCCTGGCTCAGGAAGGCACCCGATACATAATATTGTATCTTTTCATTACCTCCCGACAGGCTTACGTTGTGCTCTTGTCCGAAAGCCGTTTTGTCGATGAAGTTGCGAGGCCAGTTCTGGTTGTCGTTGGAGTTCTGGTTGAAAGCGAAGCAGTTGCCGTTTTGTGAAAGAGACGGGTCGGCAGTGGTAGTAATCTCACCGCGCATGTACTGCTGGATACGTTCCATGGTGATGTCCGAGAAGAAGTGTGCTTCACCGGAACCCGTGTTGTCGATGGCACGGTTGAAGTACTGTGCAAAAGTATAGGCATCCAGCATGTCAGGGATGTTGGTCGGACGAGACCAGCGCAGGTTGTTGGAGTACGAAATGCTGGTCTTACCCTGCTTACCTTTCTTGGTAGTAACCAGGATGACACCGAACGGAGCACGTGAACCGTAGATGGCAGCAGAAGCCGCATCCATCAATACCGAGATGTTGTCGATGTCCTGCGGGTTCAACTGGTTCAGGTCGCCTGCCACACCGTCAATCAGCACGAGGGGAGAAGCGCTGGAACCTGTTCCCAGGTTACCTGTACCACGGATATTGAAAGAAGGATTGGCATCCAGCTTACCGCCGGCATCCGGGATGCTGACGTTCAGACCCGGAACTACACCTTGCAGGGCCTGACCTACGGAGGTGACCGGACGGGATTCCAGTTTCTTGTTGTCCACCGAAGCCACGGCACCGGTCAGGTTCACTTTCTTCTGTGTACCGAAACCTACCACTACCACTTCGTCGAGTGTCTGGGTGTCTTCCGACAGGGCTACCTGATAAGAGGTCTTGCCTTTCTGTACCGGGATTTCCAATGTCTGATAACCGATGTACGATACGACCAGCGTACTTCCGGCAGCCACGTTGTTGAGCTGGAAATTTCCGTCCAGGTCGGTGATACCGCCGTTGGTCGTACCTTTAATCACTACTGACGCCCCGATGATGGGTTCATTCAGCTTCTTGTCTGTGACAATTCCGGAGATGCTCATCTGTTGCGCGTGTAGCGGTAGCAAACCTGCCAGCACTGCGATGAGCAGAGTGATGAATTGTGTCTTCATAAGGTTCCTTTTTAGATTAAGTTATTAATTAGATGGTTAAACAAATTGGGTGTCTTCACCTTTTGCAAAGCTATGAATTTAATGTTTCAGTCACGGTGGGTAAACGTCGCATTAATGGGGGGTATTCTTCTTATCACCGTTTTTTTAGGGGTAAAATCTGTTTTTTTCACTTTCAGAAGGCATTTTGTAGCGGATTTTTGTTTTCTTTGCATTTGTTTACTAGGCTAAATCTAAAGAATGAAAAATTACACGCTCATACTTCTCTTTCTTTTGGGGTTGGCGTTACCGTCCAGGGCACAGAGGTTGCTGGAAAAAGATTTTCAGGTGCTGAACATGAACGACGGAATTGCCGACAATGACATTCATTCCATTGAAAAGGATGCCGAAGGCTTTATCTGGTTTGGTACCAGCAGCGGATTGAGCCGCTACGACGGGCAGGATTTCAAGACTTTCCGCATCACGGAGGCCCTTCATCGCACGGTGGGGAAAGTAGTCTCACTGAACAAAGATTATTTGCTGGTCCGTTCGGAGCGGACACTGTTTCTGTTCGACAAGCAGCGGGAAAGGTTTCTCTCTCTCTGGGATGCGGAGCGGAACAGGATTGTGGACTTTACCCGTTTCGTGGCTACCAGCGACGGACATTGCTGGGGAGTGGCCGGAAACACGCTTTCGGAGATGGATTTGTCTACGGCTTCTTTCCGGGAAGATACGGCCTTTGTTCATTTGCAATCCACGGTCAAGGTGGAATCGGAGCAGGAATTTACGATGCTCTGTCTGGGAGAAGACGGAAAGCATTTTTATTGCATAGGACGGAAAGGTACGGTTTACCGATACGACCGGAGTCAGAAACGGATGGAAACGCTATGTGTCCGCCCGATGCAGCGGGATGTGCTGGTTACTTCGGCGTTGCAGGGGGATAATTTTCTGTGGATAACGACTCTCGGCGACGGATTATATGCTTACGATCTGACGACCCGTGCGGAACACCACTGGAACTACGATTCGGCCAACCGTAATGAACAGCTTTCGCACAACGATGTGTACCAGCTCCTGCCGCTGGGGGATTCCCGCTACATGGCTTTGACATGGAACGGCTATACGATGCTTACGCTGACACCGGAACGGGAACTGAAGATGCAGGCTTTTCATTCTTTCGGCAACAGCGGCAACCAGTACATCGAAACACGTATGGTGACCGGCTATTACGACCCGGAAGGATTGTTATGGATTGGAACGGAAGGAGGTGGCGTGCTGTTTTCCGACCTGCGCCAGCTGTTCTATCAGCAATATGCACAGGCACATTCCAATGAACTATGCGGCATCCAGATGGATAGGGAAGGTTATCTCTGGCTGGCTACTTTTCATAAGGGCCTTTTGCGCAGCACGCAGCCTTTTGATGGAATTCAACCTTTGGATTTTCAGCCGATGGCTCCCGGTGTGGCAGCTATCCATACCGTACTCTGCGGTGCGGCGGATACCCGTGGCGGGCTTTGGTTCGGCTCCCGGAGTGGGAAGGTGCTCCGATATGGAGAAGACGGCAGCTGGCAGGTGGCGGTGGTTGGTCCGGAAGGAGATGCACCGCTTGCGGTATGGACTCTTCTGCCTTTCTCGGAGAACGAGGCATGGGCGGGTACAAACAACGGACTTTACCGGGTGAATCTCCGCAGGGGGACTTCGGTGAAGGTGGAATGGAACAATCCGCAGATTCCCGACCATATTCAGGTGCGTGCGCTGGCAATCAGTGATGCCCGTACGCTGTGGGTTGGTACGACCCGTGGACTGTTGCGCCTCTCGATGGAAGGCAACCGGGTGGTACGCTCCTACGCCGGTTACGAGCGGGAAGCCGACCTCTCGCCGACGGACGTGGAAGTGCGGGCACTTTTGTTCGGTTCCGACCAAGTTCTGTGGGTGGGATATGCCGGCAACGGCCTGGGGGCCTGTTCGCCTGTAGACAACCGGATTTTGTTTCATTATACCACGGAGGAGGGCTTGTGCAGTAATTTCGTGACCGTTTTGGCCGAAGACGGCGACCATTCCTTGTGGGTGGGCTCCAATTCCGGTATCTCCCGCTTGAGCCGTCATTTGCAATCGTTCTACAATTTCTATATCTCGGGCAGTAACCGTTCTGTGTTCTTCGGAAAGGATTTCCTGTTCTGGGGAAATCACAGCACGCTGACTTATTTCCGTCCCTCTCGGCTCCGCTTTCATTATCCCATTGAGAAGGGAAGAGTGGTATTCACCGACTTGGAGGTGAACCATGCATCGGTGCAGATTGGGGAGTCCGTGAACGGGCAGGTGGTTTTGCCTCGCTCCTTGCTCTATACCACGAGCCTGCATCTGAACCATGCCAACCGGAACTTTTCGCTTTCATTCTCCAACCTGCTTTACCTGCACAAGCTTCAGAAATACCTCTATCGTCTGTATCCCTATCAGGAGGAATGGATTATGGCCGATGAGGGAGAGAAGATTTCCTACGACCGTCTGCCGGCGGGAGAATACACGTTTCAGGTGAAGACGGTCTTTCAAGACCAGAGCGAAGGAGAGGTGAGCAGTCTGGCCATCGTAGTCGACCCGCATTGGAGCGGGACCTGGTGGTTCCGTCTGCTGGTGGCTGTGGGACTGATAAGCATGGTACTGGTCTACCTCCACCGCGTGCGCCTGAAAGAGAAGCGCGTACAGTATGAACTGCGGCTGGAGCACGAACTGTTTACGGTGAACATGGAGCGCAACAAGGAAATCGAGCTTCGCAAGGAGCGGGAAGATTTCTTCACGATGGCCGCCCACGAGCTGCGTACCCCGCTTACCCTGATACTGGCTCCTTTGCGTGAACTCCTGCACAAGACACCCACTTCGCATCCTTTCTATGCCAAGCTGTCCATGATGTTCAAGTACGCCGAAGGGCTGCATACCCTGACCGACCGTCTGCTTTACATCCAGAAGGCAGAGGCTGGGATGGTGAAGCTCCGTCTGTCGCAGGTGGATGTGGAAGCCCTGCTGGTGGACGTGGCACAAGGGTTCCAGTCGCTGGCTGCCGAACGGAAGATAGATTACGCATGGGAACTGGCACCGGACTGTGTGCCGGTATGGGCCGACCGGGAGAAACTTTCATCGGTGGTGCAGAACCTGATATCGAATGCGTTCAAATACACGCCGGAAGGAGGGAAAATCCGTCTGAAGGTGGAACGGAAAGAAATAGACGGAGAGCATTTCTGCTGTCTGTCGGTGAGCGACACCGGAAAAGGTATCGATGCCGTTCTTTTGCAGCATATCTTCGATCCCTTCGTGACGGGAAAGGAAGCGCCCGCTGTCTCTACTCCTGTAGGTATCGGCCTGAAAATCGTGAAACACATCGTGGAGATGCATCACGGACGGGTCACCGTGGACAGCGAACCGGGCAAGGGTAGTTTGTTCTGTGTGTACCTGCCCGAAGGAAAATCACATTTCAGTGAAGACGACTGTACATGGGAAGAAGGTTCAGAGGCCGTCGTTGCTCCGGAGGTCTCCTCTGTTGTGCCGGAAATGATTTTCCCTGCGACATCGGAACACGTCGCAGAGGCGAAGGGGGAGAAGCAGACCGCTGCCCGCCAGACGGTGCTCGTGATAGAAGACAATACCGACATGCGTCACTACCTGTGCGAATTGTTACGGAAGCAGTATCGGGTGCTGGAAGCCGAAAACGGAGAAGAAGGTCTGAAGACCGCCGTAGAGCAGGTGCCCGACCTGGTGCTGTCGGATGTGATGATGCCCGTGATGGACGGGTTCACCTGCTGTGCCGAACTGCGCAAGCGGAAGGAAACGGCCCACATCCCCGTCCTGATGCTTACCGCCAAGGCCGAGGACAGAGACAGTGTGGAAGCCTCCCGACGAGGAGCCGACGACTACCTGTGCAAGCCGTTCAATCCGGAAGTGCTGCTGGCCAAGATAGCCTGTCTGCTCGACATGCGCCGCCGCCTGAAACAGATTTACACCCGTACGTTGCTGCATGCTTCGTCTGCCGCGTCAGCTTCGACGGAGAAAGCGGAAAATACGGAAAGCGAATTTATGCAGAAGGTGTGGGCTTGCATCGAGGCAAATGTCAGCAATCCTGATTTCAATGTCAAGGTGCTGTCTGGAGAACTTCACATGAGCCTGGCCACCCTTTACCGCAAGCTGAAGCAGCATACCGACCTGTCGGCCGTGGAACTGATTCGCCACATCCGTATGACCAAGGCCGCCTTGCTGCTGATGGAGACCAGTCTCTCGGTAACGGAAGTGGCTGAGCGCGTAGGCTTCAACGACCTGCCCACCTTCCGCAAGCATTTCACGGACATGTTCGGCGTTTCCCCTTCCAAGTATGCCGAGAGTGGGCAGGGCGGAAACAACAAGTCCCAGCCAGAGGCCGGGACCGGGGTGTGATAAATCGATCAGAGGAATATTGTGCGGACAAGTTTATCCGCACTGGCTCCGGTACTCGTTCGGGGTGTGTCCCACCAGCCGCTTGAACATCCGGCTCATGTGCTGCGGATACTGGAACCCCAGGCTGTAGGCAATCTCGCTCATGGGCTTGGTGGTGGAAAGCAGCATTTCCTTCGCCCTTTCAATTACCTTTCTCTGAATGTATTCCGAGGCCGTCCGTCCCGTCTGTCGGCTGATCATGTCACCGAAATAGTTGGGTGAGAGGAAGACCTTCTCCGCAAAGTATTTCACCGTAGGCAGTCCCTCTTCCTGCGGTGCCGGACTGTCGAAATACTCGTCGAGCAACTGTTCAAAGCGCACGATGATGTCTTTGTTGGAGGCTTCGCGCGTGGTGAACTGTCGTTCGTAGAAACGCATGCAGTAGTCCAGCAGCAGTCCGATGTTGGCCGTAATCAGGCGGCGGCTGTGCTTGTCGGCCGGGCGTCGCAGTTCCGTGTCAATCTTTTGCAGGCAGTCCATCACCGTGCGGCGTTCGTCCTCCGACACGTGCAGCGCCTCGCGGGTTTCGTAGGAGAAAAAGGAGTAATGCTTGATGTCCCTTCCCAGCTGCGTGCCCCGGATAAAATCCGGATGAAACAGCAGTCCGTGGCATTGGGGCAGCGTGCCTTCCTTCATACGGAAAGAGGCCACCTGGCCCGGGGCGAAACAGACAATCGTCCCCTCCTGGTAGTCGTAGGGCTGGCGTCCGTAGGTGATGTCTCCGCAACAGATTTCTTTCAGGAACAGGGCATACACCCCATAGTTGACTTTAAACTCCTGCGGCCATCGGGTAGCCTTCGACAAGTCGACCACGCTGACCATCGGGTGCAGGGTCTCCAGTCCGAAGAGCCGGTTGTATTTTTCCACTGAATCCAGTTCAATCACTTCTTCTTTCATCGTCTTTCCTCCGTTTATTCTCTGGCAAATTTACGATTTATTCTTGGGAATCGCAATAAAATGTGGAGTAGCAGGAACAGGCTTTTACTTATCAAAGAAGTAAATTTATATATTTTTCTCGTTTGTTCTTATAACAACTTTTTTATTGTTGTCTTGTTTTCTATTTGAATTTAATAATTACGTTTTAGATATTATTGCAATGTTAATTTTTGCGGTTTAATACAAAAATTAAAAGAAAATATTTATCTTGCGAGCAAAATAATAATTAATAGCTATGGAAGAAACATTTTCATTTTCCAATATGCTAAAATTTTAATGCGGATGACGCAGAATAAGATGTATTGTAAGGTGAAAATGTGATTGGCTAGCAAATCATTCATTGTTTTTGATAATATCGTTTGGGGAAAGCGAAGCAAAAAAATTTTGAGTGTTTGTTGAATTGTTTTTTGTTTAGCAATATGGAACATGAATTTTTAAGGGGAAAATTATGTAATAATTGGACTATGAGTGAAAGTAGTGGTTGTATTTGAAAAATCAGGAGAAAATATACTCTTAAATAAAGAAGAGTATTCATTGATATTTCATGTCAAAAAGGTTTTGGAAATTTTGAATGAGAATATCTGAAATATCCTTTGGAAAGAAATGGGGCTTTTCTGATTCTATTATTTTAGAATCAGATTTTCAGAAGTATATCTTCACTAAATTTTATGAGGAATTACAAGTGAACGGACTGAAATTTAATGTTTTCTTATCTATAAATGTTATATAATTAATGTATCAATGTGTAAGTTGAATCGTAAGCATACTATTTTCCGCCTTGACGCACATTATTCACAACCCTACCTTTGCGCCGTAACCTTTAACAATAATGATTATGGCAAAAGAGAAAGTAAACTACCAAGAGGTATATGACCTCTACCAG
>ERZ857521.2113-NODE-2113-length-20219-cov-10.927098_pt1 | contig 20219 bp, 18 predicted proteins | sample MGYA00519701_ERZ857521 | MGnify/ENA primary metagenome ERZ857521 (study PRJEB31778, sample SAMEA3449346) | human gut metagenome | biome: human gut; feature: human-associated habitat; material: faeces | place: United Kingdom | collected 2010/2012 ...
CGGAGAATGGGTTAGCTGCGAATGCAGTAGTTACACCCAAAACTGCTGTTGCTGCGAAGATTGCTGCGAATTGTTTTTTCATAGTTGAATTCCTTCTTTCTGAAAAATAGAAATATAAAAGGTTACAAATCATAACATTCACATTCTACTCTGTTCTTCAGAATAAGAATTACTGGGAGTGTCCACGTTTCCTCGCCACATTCTACATCGAAGTTCTTCGTTTCATGTGTTTGTTACTTCTTGTAGGGTGATATTAGCATAACCAAATTTTCGTGTAAACCCTTTTTTCTCAATTTCATTCTCATTATAAAAATTTTATAATTTAAAATGCCCTAAAATGCATTTATTATCTACTTTTATGCGATATATATTTTTTTATTAAAAATATCAAATTTATCTTTTTTTACACTAAATGAGATTTATTATCACATATATTATTAAGTTATACTAATTAATAACATATCTATTAATTAATCGATAGCTATTTTATGCATAATTGGTTCATAAATACCTCATACAATATATTGTGGAATAGATCGATATACATACTAAGCAAATAAATTTTTACCTTTTACTATATATAGATTTATTTTACTATATATATACTATTATATACAAAAGAAAATATTATCTCTTTATATACAACAAAAAAGACTTCCGAAGAAGTCTTTTTTGTTTGTGAGGGAATTAGAATTTGTAGTTTAATTCTGCACGGTAGAAATCGGAAAGATCGTTACCTTTTTGGTCTTTAGAGTTGAAACCATAACCTGCAGATAAGCCTACATTATCTTGTACTGCATAGTTTACGCTAGCCATATAACCTTTATAACCATTAGATGTATTTGTTAAGTCATACGCTTGATCCCAAGTGGAACTTACGATTGGAGCGTTAGCTTTTTGGTTGAAGTATTGACCTTTTACATCCCATGTACCTTTTTTAGCGATGTCGTAATTACCATAACCAACACCTGCTGTCCAAGCTTGGGAGTCATTTACGTTGGAAGCTTTTAACCATTCACCACCAACCCAAACTTTATCTTTACGTAAATCTGCATTGAAGCCGTATACGTCTTGGCTATCAGAGTTTACTGTGGAACCATTATGGTTCAAGTTGCCGCTAGACAATTTAGAGTAGAAACCACCAACTGTGGATTCTTGACCAACTTTACCTTTAACACCTACATAAGCTACGGAAGGGTTATCGGATTTGGAATTACCATCAGCAGCACCTGCCATCATGTAACCATAAGCACCTTGTACTTGAACTTTATCATTACCTACGTTCAATTGAGCACCATCAAATGTATCATCGTACATTAAACCGCCACCAATTGTTTGTTGGAAACGACCACCTTTAGCAGATACGCTATTACCAAATTTGTGATCTACATAAGCACGATCGATTGTCGCATCAGCACCTTTTGTGGAGTCACCGAATTCGTAATTACCTTTTACACGAACAACAGCTTCAGTTTTATCATTTACTTTACCATTGAATTGAACACGTGCACGGCCATCTGTTAAGGATTTGCTGTTTGTTTTATAAACGCCTTTATCTTCAGAACCTTGGTAACGGATACGAGCATCACCAGTAACTTTTACATTACCTACGCGATCTTCCAAACGAGATACGCGTACGCCCAAGCTGTTCAACTCGTTGGAGAATTCATCTGCTAAGCGGTTAATCATTGCTTGTTGTTCTGCATTAGCACGATCTTGGTTAGCCATTGCTTTAGCTACCATTTGAGCCATTTCATAACGAGTGATATTGTTTTGGCCTTTGAAAGTACCATCTGGGTAACCATTAACGATACCAGATTGTGCTAATTGAGATACTGCTTGATATGCCCAGCTATCTGGAGTTACATCGGAGAATGGGTTTGCAGCGAATGCTGTTGTTACACCTAATACTGCTGTTGCTGCAAAAATTGTTGCGAATTGTTTTTTCATAATGAATTCCTTCTTTCTTATAAATAAGAATTTATAGTATCAGAAGACATTCACTGTATAAGTGGTATAACTATGAAAGATATATTAGGAGTGTCCACGTTTCCTCGACTATATTATCTATCACAGCGTCACCTCTTTATTAGTGGTGCCTTACTGTGATTAGAATATATCACCGTCCAAATTTTTTGTAAAGCATTTTATACAACTTAATTTGATGAAATTTCTTTCATGAATAAAAATAAACCTATAAACATAGATTTTTACTGCATTTTTCAAAATTAAATTTTGCGCAATTTCATTTTATTTATCTAAAATTCATGTGTTTTAGATAATAAACCTACAACTTTTAATTATTAAAAATAATGAATATCATATTATTTAATATTTAATACTAATATATAGACCTAAAATATAATTATATTCCTCTTTTCTATTATTAATACCTTTATTTTGTCTCTCTAATTTCTATTAGTAATAACCTTATCAATGCCATTCATCATATATTATCTCTTAAAATATGTAATTAATAATATTAAGCTATAAATACCCCATTATTTAAATACAAAAAGCCTCTCTATAGTAATTACTACTATAGAGAGGCTTTTAGAAGCATTAAATTGCATAGGATACAAAACCTAGGACGTGATCAACTGGAACAGGGCCAATGAAACGACTATCACTAGAATGATTTCGGTTATCCCCCATCACAAATACATGACCTTCAGGAACTGTAACAGATGTAGAACGGGTATAATTCATTTTTGTATCTTTGGTATATGGTTCTTGTAATTGTTCACCATTACGCCATACATGACCATCTTTAAATTCTAATACATCACCTGGACGACCAATAACGCGCTTAACCCATACATCATTTGTTTGAGCAGCTTTATTAAAGACAGATGCATAGTTCATCAATGGTTCTTCTACATCATCCACCCACGTACGAGCGCGATTAACACGACTATCAATGATTACAATTTGTCCATAATTTGGCATTTCATTCATAATATGATGCCACTTCGTTACAATTAAGTATTGACCATTATGTAGTGTATCCTCCATTGATTCACCAGAAACACGTGTTGGTTGAATCAAGAAAATATGAATTACCATGGCAATAATTAATGCCAATACAATGGCATAAATCCAATCTAATATTTCTTTTACTATTTTATTACTCATATTAACCCCTTAATGACCGTTCTTTGTAAATCTACCACCAAATACATCATGTACATCTTGAATCGTAATAAATGCCGATGGATCTACTTCATAAACAGTATTTTTTAACCTCATAATTTCAAGTCTTGTTACTACAGAATATAAAACATGCTTAGGTTGCTTTAAATAGCCCCCTTCACCATACATAATTGTAACACCACGATTAAGGTTCGCATTTAATGCATCTGCAAGATTCTTAGAGTTCTCTGCATCTGTAATAATCATTACCCCTTTAGATTCATCAAGGCCTGTAATTGTAATATCGATCATCTTATAAGCAATGAAATAAGCGATTAAGGAATACATAGCACTATTCCAACTATATACAAAACCTGCGGCACCAAGAATAATGAGATTCATGGCCATTACGATTTCACCAACGGAGAAAGTGGAACGTCTATCAAAGATGATCGCCACAATTTCAGAGCCATCTAAAGAACCACCATTACGTATTATGAGGCCTACCCCAATACCTAAAATGATACCACCAAAGATAGAACCTAAGAATGGATCTGTTGTGATAGGTGTAAAATCATGAGCAAAGGTAGAGAAAATTGCCATCCATACGATAGAAAATAGTGTAGAGAAAGTAAAGTTTTTGCCATTAGCTCTATAGCCAATATATAAGAAAGGCAAGTTAAAGAGTACGACGAAAATACTAAAGGAAATTCCTGAAAGCTCTGCAGCCATCAAGGAAATACCAACTACACCGCCATCGATGATACTATTCGGTACTAAAAATAAATCTAAGCCTATAGTATAAATTAAGGCCCCTAAGATCATCATTAAGCAACGCATAATAAAGTTCGACCAGTTATGCGTTAAAGTTTCATTTTTCATGCACTTCTCCTTTACCGTACAACTGCTCCATAGCATGTAATCTTTTTTCTTCTAACTCACTAGCATCCATCGTATCACCTTGTATGTCATTAACAGCTTGGCTTAGTTGTTTTGTATATCGTAAACCAATAACAAAAGCTGTCAAATCATCTACAGGTTCAGGTGGAAATTGCATAGACGTAGGGATAATTTTACGCCATCCTGTAGGAGGATTATACTTCCAATATAATTTTCGAGCCTCTTCCGTACTATGCGATTCATCAATTAAGCTAGTCGTAATTTTATGATTTCGTCCAATTTGTTGAAGCGATGGATACAAATATTTATGATTTGTACCATTTCCACATACCATATGAACAATTCCATAGTATTCAGTTAATATACGTTCAATTTCACCATTGAACTGTTTTGTCATAATAATTTTACGACATACCATAGTACCAGAAGGTGTCACAATTGCTACACCTGTTTTTTCATTGCCTGGATCTACAGCCAAAATGTACGTAGTATCAGTCATATTATTATCCTCATTTCTAATACAGCATTTATATTTTAACACAAAACGAAGGTCTTATGTAAAAATTTACATAAGACCTTCGTTTAAAGTATATAAACCAAAATACTATTCAATTTAATAAGCTGGCATTTTAGCCTTATCATTAAAAACAGGCATTTGAGTAATACGTAACTTAAGATGTACAGGACCAGATGAATATGTATCACCATCAACATACGCTTCTACATGAACCTTGCCATGTATTGTAGCAATACGACGAATAGCCGTAAACAAATCATCCCCTGGTATCGTTCCGATATCACCAGATAAGGAGTCTGGAATAATACCTTTCTCTCTTGCCTTTTCATTTACTTGCTTTAAGAATTGAAGCATAGCAGATTGAGCGTTAGGTCCACCATCCATTATAGCAGAATGAATTACTTCCCCATTTTTATAAATAAATTGTTGTGGGTAAACTTGGATAACTGCTACCGCTGGTTCACCAGCAATAATATTTCCAGCAGCAACCACTTGAACCACCATTGGAGTCTTTGCACTATTAAGCTTTTGTGTAGCTACCTCAATATTCTGACGATCTACATATACAACAGCCTGACCTTGATCTTCTATACCAAGACGACGTAATACCAATTTATTTGTATCATCAATAATATTTTTGATGGCTGCATTGCTATCTTCTTCACTTAAACCAGGTCGAACAACAGCTTGCGCCAATAATTGATCAACTTGGAAAAGAATTGTACCTTCACGCAAATGAATAATGCCATTTTGCAACTGTTCCTGCGTTGTCTGTAAATCCTTAATATGAGCTTCCATCTTGGCTCTTGTAGCCTCTAAATCAGCTAATTTTTTAGATACTTCATCATATGAAGCTTGAAGTGTAGCTAACTCAGCTTCAGTCGCATCTTTAGCCGCTTGTGCACTAGCCAACTCAGCCTTAGTTGCATCAACCTCTTTACGAATTTGCTCTATTTCAGCCATTCGTTCTGCTAATTCTTGCTTATTTTGCTCAAGCAATGCTTGTCCTCGAATAAGCTCTTGCGTCTTAGCAGCTACCTCATCATTAAGTTGCTTCATATCTGCTCGTAACTGATCCATCCCAAAGAGCGCTGTTCGTACGCTTTGAGATGTAATAGTTAATACACCTACTGTAGCAGCAGCAACTAACAATCCCGTTACGATAGTAACAATTATGGACGTATGTTTAGGCCGTAATCCAAAGAGGGACATGCGACGCTTACCAACTTTAGTGCCTAACTTATCCCCCATGTAGGCAATAAGTCCCCCCATAAGGGCAATAATAACTAATATTTTAACACCTACTAACATCGAGTCCCTCCTTTCATAAGATTACACAATTATTGGATTCGAAAATATGCTATTTCGTAAATCAAATTTATTTCTTTATATACTAGGTTACTTAGATACACGCCAATTCAAATATAGGCCAGCAATGATGCCTAATGTATCTGGAATTAATGCAGCAAATACGGTTGGCAATGCACCACCTTTACCTAATGCACCAGCAAATGTCATCACCCCATAATAAATAAAGATGATTAAGATACTGATACCAAAACCAATAGATGAGCTAGAACGTTGCTTTTGAAGACCTAATGGAGCACCTACAAGAGCAAATACAAAGCTAGCTAATGGAATTGTAAAACGTTGATACATTTCCATTTCTAGTTTATTGGCATTCGTATAAGCCGCCTTATATGCTTTAATTTGATGACGTAATTCTTTGATTGTTAATTCTTCTGGTTTACGTTGATCTTGTTGAATATCCTTTGGTGCAGACTTAATTGGCAAGGATTGCTCCTTGAACTTCATTGTACGTTCTACACCATCACCAGCGGAAATATCATAAATAATGCCGTTTTGCATCACCCAATATTGGCCATTCCAAACAGCAGTATCCGCATTTTCAACTTGTTGTAACTTGCCACCTTCACCAAACTGTTGCACCGTAATCATGCTTAATTTTTTAGTCTCCGCATTGTAGCTTTTAGCATACATTAATGTGCCTAAATCATTACCATTCATTGTTTTTAAAACGATATGATTTTGTGTTTGAGGTGATGCATTTTTCATAATCTGTTCACGCACAATTGTTTGATACATATTATTTGTACGAGGTACCACAAATTCATTAAATGCTACCGCTCCAATAGAAATCAAAAGAGCAATGATATATACAGGCATCGCCAAACGCAAGAAGCTAAGGCCACCGGCACGCATAACTACGATTTCACTAGTGCTACTCAAACGGCTAAAAGTCATAAGAGAAGCCAAAAGCACTGACATAGGGAATGTTAAGATAACGATACTTGGTAAAGCCAATACAAAGGCTTTCATAACAAGCAATAATGGAGCCCCATATTCAGTAATATATTGAGCAATTCTAAATAATGTGCCTGTACCAATAAAGATACTAGTAAAAGCAAATACCCCAAATAGGAACGGACCTACAAAGGCTTTTAATATATATTTATCTAATAATCTCATAGTCCCCTCCTATAATCTAAAGTTATCCCCTAAGTAATGCTCACGAGCGATTGGGTCGTTTGCAATTTCTTCAGGGGTGCCTTCTAGGAGGATCTTACCACTACTTAAAATATACGCCTTATCTACAATCCCCAATGTTTCACGCACATTGTGATCTGTAATCAAGATACCAATACCGCGATTTTTTACATGCAAAATGATTTGTTGAATGTCAGCAACCGCTATAGGGTCGACACCAGCAAAAGGTTCATCGAGAAGAATAAAATTCGGTTCTAACGCAAGACAACGAGCGATTTCTACACGACGGCGTTCACCACCAGATAGCTGCATCCCCATACGATCCCGAACATGACCAATATGAAATTCTTCGATGAGAGATTCCACTATAGCTTCAATTTCATCAGATTCCTTTGATGTTGTTTGTAACATAGCACGAATATTATCCTCAACAGTCATGGATCGAAAAATTGATGCTTCTTGTGGAAGATACCCAATACCTTCAGCAGCTCGTTTATACATTGGAATATTCGTAATATCCTTGCCATCAACGGTAATGATACCAGAACTAGGTCGTTCAATGCCAACAATCATATAGAATGATGTAGTTTTCCCTGCCCCATTAGGACCTAGGAGCCCAACGACTTGCCCCTTATCAACGCGTAAACTAACCCCGTCTACAACATTGCGACCGCTAAAGGTTTTGACTAAGTTTTTGGTTTCTATATACATATTTAATCCTTATTGATTTGGAACAATGATGAGTGTACTACGACCACCCAATGTTTCAGCAGAATCATCAGCTAAACGAATTTTAAGCTCTGGCGCATTGAGCACATTACCATTTTGAACAGCATGAGCAGATCCAGATAAAAGTACAACTCCATCATTTTGATTAGGTGTTTGCGTATAGGTAGCACGCTCTGCAGAGCCAGATACATTTCGTTCTGGATTAGAGAATGTCACATCCCCTTGTGCCACTGCACGAATTTCTTTTAGCCAACCTTCTACTTGATTACCTGTCAATGTAGTACCTTCTGCAATCAAGCGAGCGTTACCAGATACAAGGCCATATTCTGTATCTGTATTGTATTCAACTTTATCACCAAAAATTTGACGATCACTACGTTGTAAATGAACTCCGCCATTAGCAGTGAATTTATTATTATTGTAACTGTGCACTGATTGTGCAGACATAGCCATATCAGAACCAATCATGGATACGCCACCATCAAGGTTTGCTTCTTGAGTTTTTGTGTTGTACCATCCATTGGCACCAGTCATCGTTTTATCAGCTTGAGTAATTACCACATTACCGTTTGCATCAGCAATTCCCGTATTGCCATCATAAGATAATGTATCTGCGCTAATAGTCAAAGGATCATTTGCGGCCCAAGCTGTAACAGATGCTGTCATAAGCATAGCTAAGATAGCCATACCAATCTGTTTTTTCTTATTCATTATATTTCCTCGCATTACTTCTTCGTTAACTTCGCATTACCAATAGCTTTAATTTTCTTCAAGGACATGTTGCCTTCAAGTTTATCACCAGTTAATGTTATATCTTTACTGTTATAAGTAAAAGCAGATTTAGATGTCAACGTTTTTGTCTTATTATCAAAATGAAGTGCATCGGTTTTAAACTCGGCACCATCAGTATTTGTGGCTGTAACACCTTGATCAATATCAAGGGAATTGCGATCGCCTGTCAATACGGCATGAGGTGCTGTAATTGTTGTCGTAACATCATCTTGATAGAAAAGACCTTTTAAATTAGTCAGGACAATAGCTTTTGTACGTGGGTCATATTCAATCTTTTCAGCTGATAAAGCCCACACTAGCTTGCCATCTTTTTCCTCTTGTAAGTCAGCTCCTTGGAAGTTAACAAGTTGTCCATTCTGATTTTGAGTGGTACTAACATCACCAGAGTCTTTCATAATATATACGATAAGACCAATTAGAGCCAACACTATAGCGGCCACAATGGCAATTAATTTTTTATTGTTTTTCATGTGCCCTCTCCCGTGCAGCTACCTTCTTATCATAATCAATAATTTGATCCATCTTAGTCATCCAGCGATGTTGGAACCATAGCCACTCATCTGGATGCTCACGAATAAAGTCTTCTGTAACACGTACACATTCCTCAGTTAGACGATACATATCTGCATCTTCATCACCTGTATCAATATAATGTAAGGCTGGTAGAATGTGAACAATATGACCACCTTCTGGTTTACGAGATGCAAAAATTGGAACTACTGGAGATCCAAATTTTCTTGCAAACGTAGCCGGACCAATAACTGCGGAGGAATCTTGGCCTAAAAATGGAACAGGTAAACCATGTATATAGCCATCTTGGTCAGCTAAAAAACCAAGTAATTTTTTCTTTTTTAAAGCCTTAGCAGCAGAAACGATTTCGTTGCCACCACTAGCAAATACATCAAGCCCTACCATCTCGCGATATTCATTCATGAGACGTGTAAATTGTGCATTAGGTTGTTTCTTAACAATTGTAGTAGATGGATATCCATGAGCAGCCATGGCAGCCCCCATCCATTCCCAGTTGCCAACATGTCCAGTAAGAACAATGACACCTTTATCTTCAGCGATGGCTTTCTCTAAATGTTCTACACCTCGCATTTCAATATGTTTATTGATAAAGGACTTTGTCAGATTTGGCATATATAAGACTTCCATAACACTGCGGCCAAGATTCTTGAACAATTTTTCAATTAATTGTTCTGCCTCTTGATCATTCATGTTCATGCCAATCTTTATATTTTTTATACCTCTAAGTTTTTGCTTCTTCGCTATGAGGCCATATACTGGCCCTAAACTAGCGCCTATGAGCAAAATGAGCTTGTATGGCAGTCGGCAAACAAGCCAGCTAATACCTTTAACTAAATGGTATTGCCATTCGTTATTCATTCTGCCCACCTCCTTATTGTCCATGAGCATGGGCCTCTCGTGCATAATCTGCTACAACAGTTTCCCATAGTCCTTGTTTTTTCAAGATATATTCTACAGCCTCTCTAACGGCACCGTGGCCACCATTGACGGTAGATATAAATTTAGCTAATTGTTTGACCTCCGATACCGCATTGTTTGGTGCCATCGGTAGTCCTACAATTTGAAGAGCCCCTAAATCATTTAAGTCATCCCCCATATAGGCAATTTCCTCTAAATTGATTTGATGCTCTTTACAGAGATTTCTTAATGCTTCTGTTTTATTGGCATGCCCCATAAGCAGTGCATCAAAATGAAGCTCTTTAGCACGGCGCTCAACCATAGGAGATATCCGTGCTGTAATGATTGCAAGCTTAAGTCCTGCTTTTCGAGCTGCCGTTAATCCGAGGCCATCTTTCACAGAAAAAGACTTAAGCTCTTCTCCACTCGATGTATAGATTAGAGTTCCATCAGATAGTACGCCATCAACATCAAGAACAATCCATTGAATATTCATTATACAATGCCTCTACGCAATAAATCCGTAATATGAACAATGCCTAGACATTTATTATCTGTATCTACAACTGGTAATACAGTAATAGGGCGCGGTTGATTTTTCTCCATTAAATGAAGAGCTTCCGCCGCTAATTTATCCTTTGTAATTGTACGAGGCATAGATGTCATCATATCCTCTACAGGCCATTCTAGGAAATTACTGCCAGAATCTAATCCGCGACGAACATCACCATCAGTAACAAGACCTAACAAATGACCGTCTTCATCAATAACATTGGTAGCACCCAATCCTTTTTCTGTCATTACAAAGAGTGCATCTCGCACTGTTGCACCTTTAAATACTGTAGGATTATCTTCACCACCATGCATAATATTTTCTACGGTCAACAATAATTTGCGACCAAGAGAACCACCTGGATGGAATACAGCAAAGTTTTCAGGTGTAAAGTGATGTCGTTCTAATAAGCATACTGCTAAGGCATCACCAAGTGCCAATGCAACTGTAGTACTTGTAGTCGGCGCCAATCCCAATGGGCAAGCTTCACGTTCTACTTCAGCTAGCAATACAATATCAGAATTCTTAGCTAGTGTAGACTCTGGTTTCCCTACAACACAGATTAATTTAGCACCAATGCGACGTAAGGATGGCAAGATACTGATGATTTCGCCTGTTTCACCACTATTGGAGAATGCTAATACTACATCATCTTCTGTAATCATACCTAGATCGCCATGCACACCTTCGCCAGGATGCATGAAGAGTGCTGGTGTACCAGTACTAGCCAAAGTAGCCGCAATTTTACGACCAATATGACCAGATTTACCCATCCCTGTACATACTACACGGCCCTTACAAGCCAAAATCATATTTACAGCATTTACAAAATTGTGATCCAAACGAGAACTTAATTCTTCAATAGCACGTGCTTCCTCATGAAGCACCTGTGCCGCTTGTTCTAAAATAGTCACAAATAACCGCCCCTAACCTTTTACGATTTTATCAATAGCTACCAAATCTTTTAGCAAAGCTTCAAAATTATCTAAGTATAACATGTTTGGACCATCGGATAATGCTTCCTCTGGATTATCATGTACTTCAAAGAACAGACCATCTACACCACTAGCAACAGCAGCACGTGCCAAGTTTGGTACGAACTCGCGATTACCACTGGATTTTGTACCTGCACCACCTGGTAATTGAACACTATGTGTAGCATCAAATACTACAGGATAGTCGAAGGAACGCATAATTGGGAAGGATCTCATATCTACAACGAGATTATTATAGCCAAAGCTAAATCCACGCTCTGTAAGCATAAGATTTTCATTGCCTGTTTCTTTCATTTTATTTAGGACATTTTCCATATCCTTAGGTGCCATAAATTGACCTTTTTTTACATTTACGCATTTACCAGTTTTAGCGGCACCGTATACAAGGTCAGTTTGACGACATAAGAAAGCTGGAATTTGTAAAACATCCAATACTTCAGCAGCTGGTTCAATTTGCTCAATGGAGTGAATATCACTTACCACCGGTACATTGAGTTCTTTTTTAATAGAAGCAAGGATTTTTAGACCTTCTTCAAGACCCGGTCCACGGAAGGAGCCGTAGCTAGAGCGATTGGCCTTATCAAAAGAAGCTTTGAAGATATATGGAATACCTAAGCGTTCACAAATTTCTTTTGCGCGTTTACCAATAGCCAATGTGCGATCATAATCTTCAATAACACATGGACCAGCAAGGACAAAAAGGCCTTTGCCTCCACCAACTGTAATATCTTTAATTTGAACTGTTTTCATTTATTTCTCCTCTTGCTCGTAGATTGCATTTACACGAGCTAAGTCTTCCGGTGTATCAACACCGATAAATCGTTTATCTGTAAGAATAACACGAATAGTATAGCCATTTTCAAGAGCGCGCAATTGCTCTAACGATTCTGTTTGCTCTGCTGGTGTTGGTTCCATCTTTGCATAATTCAATAAGAAATCTCTGCGATATGCATAGATACCAATATGTTTTAGTGGAGCACGTACAAAATCATGACGTGGATACGGGATTAAGGACCGAGAAAAATACATCGCATCATTGCGATTATTTAAAATAACCTTTACTGCAGATGGCTCATCGTATTCATCCTCTAATAAAGGAGTCGCAACAGTTGCCATCTGTAAGTTTGGATCTTCTTCAAAAAGTTGGGCCAAGTCATCAATGAGTTTTGGCTCAATCATAGGTTCATCACCTTGAACATTAATAATGACATCTAAGTCTGTATAATGACTAGCAACCTCTGCTAATCGGTCAGTTCCGGTAGGGTGATTAGGATCTGTCATCATAACAGCTCCCCCAAAGTTTTGAACTGCAGAATAAACACGGTCATCATCTGTAGCAACAATAGTACATCCTGTTTTTGTCGCTTGTGACACCCTTGTATAAACCCGTTCAATCATTGGTTTACCTGCAATATCCGCTAATGGTTTCCCTGGTAATCTTGTAGAACCATAACGAGCAGGAATAACGCATCCAAACTTCACAATAAAACCCCATTTCTGTCATTCGTGTATCTTATTATTATACACTAAATCTCTAAATTTTCTATGAATTCTTGCTTTCCAGAGACAAATTCAATTCCAATAGATAGCACTAGAATCGGTATTTTTAAGTCTTCAATTGCATGCAATTGACTTAACTTCACCGCATCTTTTTCAGTGATACAAATAGAATCCGCTTGATGAGCAAATGCCTCTTTCCAAATATCTACAACATCATCATTTTCAAAATTATGATGATCACCAAAAGGCATTGTATGAACAACATTATACCCTATGTCGGTCATCGTTTGTGTAAAGGATTGAGGATTCCCAATACCACTAACCGCCATGATTCGATGCTTTTGATATGTATCGACTGGAGAACCATTTTCTCCGTTGGCCCACTCTTCTAAGGTATACATACATTGAGGCTTGTGGATTGTTTCATATACAGGTGTATTAGGTAACATATGCGCTAAACGCTTACGGATACCGGAAACAACACCAGGCGCCACTTGATCAACCTTTGTAAGAACAATAATATTAGCTCGCTCTAACCCACTAAGAGGCTCGCGCAATAAACCGCGAGGCAATACATGGTCATAACCAAATGGATTAGAAGCATCAATAAGAACGATATCAATATCTCGAGCTAATGCGCGATGTTGAAAGCCGTCATCCATAACTAAACAATCTGCACCGAGCTCATTTATAGCAATTTCTGCAGATTTAGCCCGTTCACGACCGATGATCACATTAGACTTTTGCAATACTTTGGCCAACAACCAAGCTTCATCACCACTAATAAATGGCTCTACCAACATAGCACCATCTTTAGAAATAATTATATTTTTCTTATTGTCCTCAGCTCGATAGCCACGACTAAGCACAGTAGGATGGAGTCCTTTTCGAGCCAGCACATCACATATAAATCTCACCATTGGGGTTTTACCTGTACCACCGGCAGTAATATTACCGACACTGATAACCGGAACGGTAACTTTAGTAACCCCTTTTCCCGCATCAAATCGATCGTTTCGTATTGATACAGCCTTTTCGTAACCTTTACTTAGAAAGCCCAAGCTGGAACGAGCTATATCACCTAATATGGATTGATTCTCACCACTAACGATGGATTTAAATAATGCTTCCCCACTCATAGGTGACTCCTCCTATTATGTAACATCATAGATGAATCTAATAAATTATATCTAGCTTATGGAATAATATGGTGTTTTTCAAATAACTGACGTAACTCTTGTGTATTACGTTGTGTAGCACCGCGATTTTCACGAATAATATCAAGACAGTTTTGACCCATTTCCGTTGATAAATCCTTATCCTTACATAATCGCAATACCATATCAGTTAATTCTTTACCATTCTTCACCTGCTCACAAGCATGACGAGAATGTAATAAAGCGAAAATCTCTTTGAAATTGAACATATATGGCCCTACAAGAATTGGTTTACCATGTGCTGCCGGTTCGAGAATATTATGGCCCCCAGTTTTCACAAGAGAACCACCAACAAAAATAATATCCCCTAAGCTATATAAACGACCGAGTTCGCCAATAGTATCCAAAACAACTACAGGTATTCCTTCATGAACTGGCTCTGTCATATCACTACGACAAATAGCATTTAATTCATAACGCTTCGCTAGATTTTGAACATCATGACCGCGATATATCTCACGAGGCGCAATTAGTAAACGAGCTTGAGGGTATTCTTGTAATACTTGTTTAAAGGTCTCAAATATTGTTTCTTCCTCACCCTTATGTGTACTACCAGCAATAATTATAGGATGATTATTACCAAAGCCAAACTCTTCAAGAAGAGATTGTTTTTCTTCGTTTGATACAGTAGCGTACGTTTGGTCGTACTTCATATTCCCTGTTACGGTAATATCTGGTGTATGAGCTCCTAACACTTCAATATGTGCTGCATCAAACTTAGATTGCATACAAAAACGTTCAATAGAACGCAACATTTCTTTTGTGAACGCACTAATATATTTATAACGTTTCATACTACGATCAGAAATTCGCCCATTAACCATCATAACAGGAATATTTTCTGATTGCGCAATGCGCAAGAAATTTGGCCAAATTTCTGTTTCTACAAGTAAGATAGCAATAGGTTTAATAATATGCAAAATCTTACGTGTTAAATAAGGCAAATCAAGAGGGAAGAAAATAATACCTTCTGCCTCAGGAATAATGCGATGTGCCATTGCATGACCTGTAGCAGTTACAACAGATACGACCACAACGGCTTCAGGAAATTCCTTTTTTACCTCTTTTACTAACGGACTAGTAGCTACAATTTCCCCTACAGAAGCAGCATGAATCCAAATAGCACGACGTCCTTCAATTTTCTTTAGTAATGAGGCTGGCATATAGCCTGCACTCTGTTTGATACGCTCATAAAATCCATCTTCAAAGGCAAGGCGGTATAGAATAACCGGAATCAAGCCAATCCAATAAAATATGAGCAATACATTATATATCCAGTACATGGTTATCCTTTGTTGGAGAATTGAACGGAATAGAGATGATTGTACAATCCGCCATTAACAGCTAATAGCTCTTGGTGAGTCCCCTGCTCTACCAAGTGGCCTTGATTAAGTACAACAATTTGATGAGCATTTTGAACTGTGCTCAATCGATGGGCAATAACAAATGCAGTACGCCCTTTCATGAGGCGATCTAGTGCCTCTTGTACAAGCTTTTCACTTTCTGTATCTAATGCAGATGTTGCTTCATCAAGAATTAGAATACGTGGGTCTTTCAAAATAGCACGTGCAATAGCCACACGTTGACGTTGACCACCAGATAAGGAACTGCCTCGCTCGCCAACAATTGTGTCGAGACCATCAGGCATTTTTTCCACAAACTCAAGCACATTAGCAGCCTTCGCCGCTTCATATACTTCTTCATCAGTAGCATCTAATCGACCATACAAGATGTTCTCTTTAATTGTGGCATTAAACAACACTGTTTCTTGTGGTACAAGCCCGATTTGTTCACGTAACGATTTAAAGGTAACATCTTTTACGTCATAACCATCAATCGTGATAGCGCCACCCGTTACATCGTAGAAGCGAGGTAACAAATTCGCCAGCGTCGTTTTACCAGCACCAGATGGACCAACAAGAGCTACGCTTTCACCAGCCTTAACAGACAAAGTAAAGTTTTCGAGCGCTGTTTTTTCACCATCGTAAGAGAATGAAACATCTTTAAATTCTACATTGCCTTTAATAGATGGCAACGTAATAGCATCAGGTTTTTCCACAACGTCAGTTTTTGTATCTAAAATTTCAAATACACGATCAGCTGCAGCCAATGCTTTTTGAATATTGCCGTACACTTGGCTCAAGCGTTTAACTGGGTTAGACAAGTTGATTGCATAAATTAGGAACGCAATCAAAGAACCTGCTGTAATAGTCCCTGTTACTACAGAATAGCCGCCATACCAAAGGATGACTGCCACCGCAATGGCTGCAGAAAACTCAACCATTGGGCTTAGTAAACTAGTCAACTTAGTAGCTTTAATAACAGCTTTAAAGTTGCGATCATTTTCATCTTCAAAACGCTTCCGTTCAAAATCTTCACGAGCGAAGGATTTTACTACGCGAATAGCGCTGATTATCTCTTGTAAAAGTGCCGTAATATCAGCTATACGGCCTTGTACATCATGACCTGCTACACGAAGCTTTTTACCAAATACATTGATAATTACTAGCACTACAGGAACCGTAATAAATGTAACAAGTGTCAATTTCCAATCAATAAGTAGCATAGACACAAGAGAACCAATCAGTGTTACAGATTCCGTAATAAAGGAAATCAAATTATCAACTACAGCAGACTGAAGTGCAGCAACGTCATTGGTAAGATTACTCATAATAACGCCAGTCTTACGGCGATCAAAATAAGATAAGCTTAATTTTTGTAGATGATTAAAAATGGCCTCCCGTACATCGATGATGACACGTTGTCCAATGTAGGACATATTATAGGTTTGACCATACGTAGCAAAGCCACGAATTAAGAATATAAGAACAATAGCCCCTACAATGAGGTTCAACATAAACATATTCTTTTCATCTAATACTTGGTCTACTACATTTTTAATAAGCCAAGGCACTACCAAGTATGCCGCAGCCGCGACGATCATGCAGAACACTGCAAAAATCATGCGCTTATAATAAGGCTTTACAAAATATAAGAGCCTAGAATAACTATTCATTACATTTCTCCTTACCGAGGTTATATACCAGTTCTGCTACACGCTTTACAGCACCTGGTTCACCTAATTTATGATGTACTTCACGCAATTCACTACGCATCGCTTCATTGCGTTCAACATCAGTTAGAAGAGGTTCCACAAGAGATACAATAGCCTCAGGTGTCACTGCATCTTGTAATAACTCAGGAATTACTTCTTTGCCAGCTACAATGTTCGGCAAACCTACATGGGTCACATTGACGACCATCTTACCAATGCCATATGTAATTGGAGATACACGATACAATAAAATAGTCGGTAACTCCATCATAGCTGTTTCTAATGTAGCTGTACCTGATGCAGCTAGACATACATCACAAATCTGCATCAAATCATACGTATGATCTTCTGTAATCGTCACCGGAACTTTGTGAGCATCGATGAAAGTTTCTAATTCACTACGATCGATGGTATGTGCGCGAGGCAAGAAGAATTGAATATCCTCATGGTTCGCCATCAATTGCTCACCACTTTTTAACATCGTATCTAGCAAGGATAGTACCTCTTGCTTACGGCTACCTGGCATGAGCAATACTTTTTTAGCATCTTTACGAGCTCCAAAGTATTCCTCAGCCGCTTCTTTACTCATCGTAGGATGTACGATATCCAATAGTGGATGGCCTACAAAGTCTACATCGCATTTATATTTGCGATATGCTTCTGCTTCAAAGGGGAATATGGATGCCACCTTAGTGACATACTTACGAATTGTATTGCCACGGCTACTATGCCATGCCCAAATCGTAGGAGCAATGTAATAGAGAACGGGAATTCCCAATTCATGAGCTACAGCTGCAAGTTTCATATTAAAACCAGGGTAATCTACACAAACTAGAATATCTGGTTTTTCCTTCATCATGACACGTTTTAAGTAGGTGCGAAGTTTAAAGAATTTCGGGAGTGATTTTACAATCTCTACAATCCCAATAACGCCTAAATTTTTAATATCATATACGATGCGAACACCAGCGCGTTCCATCAAGGTACCGCCCATACCAAACATGTCAACCGAAGGATCTATTTCTTTCAGTGCATTAGCAACACTGGCTGCATGAGTATCACCGGATGCTTCACCGGCAGAAAACATGACTTTCATTATGCATCCTTTCTGGAATCTACAAACTCTTGGTCAACAGCACAGATAACAATACCATGACGGTTTGCCAAATCTAGTACATCTTGTTGTTGAACAAAAATAGTCTTTTCAGCCTCTACAGCAAGGACTTTACACCCACTATCAATCATGGACATTAATGTTTTTATCCCTACAGCAGGAACATCAAAACGAACATCTTGATTTGGCTTTTCCGTTTTAACCACAACCGCATCGCCACGACCTAATTCACCACCGCGCAAAATGCACTTATCAGTGCCCTCAATAGCTTCAATAGCCATAGCCGCTTTATGTTTTACAACTACTGTTTGACCAATATCAAGTCCACCCATTTGCTTAGCTAGTTCAAAGCCAAAGCAAATATCTGCCCATTGTTCATCAGTAGGCTGTGTTTTTGAAAGCACCCCCACCTTTGGCATAAATGGTTTAAGGTATACAGTTTGATCTAACACTTTAAACCCTTCTCGTTCGATTTCATCTACGATAGCGAGCATGATAGTGTCATCTTTACGATTTTTAAGGCGTTTAAGAACACCTAAGGTTTTTAAATCAGGGAATGTAAGACCTTTGAAGAGAATTTCCTTAGTCACTTTACCTAACATAGTTAATTCTTCAACGCCTTCTTTTTTCAAGGTTTTAAAAATCTTACCTAATTTGGCAACACCAATATCATAGAAAGCATCGGCCTCAGCCTTTAAAGCCGGGTCTACATCTGGAACTACACCGATAACCACTACCTCATGACCTAATACATGAGCAGCGCGCATGAATTCTACAGGCAAAACGCCTATGCCTGCAATCAATCCTACCTTTGCCAAGACTATACCTCCTAGATGACCTACGGCCTATATATCAATGAGTGATTACAAATTTACAATACTTAATGCCTCAAAAAAGACATAATCATATACAATATATTGTACTATAAATAGGCACTTTTTACCATTAAAACACCATGTTTTATGCCTATTTCTTCAACATTTTAGTAGAATTTTTTCATTCCTCTTTTTACGTCTTATGAACGTAAAAAACTTCAAATATTTTATCAAAATATTTTATATTTATGACCTAATGTTATAAATTTCACATCCCATTAAAAGCATGATATTTATTAAGTACATAAAAAGACCTCGTACATAGTACGAGGTCTTTTGAATTAGTCACGACGTGTACGCATAATACCACGATCGGCATTGCGTAAGAAGCGTAATAAATTTTCAATTTCTACAGAAGAATCAAGCTGCATTTCCATTTCTTCAATAGCCTTAGATAAACTAAAACCAGAACGATAGATAATACGGAATGCTTGTTTCAAATCTCGGCGTACTTCTTCTGAAATACCTGCACGAGATAAACCAACAGAGTTAAGGCCGATAACACGCGCTGGTTGACCATCAGCAATAACGTATGGTGGAATATCTTGGACCACCTTAGCCATGCCACCAACCATAGCATTTCGACCAATCTTAACAAATTGATGAATACCTGCAAGGCCACCAATAACTACGCGATCTTCAACGATAGCGTGACCAGCTAAACCTGCACAGTTACTCATAATTACATTATTGCCAACAATACAGTTATGAGCCACATGTGTACATGCTTGAAGCAAGCAGTTATTGCCTACACGTGTTTCTTCACCTTCGCCAGTAGCGCGGCTAATAGTGACAAATTCACGGATAACCGTTTCATCGCCAATATTACAATAGCTTTTTTCGCCTTTGAATTTTAAATCTTGCGGTTCCAACCCAATAGATGCGTTAGGATAAATTTCACAAC
>ERZ857521.2114-NODE-2114-length-20212-cov-3.004415_pt1 | contig 20212 bp, 17 predicted proteins | sample MGYA00519701_ERZ857521 | MGnify/ENA primary metagenome ERZ857521 (study PRJEB31778, sample SAMEA3449346) | human gut metagenome | biome: human gut; feature: human-associated habitat; material: faeces | place: United Kingdom | collected 2010/2012 ...
ATTCCAAAAATCCTTCCACGATGCGTGTTTCGGCTTCCTTTTCCGTCAAACCGAGCGTCTTGAGTTTGATCAACTGCTCGCCGGCAATCTTGCCGATTGCCGCTTCATGGATCAGGGCAGCATCCACGCAATTGGCGCTGATTTCCGGAATCGCGCTCACACAACCGTTGTCCATGATGATGGCGTCGCACTGCACGCGCCCGCGGCACGCCGCCTCGCCGATGACGAGCGGGTTGAACACCTGCACGGAGTCGTCCTGGGCCACCGAACGGGAGATCACCTGCACGGAACCGGCGAGTTCCCACTGCTCCCAGGCGATCAGCAGGCAGCAGACGGAAGCGCCTGCCAGCATAGCCGGACGGAAGAACCGCCGGGCCGCCGGCAAAGCTGTTATTACCACCAGCAGCAGGGTCATAAGCAGGACAACCGTTCTGGAAACCGGAGTATCCAGCGGGAAAATGAACGGCAGCCCAGAGAACCAACCGGCAATCCGCAGGAACAGACTGCCCAGCAGTCTGGCGGGAAGCACCAGCAGACCTGCGCCCTCCGGGAACAGCCAGAGTGCCGGAATCAGCAGGTACCCCAACAGGAGCATGGGCGTCATCATCGGCAGGATCAGCATGCCTGCCACAATGCCGTTGAGAACCAGGCGGGAATCCATATCCGCCAGGATCGGGAGAGTCAGGCACTGAGCAGCAACTGCACAGGCAAGCAGATGGATCAGACTGCTGCCGACTCGTCCGGTGAGCTGTGCCGGGAGGTGGCTCTTGAGAAATTCAGCGAGGGGACGCTCATAGAGCAGGATTCCCAGGGTCGCCAGCACCGAGAGCAGGAACCCATAGGAAAGCACTGCAAACGGGTCCATCAGAATCAGCAGGATCACAGCGAGCCCAAGGCTGTTAAGGCTATCAGCTTTACGCCCGATCACACGGCCAAACAGCAGAACTGAGTACATCACTGCCGCCCGGAGCACTGCATGGTTGCCGCCGGAGAGCAGCACCGGACACCACAGGCATAGCAGTGCCAGACTGTTGCGCAGCCGGCGGCGCAGCGGGAGCACACTTGTAAGCGCCAGGATCAGATGGCAGAACACAGCAATATGCAGACCGGAGATCGCCAGCACATGATAGACACCAGCGTCCTTCATCATCTGCACCGAGTCATCAAATCCCGGGCGCAGTCCGGTGGTGATGGCGCTGAACAGATTGCCGGTTTCAGCTCCCAGGGCATGGATCAGCCGGTCACTTGTTTCCGCCCGCAGTCTGGCTGTTACAGCACGGACCGGGTAAAGCGATTTGTCCAGCAGTTCGATCTCTTCGCCGGTAGCGCAGAACAGGAACCGGCTCTCCCCGGCAGAGGAGCGGTATTCCGATGTGTAGGGGTCATCGTAGGTCACACGGGCTGTGCAGCGGAAACTGTCCCCTGCTTCCAGCTCATCGGACAGTGCGTTCCAAAGCGTGAATTTGATATGTTCCGCACTCCCTGCTTCGGTGGATACAGAGCCGTATGCTTCATACAGATTTCCGCTTTTCTTCTCTGTGACAACGCCGATCACCTCTGCGGTCTTTCCATCCAGCGGTTTGAGTTCCGATTCCAGGGACAGGCTGACTGACAGCATCAGAAGGATCGAAGCGGCAGCACTCAGAGCACAGACCGCAGCCTTTCTCCAGCGGGGATCTGCCGCCCGGCCCGCACAGAACATCGCTGCCGCAAGCAGCACCGGAAGCAGCAGATAACAGTATATATTTCCATACAAAACGACCGCTGATCCGAGCAGAACAGCAATTCCTACATCGAACAGCGGTCGTTTCATGACGGTATTTCCCCTTTAGCTCACAGATTCACAGCTTACTTGAAGAAGAGCGGGAGTTCGCCCAGGAAGGTGACATCGGTACGCTCTCTGGCATCGCCTTCAGCCAGAACAGCGCACTTGCCGGCAATCACACCGCCGGACTTCTCCACCAGGCACTCCAGAGCGTGCATCGACTCACCAGTGGATACAACATCATCCACGATAAGAATGCGCTTGCCGCGGATCAGATCCGCGTCGTCCCGGCCCAGGTACAGCCGCGGATCTGCTCCATATCGGTGCTGTCCAGGTACAGGGTCTGCACCTGAGCAGTGGTGATCGACTTCACCGAAACGGATACGGGGTCATGCATATAGAGCTTGATGCTCTTGCGGGCGAGTATATACTTCTTGCCGGACTGACGGGACATTTCGTAAGCCAGCGGAATACCCTTGGACTCGGCAGTGATCAGCAGATCGAAGTCACCCACACGCTTAAGCAGTTCCTCCGCGCTGCGGATTGTCATCTCCACATCACCAAACATTACAAAGCCGGCAATGGACAGATTGTCGTTCAGCGGGCAGATGGGCAGGTCACGTTCCAGACCAGCTACATGCAGCTTATAAGTTTCCATCTTTTACTTCTCCTTTTTTATTAAAGCAGAAAGCTGCCCATGCGAATCCTTGCACAGGCAGTTGCTGCTTTTCTGTATGGTTTTTACTGCGCCGGATCCTGATCAGCAGGCAGGCCAGGCCAGTTCCTTTCCGCCCAGGATATGGAAGTGCAGATGCGGTACGCTCTGACCGCCGTCCGCTCCGATATTGGATACAACCCGGTATCCATTGGTGAGACCCTGCTCCTTTGCCACCTTGGCGATGACAGTGAAGATATAGCCTACCAGTTCACAGTTGGAAGCATCCACTGCATCCACCGACTGGATATGCTCCTTGGGAATCGCCAGCAGATGCACCGGAGCTACCGGGTTAATATCCTTGAATACCAGAACCCGGTCATCCTCGTATACCTTTGCGGACGGGATCTCCCCTGCCGCAATCTTACAGAACAGACAATCCATAATTCTTGCTCCTTTCCGGAAAACTGTATCTATACAGTCTGTATTACGAACGGCGCTTGTGAGAACCCAGCATCTTCTCTACCAGGCTGGGGATCTGTACAAAGGCCTCATCGATCTTGAAGATGTCGCTGGCACCGCCCATTGCGCTGTCCGGACGACCGCCGCCGCTGCCGCCTACCAGCGAACAGATCTCCTTCACCAGCTGACCGGCATGAACGCCATCTTCCACTGCGCTCTTGCCGCAGCTTGCAGCGATGGAAGCCTTGCCGTCCAGAGTGGTGGAGAATACTGCTACGATGCTGGGATCGGTATCACGGAACCGGTCGGTGATCTTACGCAGAATATCCGGCTTGATGCCGTTGAGGCTTGCATAAACCAGCTTTACAGAACCTACTTCCACAGCAGTGTTTGCCAGAGCCTGGGTCTGCATCGAAGCCAGCTTGCCGTTGATCTCCTCGATCTCCTTATCCTTGGCCTTGAGCTCAGCGGCAACAGCAGCAGCCTTGCCGGGCAGTTCCGCATGGCTGCCCACCTTCAGGGCCTCACAGGCCACGTCCATAAGATGGCGGTCTGCGTCAATCAGACCGAGTACGCCACGACCGGTTACAGCCTCGATCCGGCGTACACCGGCGGCAATGGAGGATTCCTTCACGATCTTGAACAGGCCAACCCGGGAGGTATTGTCCACATGGGTACCGCCGCACAGCTCGATGGAGCGTCCGCCCATATCCACAACCCGTACAGCGTCGCCGTACTTTTCACCGAACAGAGCCATTGCGCCCTTGGCCTTGGCCTCGTCCTGGGACATGGTCTCTACGGTAACAGGCAGAGCTGCCAGAATCATATCGTTTACAATGTTTTCCACACGGGCAATCTCATCGGAGGTCATGGCGCTGAAGTGCGAGAAGTCAAACCGGCAGAGAGTCTCGTCCACATAGGAGCCGGACTGGTGTACATGAGTACCCAGTACTTCCCGCAGAGCTGCCTGCAGCAGATGGCAGGCCGAGTGGTTGCGCATGATGGAATCCCGACGCAGGCTGTCGATTTCAGCAGTGAGCTCGTCACCTACCCGGATCATACCGGCCTTCATCTCACCGATGTGCATGAAGTGGCTGTTGACCGACTTCTTGGTATCCAGTACCTGGAAGGTGCTGTTGGCGCCAAAGAGGATACCGCTGTCGCCTACCTGACCGCCGCCTTCGCCATAGAAGCAGGTGCGGTCCAGAACGATGATGCCGCTCTCGCCCTCATCGATCTCATCAGCCAGAGCGCCGTCCTTGATGATGGCAGCTACCTTGGCAGTACAGGTCTTGTCGGTGTAGCCTACGAACTCTGTGTTGCCGGGGATACCCTGCAGCACATCGCCTTCCCAGCCCAGGTCACCCATGGCTGCACGGGCTGCACGGGCACGCTCCCGCTGGTCGTTCATGAACTTGGCAAACTGATCCTCATCCACCGATACACCGCGCTCGCCGGCGATCTCCATGGTGAGATCCAGCGGGAAGCCAAAGGTATCGTACAGCTTGAAGGCCTCAGCACCCGAGAGAACCTTGCCGCCGGCAATCTCCTGATTGGCGATCCGGTCGATCAGGTCGTTGAGCATGCTCATACCCTGGTCGATGGTCTTGGCAAAGCGCTCCTCTTCTGCCTTGATGATGCTGATAATGTAGTCCTTGTTCTCCAGCAGTTCCGGATAAGCGGGCTGGTTCTCCTGGATTACAGTTTCAGCTACCTGATACAGGAAGGGCTCCTTGATGCCCAGCAGACGGCCATGACGGGCAGCACGGCGCAGCAGACGGCGCAGTACATAGCCGCGGCCTTCATTCTGGGGCACGATGCCATCGCCGATCATGAAGGTGGTGCTGCGGATGTGGTCGGTGATAACGCGCAGCGATACATCGCTCTTTTCGTTGGTCTTGTACTCAACGCCAGCGATGCGGCTGATGTGCTTCATGATGTTCTGAACGGTATCTACCTCAAAGAGGTTGTCTACACCCTGCATAACGCAGGCCAGACGCTCCAGACCCATACCGGTATCGATATTGGGATGCTCCAGAGGAGTGTAGTTGCCGTTGCCATCCGAGTCGAACTGGGAGAATACCAGGTTCCAGATCTCCATGTAGCGGTCGCAGTCACAGCCAGGAGCGCAGTCCGGCTTGCCGCAGCCGTATTCCTCGCCACGGTCGAAGTAGATCTCCGAGCAGGGGCCGCAGGGACCGGAGCCGATCTCCCAGAAGTTGTCGTCCCGGCCCAGACGAACCATGTGGGACGGATCAATGCCGATCTCCTTGGTCCAGATGTCATAGGCCTCGTCATCGCTCTCAAAGATAGAGATGTAAAGACGGTCCTTCGGAATCTCCAGAACCTGAGTCAGGAATTCCCAGGCCCAGGCAGTTGCCTCATGCTTGAAGTAGTCGCCGAAGGAGAAGTTGCCCAGCATCTCAAAGTAAGTGCCGTGACGGGCAGTCTTGCCCACACGCTCAATATCCGGGGTACGGATGCACTTCTGGCAGGTGGTTACACGCTTTCTGGGCGGAGTCTTGATGCCCAGGAAGTAGTTCTTCATCGGCGCCATGCCGGAGTTGATGAGCAGCAGGCTGTTGTCATCCTTGGGGATCAGCCCGAAGGACGGCAGGATCAGATGTCCCTTGCTCTCATAGAATTTGAGAAAAGCCTCACGCAGGTCATTTACGCCTGTCCATTTCATAATCGTTTGTCCCTCCTAAAGACTCTTTGCGAACAGAAAATAAAAAAAGCTCCCGTCCCAGTCTGGGACGAAAGCTGTCGGTTTCACAGTTCCGCGGTACCACCCAAATTGCACCGGAGATCTTCCTCCGCTGCCTCTTGAAGCCGATCTAACGCATCGGATACGCCAGTATTCCTCATACCGGAGCTCAAGGCCGGCCCATTGCCATCGCTTCCAGGTCCCTTTCAGCCAGGAGGACCCTCTCTGAAGCAGCGGTCAGCAAATTCTGCCCGTCAACGCTGTGACTCTATTCGCATTACAAGATTCAGTATAGACAGTCTGACGGAAGTTGTCAAGATTTTTCTGCGATTTTGCCGGAAAAGAAGCCCTCTTTTTCTTCGGTACTCCGCCATTGTGCGTCCGCTCTCTTTATGTTACAATAAAACCGGATATGACCCCGCTTATTTTTGCGAAAGAGGTGCTTTGGATATGAAGAAAAATCTGCTTGTGGCACAGTCCGGCGGCCCTACCGCTGTTATCAATGCCAGCCTGTGCGGCGTGATCCGGGAAGGAATGCGCCATCCGGAGGAAATCGGTATGGTTTACGGCGCGGTGAACGGCATCCAGGGAATCCTGGAAGGAACCATCATCCGGGTGGACGATCAGTTCGAGACCGCCGCGGACTTTGAGCTGCTCTGCCACACCCCCTCCTCTGCCCTGGGCTCCTGCCGGTACAAGATGCCCTCGCCGGACAAGGGCCCGGAACAGTATGCCAAGATCCTGGAGATGTTCCGCAAGTACAACATCGGCTACTTTGCCTACATCGGCGGCAACGATTCCATGGACACCGCCAACAAGATCGCTGACTACTGCTATGAGCACGGCGAGGAAGTGCGGGTTGTGGGCGTGCCCAAGACCATCGACAATGACCTGCCCATCACCGACCACTGCCCCGGCTTTGGTTCGGCAGCCAAGTACATTGCCACCACCCTGATGGAGGTGGCAGCGGATGCCGAAGTCTACCCCATGAAGTCGGTGGTAATCGCTGAGATCATGGGCCGAAATGCCGGCTGGCTCACCGCCGCTGCTTCGCTGACCCGGGAACTGGGCGGCAGCTATGCGCCCCAGCTCATCTACCTGCCCGAGGCAGTCTTTGACCCGGAACAGTTCGTGGAGGATGTGCGCCGGGAACTGGACAAGCGTGACACTGTTGTGATTGCTGTATCCGAAGGTGTACGTCTGGCAGACGGCAGCTATGCCGCCGAGAGCATGCAGAGCGGTCAGGTGGATGCCTTTGGGCACAAGTACCTGGCTGGCGTCGGCAAATACCTGGAGCGCCTCACTGCCGACCGCATCGGCTGCAAGGTGCGTTCGCTGGAGCTGAGCGTCATGCAGCGGGCAGCGGCTCATCTGCAGTCCGCCACCGACCTGGAGGAAGCAGTCCGGGCCGGTGAAAAGGCAGTGGAAGCCATGCTCCGGGGCGACACCCGTATCATGATCGCCTACCGCCGCATCAGCGACGCCCCCTACCGCATCGCCTATGAGACCGCTCCGCTGGGAGAGGTTGCCAATGTGGAGCACAAGATCCCCCGGGAGTGGATCAATGAGGCCGGAAATGATGTCCGGGAAGAACTGGTGCGCTATCTTGCGCCGCTGATCCAGGGCGAGGTGTCGGTACCCATGAAAAATGGCGTTCCCATGCACTTTTCCTTTGACAAGACCCACCTGGCTGACTGAGGTTCTGCAGGATTTCTGAAAACTTTTTTCAAAAAATCCCTTGACAAATCCAAAAAGCCGGAGTATACTGGCAACCAAGTTGATAAACACCAAAGACGGTGATGAGGAGAGTACTCCTGCCGTAGCAGTTACAGAGAACCTCGGGAGCTGAGAAGAGGCGCTGCGAATCAGGACGAAAATGGCCTCGGAGTTGCGTACCGAACTGGCATCAGTAAGGCTACGACGGGTTTGCCCGTTACAGCAATAGAGTATAATCCGGGATTTCCCGGCCGTACTTGATGAGGTTCCGGATGCGAGTCCGGAACGAAAAAAGGTGGTACCACGAAGCGATTTGCCTCGTCCTTTGATCAAACGATCAGAGGACGGGGCTTTTTTATTTCCCTGCGAAATCTTTCAGAGGTGACAGCTGCTATGATAACCATTCAAAACCTGACCAAGACCTATCATACAAAATCCGGTGAAGTGGAAGCCCTCCGGGGCATCTCCGCCGAGATCCGGGACGGAGATATTTTCGGGATCATCGGACTTTCCGGCGCCGGCAAATCCACCCTCCTGCGGTGCATCGCCCTGCTGGAAACCCCTACTTCCGGTTCCATCTCCATTGACGGACGGGACCTCTCCTCCCTCCGGGGCCGGCAGCTCACCGAACACCGCCGGCAGATCGGCGTCATCTTCCAGGGCTACAACCTGCTGATGCAGCGCACCGTTTCCGGCAACATCGCCTTCCCGCTTGAGATCGCCGGTGTGCCCAAAGCGGAGATCCGCCGGCGCACCGAGGAGCTGATCCATCTGGTGGGGCTGGACGGCAAGGCTGATGCCTATCCCTCCCAGCTCTCAGGCGGACAGTGCCAGCGGGTCGCCATCGCCCGGGCCCTCGCCAACAATCCCAAAGTGTTGCTCTGTGATGAGCCCACTTCGGCACTGGATTCCTTCACGACCAAGGCGATCCTGGACCTGCTTTCGGACATCAACCAGAAGCTGGGCGTCACCATTATCATCATCACCCACGAGATCGGCGTGGTAAAGCAGATCTGCAGCCAGGTGGCTGTGATCGAATCCGGTCGCTTCGCGGAATATGGCGTTGCTGCTGAAGTACTGGCTGCTCCCAGAAGTGTAGCCGCCCGGCAGCTTATCGGAGTTGGAGGTGCATTGTAATGAACGAACTGATTGCCAGATATGCCCCCCTGCTGCTGCAGGGCCTTGAGGAAACCCTCTACATGACCGTCTTTTCCACGGTGCTTGCCTATGTATTCGGTCTGCCGCTGGGTGTGCTGGTCTATGTCACCAAGGACGGCGGCATCCATCCCAACCGCCCGCTCAACCGGGTGCTGAGCTGGTTCATCAACCTGATCCGCTCTGTCCCCTTCCTGATCCTGATCGTTGCACTCAATCCCATTTCCAAGCTCATCGCCGGTACTTCCATCGGCCCCAAGTCCTCCATCTTTGCCCTGGTAGTAGCTGCTGCTCCCTTTGTGGCCCGGATGGTGGAGTCCTCCCTGGAAGAACTGGACACCGGCGTGATCGAAGCCGCCAAAACCATGGGCGCTTCGGATCTGCAGATCATCACAAAGGTTCTGCTGCCGGAAAGTGTACCCTCCCTGGTACGGGGACTTTCCATCTCCGCCATCACTCTGATTGGCTATTCGGCTATGGCCGGTGTTGTAGGCGCCGGCGGCCTTGGCGATATAGCAATTCGTTACGGTGTACACCGCTACGAAGACTCCGTGATGTATATTACGGTGATCCTGATTGTCGTTGTGGTTCAGGTGATTCAGTCCACCTTCAACCTCACCGCCATTCAGATCGACAAACGAAACCGGTAGGAACTTCCGGATCTTCCCCACAACACGGAAATCCGGTCCTGCTTCCCCGGACTGCAAAGCTGTAACTAAAAAAAGAAAAGAGGAATTTTCCATGAACAACACCAAGAAGATCATTGCACTGGCTGCTGCCGCAGCTCTCACCCTTTCCCTGGCTGCCTGCTCGGGCAACAACTCCAGCTCCACCGCCGACAATTCCAGCTCCGATGCCTCCAGCACCGTGATCCGTGTGGGCGCTTCCCCCTCTCCTCATGCTGAGATCCTGGAATTCGCCAAGGATCAGCTCGCTGCCAAGGGCTATGAACTGGAGATCGTAGAGTTCACTGACTATGTAATGCCCAATGTCGCCCTGTATGAAGGCGATCTGGACGCAAACTTCTTCCAGCACACCCCCTACCTCGATAACTACAACGAGCAGAACGGCACCGATCTGGTTTCGGCCTGCAAGGTTCACTTCGAGCCCATGGGCCTCTACTCTGAGACCCTGACCAGTGTTTCGGATGTGGCAGAGGGTTCCAAGGTCGGCGTTCCCAATGACCCCACCAATGAAGCCCGTGCCCTGAACCTGCTGGAAGCCCAGGGTCTCATCAAGCTCCGGGAAGGCGCTGGCCTGAACGCCACTCCCCTGGACATTGAAGAAAATCCCCTGAACCTGGAATTTGTAGAGCTGGAAGCTGCTCAGCTCCCCAGAAACCTGAGCGAGTTTGCCATCGCTGCCATCAACGGCAACTATGCCATTGAAGCTGGTATCCTGGACAAGGTCATCGTCAACGAAGCAGCTGATTCCGAGAGTGCCCAGGAATATGCCAATATCCTGGCTGTCCGCAACGGCGAGCTGGAGACCGACAAGACCAAGGCTCTGGTGGAAGCCCTCACTTCGGACGAAACCCGTGAGTTCATCAATACCCAGTATGAGGATCAGTTCATTCCTGTATTCTGATTCCCCGAAATACCCAGAAAGCCCGGACAGATTGTCCGGGCTTTCTTATTATATATAATAGGAAGCGGTCAGCGGTTTCCGGCGATATACTCAGCCCGGAACTTGGAATAGAGAATCTTCTGGGCGCCGTACAGACTGCAGTACCCCGACAGCATATAGGAGACCGCACAGCACAGTGCATAGAGCGGCAGCCCCGCCCCGCCGAACAGCTCATAGGCCAGCAGAATGGAGGTGAGCGGACAGTTGGTCACGCCGCAGAACACCCCTGCCAGCCCCAGACCTGCCCCAAAGGAGGCGGGCAGTCCGCAGACCGGCGCCAGGACACAGCCCAGCGTAGCACCGGTGAAGAAGGCCGGTGCAATATCCCCTCCCTTGTACCCGGCTCCGAGCGTTACGGAGGTAAAGAGAATCTTCAGCAGGAGGGCCTCCGGGCGGGCTTCTCCGGCAAAAGCCCGGATCACGACATCGGTGCCGGCGCCGTTATACGCCTGGGAGCCTGCCAGAAGGGTCAGCAGGATCAGCAGTCCGCCGCCTGTGAGGATGCGAAAATAGGGATTCGGCAGCAATCTGCCGTAAGCATAGCGTGCAAAGCGCAGTCCGGAACAGAACAGCCGGGCAGCCAGAGCACAGGCGACGCCCATCAGAGCCACCTGTCCGATGGAAGCCAGTGACAGAGCCGGCACCGCCGCAACCTGGTAGGCATCAGCCGGAAGCCCCATGGCGCCGGTCACCAGGAAGGAACAGAAGGCGGAGAGCAGACAGGGAAAGAACGCCGCATAGTACATCTCCCCTACGCTGATCACCTCCATGGCAAAGACAGCAGCCGCCAGGGGTGTGCCGAACAGTGCCGAAAATCCTGCCGCCATGCCGCACATGGTCATAATGTGGCAGTCTTTCTCGTCCATTCTTGCCCACTGTCCCAGCGCCCCGGAAATGGAGCCGCCCATCTGCAGGGCTGCTCCCATCCGTCCCGCCGAACCGCCGCACAGATGAGTCAGCACTGTGGATACGGCAATCAGCGGCACCATGCGCAGCTGCACGCCGGGATTGGTCCGGACAGACAACAGCATATAGTCCGTGCCCGGATCGGTACTGAGGCCGCAGGAACGGTACAGCCAGACAATGAGGAGTCCAGCCAGCGGAACCGCAAACAACAGCGCCGGATGCTGGGCCCGGGACTGCACCGCCCAGGAAACAGCCATGCGGAACAGTCCGATCACCGTTCCGACGCTGCCTCCGACCAGCAGTGCGGCTATCGCCCACCGGATAAATTTCCCGACCTCTCCGGCTCCTGTATGTACTGTTTCCGCTGCCTGATGCTGCAGCTTCGCCATTTCTGTCCTCTTGTCCGACATGTGCCGTCCTCCTGTCGCAGCAGCCTGCGGGCCGCTGTGCGTTCTCGGCTATTATTCTACCATTCAGAACCCCTGGTTTCAACGGATTTCTGAGAATCCCGCCCCAGCTTTGCTCCCACAAAAAATCCCCCCGCACAGGCGGAGGGATCAGGGTTGTTGCTATCGCTTCAGGATGCGGATGTCGTTGCCCAGGAACGGGATCGTATAATACCCGCCCATGATCCGGGAAACAACACGGGGAGAATACCGGGCTTCCAGCTCTTTGGCGGTCAGGTTGCTGGAAATAATGGTGGGCTTTCCTTCAACCAGCCGGGAGTTGATGATATTGTAGATCACCGACACCGAGAAGTTGGTGGAGAACTCCGCCCCCAGATCGTCCAGGATCAGTAGATCGCAGTCCAGCACAAAGTTGAGGGAATAGCTCTCCTCTCCCCGGCGGAACCGCTCCCGCTCCAGGGTTTCCAGCAGGGTCTGAGCCGGTGTGTAGAGGACATTGTACCCCTTACGGATCACCTCTTTGGCAATGGACAGGGACAGATGGGTTTTGCCCAGACCTGTCTTGCCCTGGAAGAACATGCTCCGGCTGGACGGCGTGAAGGTGTCGGCATAGTTCCGGCACTCCTCCAATGCCCGCCGCATCACGTCCCGGGCAGAGGATTTCGATCCGGGCAGCGGCTCCGCAGGATAGTAGTCCAGCGAGAAGCTCGCAAAGGAGGGGTTATCGGTATTGGCAGTATGAGAGAGCCGTTCCAGCATCAGCCCTGCCAGAAGATCCTTCAGGCAGTGGCACATCTTCCCGTCCGTATAGCCGGTATCCTTGCAGTCTTCACAGGTGAAGTGCATCTCGTCATAATCTTCCGGCAGACCAGCCTCCCGGAGCAGTTCCCGCTTGTGCTGCTGCATATACAGATTGGTGTCCCGCAGACGGGCCAGCTTCTGCTCCACGTCCACCCCGGACAGCACAGTCCGGGCAATGGCGGCACTGGTGCCGGTCAGCTCCCGGCGCAGTTCCTCCACTGCCGGAGCCTTCTCCCGGATCACATGCAGCCGGTACTGATAGTCGTTCCGGGCCTGGCTGCGTCGTTCTGCCAGGGTTTCAAACGCCTTGTCCATTATCTCCTTGGGATATGCCATGGGTCATCTCCTCCTCACCGGTTCATAAAATCTGCAAGCACCCGGTCTTCAATCTCCTGGATGTTGTAAGAGGTTTCGCCTCCCTGCACCGGCGCACGACGGGCCGACGCATTGGCTGCATCTGCCGCAGTCCGCACTCCCTCCCGGTGCCAGTTCTGAAGCACTTTATTGATATAGGCAAAACTGAGTTTTCCGGTGTTCTCCACGGCACGCTCATAGGCCAGCCGGATCACATCAATCCCATAACCCAGCTCCCCATACCAGGAGGCGATCATCTCCTTTTCCCGGGTGGTCAGGCTGCGGTCGTTGATGCCGAATGCCGCCCGGACCTGCCCCTCATTGGAGTGCCTCCGGCTGAGATAGTCAATGTACCGCTCTGCCTCCGGAACCGTGTCGATTCCCTTCTCCTGCCAGCTGGCGGCGGTTTTCTCCACATAGCGCATGCTCAGTTTATCGATGGATTTGCAGTAGCCCATCACCGTGAGGATAAACTCCGGCGACAGCCCATAATAGGCATAGAGCGCCGTCAGGCACTGCATATCCATGGAGGTAAGCGTGCTGCCGATGATCTCCTGCGCCTTGTGCAGCAGGCTCATCAGTGTATTGTCCCGGGCAGCCAGCTCCGCGCACTCCGCCCGGGTGAACCGGCGGGAATCCGCCGCGATCACAGTACGGCGGGGCTCCTCCCGGGCCATTTCCTGGGCTGGGGCAGCAACCACTGCCGCCGGTTCCGGATTGGGGGCAGCGGCATGTTCCCCGTCCCCCTCGGACCGGAGCAGGCCGCAGTTCTCCCAGTAGAGCGCCGCATCCCGGATGTCCGCCGGGTCCTGCCGCAGAAAGGCCGCGATCTCCTGGTCGGACATAGCCCGGCCCTGGCGCAGCAAGAGGAGCAGCACCTTGAGCTGGAGCACCCCGCAGAGCCGCAGATGCTGATCCACAACGGCTGCCGGTACTGCAAACGCCGCCCCCATATTTTCAAAATTGACACTGTATTTCAAGATCCAACCGTTCCTTTCCGGCACAATCACTATGTAAAGTCAGTTTCCTTTACACTTAAAAAGTGGCCTGTTTTCCGGCTATTCACACATAAATCAACCGGCGGGCCCTTTTTACTCTCTTTTATCAGGCAGGGATATTATAGCACATTCTGACGGGTTAGTAAATTGCAGAACGGTGTCCGGAACAGTTGGTGACTCAGTCACAGTTCCGGGTATATTCAAACTTCTCTATATTGAAAAATTTCCGGAAGTATACTATAATAATCTTCGTCACAAATCTTAGCTGTGTTCTTTCAGGGGAATACAGCTGTCACTGGTAATCCAAAGGAGGAACTTTTTATGGTATATGTTTACAAGACCAAGGGCGTATGCTCCCGTGAAATGACTGTGGATGTAGATGAAAACGGCATCATTCAGAGCTGTGTCATCAAGGGCGGCTGCCCCGGCAACCTGCTGGGTATCTCCCGGATCGTGATCGGTATGAAGGCCGAGGATGTCATCGAGCGGTTCCGCGGTACCCGCTGCGGCTTCAAGTCCACTTCCTGCCCCGACCAGCTCTCCTATGCGCTGGAGGAGGCCCTGGCTGCTGCTGCCAAGTAAATCCTTTGCTTTGAATGGCTCCTGTCCCTTCTTCGGACAGGAGTTTTTATATATCCCGGGAAAATCCTGTTCCACTCTGGTAATTTCCGCCTGCTTCCGATATAATGAAAGCAAGAAACCGCAGCGGATCTGCGGAACTTTGCAGGAAAGAGGCGATATTTATGAAAACAATCGGATTTATCGGCGTCGGCGTTATGGGCAAGCCCATGGTGCGCAACCTGATGAAAAAAGGCTTTCCCGTTTCCATTTATACCCGGACCAAATCCAAGGTTCTGGATGTGATCGAAGAGGGTGCAGTCTGGTGCGATGATGTGAAAACCTGCGTCCAGGACAAGGATGTCATCATCACCATCGTGGGCTATCCCAAGGATGTGGAGGAAGTCTACTTCGGGGAAAACGGCATCATTGCCAATGCCAAGCCCGGTGCAGTGCTCATCGATATGACTACCACCAGCCCCAAGCTCTCCGAGCGCATCTATGCAGAGGCCAAGCCCCGGGGCATTTCCGCCCTGGATGCTCCTGTGTCCGGCGGCGACAGCGGCGCCAAGGCCGGTACCCTCTCCATCATGGTGGGCGGTGACCGGGAAGCCTTTGACGCCTGCCAGGATGTGTTCGCTGCCATGGGCACCAACATCATCTATGAGGGCGGCGCAGGCAAGGGTCAGCACACCAAGATGGCAAACCAGATCGCCCTGGCTGGCGCTGTTGCCAGTGTGAGTGAAGCCATCGCCTATGCCCGCCGGACCGGTCTGGATGTGGAAACCATGCTGGCAAGCATCAGCAAAGGTGCCGCAGGCAGCTGGCAGATGACCAACAACGCCCCCAAGATGGTTGCCGGTGATATGGCACCGGGCTTCTTTATCAAGCATTTTATCAAGGATATGGCCATTGCAGACGAGGAAGCCAAGGCCGCCGGTCTGACCATGCCGGTACTGGAAGAAGTGCTGGAGATGTACCGGGAACTGGATCGCCGCGGCGAAGGGGATCTGGGCACCCAGGCTGTGATCCACTACTTCGATGAAAAGTAACTGACCTTATAAAACAAGCCGTCCGCTGCTGCACTCGCAGGTGGACGGCTGTTTTGTTATTCTGCCAAGGCTCCGGAGGTCATCTGCTCCAGCTCCTCTGCCGCACGCTCCAGACAGGCATCTCGTCCTGTCCGGAACGCCTCCAGTGAAACCGGCACTTCAATTCTGGGCTGGACACCATTGTTCTGGATGTCGGTACCATCACTGGCGATCTGCCGTGAGCCGGAAAAAGTGACAGCATACCCGGTGCAGAGCGGCACCACCATGAGATTCCCCGTAGCGCCGGCCGTATGGGTGCCGATGGTGGTCAGACCCCAGGCATTGGCATAGTCAGCTGTGGTATCCACTGCCGAACCGCTGAAGTGCGAAAACAGCACCGTCACCGGCGTACTGCACTTGAGAAGCCCCTGGAAGGGGTAGTCCCCCTCATCCAGCTCAAGCAGAGCGGAAAAGGCGCTCTCTTCCACACAGTACCGTCCCTCCAGCATCTGGCTGCCGGTATCAAACACCTCATCCGAATAGAGCTCCCGCATATTCTGGAGGGTCTGCCCGTCAAGCCCCAGCCGGTACAGGGTATCGGAATCCATGGACTGGAACCAGGCCAGCGTCATCAGGCGGGAATCCTGCAACTGGTAAAGCGAACTGCCCCCTCCGGCGGTCCGGATGGTTTCGTCCGGCACAAAAGGCGCCAGCACAGTCATGCCGTTGAGGGAGTTCCCGCCTCCGCTTGTGCGGAAATCAAGAATGCACCCCCTCACCCCGGACAGCCGGGGCAGGATCTCCTGCTCATATTCCTCCCTGAAGGCTGTCGGGTCTGCGGTCAGTGTCTTTACCTGCACCACCAGAATGCTCTCCTCCGCGGGTGTGCCGCTTTCCAGCCGGTAGAGCCCGAAGGCATCCGAATCATAGAGCTGCTCCTCCCCGTACTGGAACACCGGCTGGGATTCATGGCCTCCCATGTCAAACAGCCCCAGCTCCTTGTAGGTATAGGTGAGCTCTTTTTCTGTGCCGTCCGGCAGCTCAAATTCCAGCGTCACTTCACTCCCCCGCTCGCCCTGGGTACAGAGGAAGTTCGCCCAGCGCTCCTCCCGGGTATCCGGTGTCTGCACGCCCACATAGGGCGCAATATGTCCCCGGAAGTAGGCATGGACATCGCTGCCGTTCACCTTGGTAAGCCGGCTCAGCAGCGGCAGTTCTTCAGCATCCAGCGTCTCCCGGACATAGTACTCCCCTTCGATATGGCAGAGCGCCAGCGGCAGATTGCCCAACAGGTCACTTCCTTTGGGCGGAATCACCGCGGCGTGTCCGTCTTGGAGCTGGGCAGTCAGCCGGCAGAGCTCCAGGTAATAATCATACTCCGACCCTGCCTCGGCTACCTGGTAATAGGACTCCCGACAGGCTGCCTCCCAGTCAAAGTCCTCCGGAAGCAATCCGAACCCGCTGTACAAGTCATCGGCGGCAGACTGGATCTCGGTAACGGAATAGGCCCGGTCCAGGTTATTCTCTGCGGCGCTGGGCCGGGTCAGACGATCCCAGACCTGGGTTTTCAGCAAAATGGCAGCTGCCAGCACTGCCAGCAAAATTCCCGCTTTCTTCATGCACTTCCCTCCCTGCTTACCATTGTAACACAAAAGCTCCCCTGGAGCCTATCCGGAGGAGCCATTTTTTGTATAAATCCAAGGCGAAGGTCAGGCGGATTCGGAGGATTCCTGTTTCTCTCGTCTGCGGCGCCCATAGGCTGCCAGAATCCGGGTCATCGAGGACACCAGCACAATGCCCATGGCAATGGCACCCGCTACAAACAGGGTATGGATTCCGGTTTCCATGGCAAGCTGGGTCTCTCCGCCCACGAGGTATTCCATGGTGTAATAGGCACCGCCTCCGGGTACCAGCGGAATATAGGAGATCACCAGATAGACCGTCACCGGGGAGTGGTGTTTCCGGGCCATATACTCGGAATAGAGGGAGACTGCCACCATCGAAAGGAAGAACTGCGGTACATCGCTGGAAAAGCAGCCGGCAAAGAGCAGGTAGACAAACCAGCTGAGCCCTCCGCCCAACGCGGCATAGAACATATTCTTGCCCCGGAGGTTAAAGACATAGCTGAACCCGAAGGAGGCAAAGAACGCATAGATGCAGGGCAGGATCATATCAGGGGTGAGGTTCAGTTTCATACCAGCAGCACCTCCAGGAAGGGAGTGAAGATTGCCAGCGATACCACTACCCCGATGGCAATGCCAATGGCAGTGACCACTGCTTCCGCAAACTTGATCATGCCGGAGATCAGATCCGCGGCGATGAACTCCCGCATGGCGTTGGTCAGCGCAATACCCGGAACCAGGTTCATCAGCATGCCGATGATCATCTTATCCTGGCTGAGGGCAAATCCTGCCTTCACCGCCAGATAGCAGCCGCAGGCCGTGAACGCGCCTCCCACAATATTGACAAAGAAGGACGAGGCCTCCAGCTTTTCCAGCTGATGGATCACCACTTTGAGCAGTACGCCCAGCACAAAGGCAGCAGCCGCATCCACCAGGACACCGCCATAAAAGAGGGTGAAAAAGGCAGAAATCATACCGAACCCGAAGTACTGCATGGGCATGCTGTATACCGGGCCCAGTTCGATCTCCTGGAGCCGGGCCATGATCTCCCCATATTCCGGGGTTTGTTCACAGATCTGGCGGCAGAGGGCATTGAGCTTATCCACCTTATCCAGGTCAGTATCCCGGCTCAGAATCCGGCGGGTCCGGGTGAGATAGGCACCGGTATCATCGGTGATGGTCACCACGATGCTCGAGGGGATCACAAACACATCGGTATTCTGATACCCATAGGCCGCGCACATCCGGGTAATACTCTCCTCTACACGGTAGGTTTCCGCTCCGTGGCTGAGTATGTCAAATCCTAATGCAGTCGAAGCTGCCAGGATTTCCTTCATTTCCAAATCATATCACCTGCTGTTATCTTGATCAGTCGGGCTGTTCCATTCCGATTATATCGGGCAAATGGGAAAAATACAAGGCTTCTACCCAATTTTCGGGAAATTTTCCCACTAGTATCCTGCTGCATGAGCAGCTGTACTCCGCCCATACTTCCAGTATCACCAAACGAAGTAAGGACGGTAACAACAGATGAACAAAGTGGAGATCACAGGCGTCAATACCTCCCGGCTGAAAACCCTGCCGGAAAGCGAAAAAACACGGCTCCTGCTCCTGGCACGGCAGGGTGACCCGGCTGCCCGGGAACAGCTGGTGAGCGGAAATCTCCGGCTGGTGCTGAGTGTGGTGCAGAAGTTCGCCGGACGCAGTGAAAATCCCGATGACCTGTTTCAGGTGGGCTGTATCGGGCTCATCAAGGCCATTGACCACTTTGACCCGGCCTTTGATGTACGCTTTTCCACCTATGCTGTCCCTATGATCGTCGGGGAGATCCGCCGATATCTCCGGGATAACAATGCGGTGCGGGTCTCCCGCTCCCTGCGGGATACTGCCTACAAGGCCATGCAGTCCCGGGAAGCCCTGACAGCCGAGCTGCACCGGGAGCCCTCCCCGGCGGAAATCGCCCAGGACATCGGCCTGGACGAGCGGGCAGTCAATGAGGCACTCGGCGCCATTGTGGAGCCGGTCTCCCTCTATGAGCCCATCTACTCGGACGGCGGCGATCCCATCTATGTGATGGACCAGATCGGCAGCGGCGTCACTGACCATGACTGGATCGATGAGATGGCGATCAAGGAATCCATCGGCCTGCTGAGTGACCGGGAGAAAAAGATCCTCTCGCTGCGGTTCCTGGCGGGACGGACCCAGACCGAAGTTGCTGAGGAAATCGGCATCTCCCAGGCACAGATCAGCCGTCTGGAGAAAAACGCCATCCGCAAAATCAAGGAGAGCCTCTGACCTCCCCTGCCTCTATATACCAAAAACACCCTGTCTTGCCTTTATAGGGCCTAGACAGGGTGTTTTGCTTTTTATCAGTGATCCGACGGCTTCTGCGCCATGGCAATATCCTCCGGACGAACCGGCAGAGTATGGAACGCCACGCCGGTGGCATTCAGAATCGCACCCAGGATCGCCGGAGCCGGAGTATTGATCACCAGCTCGCCGATGCTCTTGGCACCGAAGGGGCCAGTGGGCTCATAGCTGCTCTCGAATTCCACCTGGATTCTGCCTGCTTCCAGCCGGGTGGGAATCTTGTACTGCATCAGCGAATCACTCACCATGCGTCCGTCCGCATTGTACCAGACGTCCTCATAGAGCGCCATGCCGATGCCCTGTACAATACCGCCCTCGGTCTGCACCCGGGCCAGAGCCGGGTTGATAACCGTACCACAGTCCACAGCGGCGGCATAGTCCACCACCTGAACCTCACCGGTTTCGGGGTCGAGGTCGATCTCCGCGGCACCCACCATAAAGGGCGGCGGCGATACCGGCGACGAATGGGACTCGCTCGCCGACAGGCAGCGGTTGTGTCCCTCAAAGCTGGCATAGCCGATCTCCGAGAGGCTGACCTCCCGTCCGTCTGCTGTCCAGACCCGCTTGCCGTCAAACTCGGCCTCCTCCTCAGAAACCCCCAGCAGGGAAGCACCCTGCCGCAGGATCTTTTCCCGGAGCACCTCACAGGTCTTGACCACCGCCATACCGGTGACATAGGTCGTACTGGAAGCGTAGGAACCGGAATCGTAGGGAGAAGCGTCTGTATCCGCACCGAAGACATCCACATCCTCCACGCCGCAGGACAGACACTCTGCTGCCATCTGGGCCAGAATCGTGTCACAGCCCGTTCCCATATCCGCAGCGCCGATCCGGAGCACATAGAAGCCCTCGTCGTTGAGCTTAATCGAGGCGGAACCCACGTCCACGCCGGAGATACCGGAACCCTGCATGGCCATGGCCACGCCGACGCTTCGGATTTTTCCGTTGCCCATATCTCTTGCCGGAAATTTCTCGTCCCAGTGCATCATCTCTTTGGCCCGGGCCATGCAGCGGTCCAGGGCACAGCTGGAATTGAGCTCATTATAATAGGAAGGCATGATCTCACCCTGACGGACCAT
>ERZ857521.2116-NODE-2116-length-20199-cov-9.282913_pt1 | contig 20199 bp, 21 predicted proteins | sample MGYA00519701_ERZ857521 | MGnify/ENA primary metagenome ERZ857521 (study PRJEB31778, sample SAMEA3449346) | human gut metagenome | biome: human gut; feature: human-associated habitat; material: faeces | place: United Kingdom | collected 2010/2012 ...
ATGGGTTCAATTTCTCACTTGTGCCTAATAGCCAAGTGAAAGTAAGGGCAAATATCAAACCATATACTATGCCAACAGGAATCAATATCTTCGCTCTCTTTTTTAACAGATTACGGCAAATCTCATCTTCTTCCTCTGGTGTTACATCGTATACCATATTACATTCTATCTGAATCCGTCTAAATCGATAGCGAATATACTTATACAAAAGGTTATTCGGTGTATATAGCATAATGGGCTCCACAGTATCCTTTACAGGCTTTCCATCTTAGGTCTTAAATCTAACACGATTTCCCAACTATCTAATGTAGGAACCTTACGATGTGCAATAAAATCTTCTATTATCTGTAATACCTCTTGATGGCCCAGCTCATTCTTACCATATATGATGGCGCCTCGGTCGCCATCATTAGTTACACTAAGCTCTATATGTAATAAATCGGTATCTTGATCACTACAAACCTGTACAAAGTTATATAGTTTATTATCTATGGAGATTGCCTTTGATGGAGAAATAACTACAAAGTCTTGCTCTTGGTCCTCAATAGCATAGAGATTTTGTTCAACTTCATTCAGTGTAATACCTTCATATTTATAGGTGCCTACATCAATGGACCAATCCGTATATGTTTTCTCAAATGTATCTGTCATATGTATTGTCTCTCCTTTACGATATACCCTAAAACAAGGTTTCTAATTGACCTGCCATATCGGACATAAACTCATCAAATTTACAAAGCTCTCGCAGTTCTTGATGTTCTATATCATAACAAGAAATCTTTTTAGACTTAGGGTCCCATACAATTTGCCAATCATTATACTCACCTAGTTCTTTAGATAAACGCAATAGCTTACGACGACCTAATTTAAATGGAATCGTATCAATAAGTGGGAAGAACTCTATAGATATAAAATCGGAGTCTGGCAATTCAAAATAGAGAGTATCTCCCTCTAGAAACGATACTAACGCCTTTGGTAGTTTAAATGGCTTTAATTGATCCATTTTATTTTGTATATCATGGAACTCAGTAGGCTCTAATGATTTAAAATACTCTGCCATTTTCATATCGCCTTTTTCAATAGCAATACTATAGGGGCGCATACCATCCTTTTCCGTGATGGTCACGTCAGCGCCATGTTCTACCAAGTATTTACACATCTTTAAATCTACATACCGTGCTGCTACGCACAATGGCGTTGGCTTAAAGGGATATACAGAATCAGGCTTATTGTAGTTAATATCTACACCATTATGAATAAAGAAATCTAGAACCTCATAATTTCTATCTGTAATGGCATTTCTGAAAGCTTTACCGCCATACTTCTGTACCGTATGGCCTAAGTCATGAATAATCTGTAAGTGATTATATTTCTTGCCATATAAGGCAGCTTGAAAGGCATCTACTTTCACACGGTTCAAGGCGTGAACATTAGCACCATGAGTCACAACATAGTTGATAATCTCTTTATTACAATACCGTACAGCTAATAAGAAACTTGGATTTTCTTCATCATTAAGATCAGCGCCATTCTCCACTAACCATTGAATACTTGGCAAGCAACACATAACAAGAACTAATTCTAAAGGTGTATGCTCACTATACTCACCAATTTCTATAGGTATATTAATATCCCAACCATTGGCTAATGCATTTTCTAACGCCCTAATATTTCCTGTTACAATATCTGTTACGATATGAGGCACTGATTCAAATGTACCTAAATCTTTTAACTGTATCATATCTCTCTCCCATGAACTATATTTTTAAAATGATTATCACTAATTACATTATATTACATTTATAAGTATGAGTGTATAGTAAAAGCCCCTCGCATAAGCGAAGGGCTAACCTATTATTTCTCTTGTACTTGTTTACCACTCATATGTTCAATGGTAATTTCAAACATTTGTGTTGCTCGACCATTACGAGCAATTTGTTCATCAGCTAAAGTCTCATCAGGATAATATTTCATAGCAAATTCTTTTAATCGAGCTATAGATTCTGGACCTGCCTCTAATAAACGGCATCTTCCAAATACGACTACACTTTGTACATATGGGGCCCATGGTTCAGATTCATCAATATGCTCATCCCCATATACTGTAAAACATACCTTATCTGAAGCTTTTAATGCATCTACTTTATGACCAGCTTTGGCTCCATGAAAATAAATTTTCTTCTTATCGCAATTATAAAAATAATTAATAGGAATAGCATAAGGGTAACCATTATCGCCGTTCAAGGCTAAAATACCTCGACGATTAGATTGTAATAAAGCTTCTGTAGCAGCACGATCTATTTCATTTATCTTTTTACGAATAGGTTTAAACATAATATATCTCCTAATTTTATTTACTTATCCTATTTACAAGATACATAAAAGTACCACTATTAGTATCATCAACTTTAGAATATTCTTTCCAATTTATAGGATATATCCCAGTTAATACTATAGGTGCTTCCATTCCACGCATAGACCCTTTTCCCGTATTAGAGGACCAATTCATACATCCAGTTTTAATCGAACCCTCCTCAATAGAGAATTCGGCGTATGTACAATTTACTTTTGTCGGAGGCTTTAGATAAGATATCTCACTAGTTATCTTAATTGTATAACCTTCAATAAAGTTATTACTCTTATCCCTAAACTCCTCTATACGCATTATATCTTTTAAGTAGTTATAACAACCTTGGTCCTTAGCACCTTGCTCCTTTAACACATACACTTCATCATTTATAGATTTAATACATTTTCTTGTCGTAGATTTAAGCTCAATAGGAATCCATTTACCATCTAATATAACAAGAATATCAAGATGTAAATTAGTATTAAAATCAGGAACAAACTCTAGCCGTATTTCACAATCAGGGTAATTCTTTTTTATAAGCCAAGCTAAACTGAAAGTCTGCTTCAGAATGAAATATTGGTCACCAAATACTCAATTGGCGTATTATCTCATGAATATCTAAGGTTAATACCATAACACATACCGCATCGAATACAATACATCTATTTATTCTAATTATATTACATTTATAAGTATGAGTGTATAGTAAAAGGGGCTGTAACAAAATGCCGTTTTACAGCATTCTGTTGCACCCCCAAAATATAAAACTCTATTATAGTTTAACAAAATCAAATGTATAGCCATTTTGATTTATTTTGTTTATCATAGTATTTTTTTTAGCTTGCTCTAGTTTAAGAATTCGTTTTTCTAATTCAGCAATTCTAGCGTCAGTAGTGAATGAAGTTGTTTTTGATTCAGATCCTACTTTAAAGCTTAATCAACCATTAAAAACTAAGTTACCCTTTTCAGAAACAGTGACTACATTGAACTGTACATTACGACTTGGACGATAGAATGCGCCTAATGCAGTAGCTGTTTTACCATGGTAATGACAAAATCCGACAGCTACACCTAGTCCTATTTCGTCTATAGAGAAGTTTGGATGTAGTGCTGCAAGAACATAGCTAGATGCTGTTGCTTTATTTGCCTTAGTAGCTAAATTTGTGTCTACAGCTTGTAGTTGACCTACTGTAGATTCTAATAGACTTGTGGAAGACTTCAACTAACCGTCCATTGCTGTATCATATTCATCTACACCATCAACTACTTTCACTAATCGACTATATTTCGTATCGGTGTATGTAGTTGGTTTTACTGTAGTCTCTTCATCATAATCTAGCACTGTCTTTTTGTAACCTAAGCAAGTCATAATTTCTTTATCTAGATATTTGACTGTATACCAGATAATCCACAATACTATATTAATTTAAATCCAGTCCTAAGGTGTAGCCCAAGAAAATTCTATATGAAGTATTGTAATTTATTGTCGGATTTAGTGAAGGGATAAAATTCACTCTTACAAGTTCTAATTCTTCATTAAGGAGTCTGTCGAAGATGACATTATCTACAATATGTAGCTCGTTGTCTTCGTTCTTTTCTATCTCAATAAGGCTCTCAAATGCTACATCAATTGTATAGGCAAGATCTCCAGCAATACTTGAGGAATCAAATACTACCTGATGATATGGCACCCAAATACACCGCTTGTCAGCAAATAAATTCCATCGCATGAGCTTGCATACTGCTTAGCGTCAGTGGATAATTCCACCCGGCTCATTAGCTAAAGTGCCTTTAGTTTTTTTCATAAATAAATATAACAACAGTTCTCCCAGCTCAGAGCCCGCCCCCTTTATGTCTGTGCTCCACCATTCTTCTGAAGCACTCTCAAGGCCTGTGATACAATTGCAAAAGCATCTCCAGTCACTTTGAAATGTTCGATTTTAGCACGAGAAAATACGTAATCACCTATATTTCTATATAGGAGCTTCTTCATTTCTTCTGGATTAAACTTATTGTTACGGATATTTAAGTGAAAAAGGCGCAGCTCTCACTGCGTTATCTATGATACCGGGCTTGATTGTATTACTTCACGAAATATCGAATCAAAATCTCCGTGTACGGTTTTAGATAAATTATCGCTCATGCTACGCCTCCTTCATTATTCTTTCTTTGTTCCGTATGGCGTAGGCGACTCAGCAACCATACTTGCATCTGTTTCAACTTGTGGGTATTCAATAACCTTTGAGCCGTTCTTTTGGTCATATGTCATGTTAAATACCATATCTGAGAGCCATTTCTTAAATGATGGATTGTCCTGAAACTGTTTAAATAGCTCCATATTATCAGCCATCACTGAAAAGATGACCTGCTGCAATGCTCGTTCACTTTCCATACGAGCGTTTTGTTTATCAGAATTTTTCATTGCATTCTGATAACGTTTGTCCTTTGCTACCATGTCCGGAATTACTACAATCTGTCGTCTGACGTTGTCAGGCTCCTTCCAGTCAATATTTCCAAACATATCATTAAAGTCGCTTAGGATAATTGAAAGTAAATCCATTTCCGGATTTACAATATGGCAACTTTTTCTCGCAGGAACAGGTGCAACCTCTGCATCTTCATCTGCCAACTTAATAGACATTGACTCTTGAGCCTCTAATCTATAGCTATCAAGGTCAATAATATCTAAAATCCCTTCTGAGAAATCATCATCACGGGGCGATGGAAGTTTTGGAATAAGCAAATTCAGGAAAATAGACAAACGTTCCCATTCCACATTTCCATACGGAAGTATAGCTCCAAGGAAACCGTAGGTACGGCAAAATACCTTTGCAGAGCTCTTGAACTTAATCTGGTCTTCTGTATCCAAGTTCTTATAAATCACAGCACATGCATCAAGAATAGGGTCAAGCCTATCTCTTTCTGCTCCATCAAGATACAGATTTACCAGCTGTTCTACATTCACCGCTGAATAGACCTGAAATTCTTCCATTGTCGCTATCAAATCGTACAGCTTATTAGGGTCAGTTTCACCGGAAAGCAATGTGGTTCTATAATATCTAGAGAAAGACTTCTCTATCATATCAGAGCTGTTTGCAAAATCTAGTACGAAAGTATCATGTTTCTGCGGATGGCATCTATTCAACCTAGACAATGTCTGAACAGCCTTAATATCATAAAGCATCTTATCTACGTACATCGTATGTAACAGAGGCTCATCGAAACCAGTCTGGAACATATCAGCAACAATAAGCATTCGGTATGGGTCTGTTTTAAGCATCTTTGGTATCTTAGCATCTGGGAATCCATTTAATCCTGCAGATGTTAATGCAGACTCTTGCCCCTGATACTTATGCTCTCCAGAGAATGCAACAATTGTCTTGTACGGACTATGACGTGCTGCAAGGCATTTATTAATCGCATAATAGTATTCGACGCAACGAGGTATGCTCGACGTTACCACCATAGCTCGTGCTTGTCCGCCAATTTTACCCTTCGAAATCACCTGCTCGTGGAAATGTTCAACCATCATTTCAGCTTTCTGTGCGATGGTATAACTGTCACTTTCAACGAAAGCACGCAGTTTTTTCTGAGCACATTTCTTATCGAACATCGGGTCATCCTGTACCGTCTTCATCAACTTATAATAACTTGAAATTGGTGTGTAATATTTCAGCACATCAAGAATAAATCCTTCTTGAATTGCCTGTTTCATCGTGTACGAGTGGAATGGTCTGTGCTGCAATTCACCATCCTCATTCAAAATAGGATTACCATTTTCGTCAGTAACAACCGTTCCAAAGGTCTCCAAGGTTTTATTCTTAGGCGTCGCTGTAAATGCAAAGTAACTAGCATTAATAAGGAGTTTTCGACCTTCCATCATGGCATTGATTCTATCTTCATTATCGACTTTATCATCTGTAGCCAATCCAGAGAGAGCTAAATTCATCTGTGCGGAGTTACGGCCACTTTGACCAGAATGTGCCTCATCAATGATAACAGCAAAATTATTCTTCTTATGTGCGGCACCTATATCAGGAACGACATATGGGAACTTCTCTACTGTAGTTATAATAATTCTCTTGCCAGCTTGAATAGCTTTTCTTAGATCACCTGAGTGCTCTGCCCATGCAACCGTATTTGTCACCTGCATGAACTGCTTGATATTGTCTCGAATCTGCTTATCAAGGATTCGGCGGTCAGTAACAACAAGAACTGAATCAACCATCGGGTGTCCATACTTTTCGAGTCCGATAAGCTGATGAGCCAGCCAAGCAATAGAATTAGATTTTCCAGAACCAGCACTGTGCTGAATCAAGTATCTTTTTCCGACACCATTCACTTTTACATCAGCGAGTAAGTTCTCAACTGCGTCTAGCTGATGGTAACGAGGAAAAATCTGCCTCACGGACTTTTTCTTTGTTTCCGGATCCTCTTCAACAACAACCTGCGCATAGTTTTCAATAATACGACTAAGCTTATTCTTAGTAAGAATCTTCTTCCAAAGATAATCCGTCATAATACCATCTGGATTTGGAGGGTTACCAGCTCCATCGTTATAGCCCTTATCAAAAGGCAGGAACCAACTGTTCTTTCCATCTAATTTGGTACAGAACTTAATGCGTGCATCATCAACAGCAAAATGGACCATGCAACGTTTGAACTGGAACAACAACTCTCTTGGGTCACGGTCATCTTTATACTGTTGAACGGCGTCATCAACATTCTGTTTTGTAAGCTGATTCTTCAACTCAAAAGTAATAACCGGAAGGCCATTGATAAACACGCACATATCCAGTGCCAGTCTTGTAGAATCATTCGAATACATCAGCTGACGTGTTACGCTAAAAATGTTCTTCTCATACATTTCTTTTGCCTTAGCATTATTTTCTGTAGGCATAAGATAGAATATAATTAAGTTTGCAGGATAGACCTTCACCCCATTGCGCAGTACATCGATGATACCTCTCTTCGCAATCTCTCCTTGCAAACGGATTAAAAACTGCTTCTTTTTCATATCAGCCTTAAATACGCCAAGTCGCTCCAACGCATCCGGCTGCGTATCCTGAAGAAAGCGGAATAGGCGTGTCTCATCAATGGCATAATCACGGTTGTAATCAGCATTTGTTCCTTGCTCATAGCCGTTATGCTCGACAAGCCATTTTACAATCAGAGATTCAAGTCCACTTTCTTTCGTATTAGAAAATGTCATTATTTACACCTCCTCGTCTATATCATCTTCATCATCTGTATCATCATGCGTTTCTTCAAAGTATGTGAATTCTGGCACCTCAACATCCCTAACATCAATCTGTCCTGTTACTGAATCAAAAATTAGCTTCTTTTTTAGCTCTTCAAGTATCAGTAATTCCTCAGAAATCTTAGAAATCTCAGCAGAAATCCTTTTGCATTTCGAATCCAGAACCCCTACTATTTCCTGTTGCTTTTTCGATGGTGGCAATACAACAAAAACATTTTTTAATACTTTTTGAGTAATGCTGTATACCTTAACACCATTAACATTTTTTCTAAGCTGATATCTCCAGAACGAAGACTTAAATAAATATGCTAAATATCGATTTTCTTTTCCATCCTTAGGACGGGCTACTAATGTATGGTAACCAGCAAAAATAGTATCGTCTCTATCTACAAAAACACAATTACCTACACCTTCAAAATCTTCAGATGTATCTGCGAAAATAAAATCGCCTCTTTGTACTAATGCATTACTAGATGTTTTCAAGTAAATCTCATCTACATATCGAATTAGCGAGTCATCTATTTCCGTTCCTGAATTATTTTTTGAATGGACTTGCCCATAGTTTATTACACTAACCCCTTCGTCGACTAGATTCTTCTTTGTAATATTCAGCCCTTTAAAAAAGTCGAAGTAACCATTAAATTTTACAATAGACCATCCAGTCGGAATGGAAAATCCATATTTATTCTGGCAGTTATCTGATGCTGACTTTTCTATCACATTATCGTCTATAATCGCTTGTCTCTGCTCATGCAACAACGATATGCTTTTTTTCTTGTTCAAAATCAGTTTGTTAATATTTGATAGCTGCCAATCAAGATAAGTAACTATTTTTCTTTGTTCTGATAATGGTGGAATTAACGCCATTGTGCGCTTTAAACCTTGCCAATATATATTTCTCTGAATTGAACCAACACCTTTAGAGTTAATATGGTACTGACCAACCATTATCGGACTTCTAAATAAATAATTAGCAAATTCACGTGTCAAAGTATCATCTAAATCAACAATCAAATATGCTGGACTAACAATGCCTTGATAATTTGATACACCAACAGAGCCTCGCCATGATTGTTGATTATTTAATACAAGATTTCCAACATCAACTCTCTGATACTTTGATAAATCTTTGCTTGTAGCATTAGTTCTTTTCTCACTTTTTGCCTCAAAAGGAATAACACCACTATCAAGATAAACAGACAACAACGGTAAGTCTGTACAATTACAAATTGATTTTAGACTTCCGATTCCATATAAAGGCTTTATATCCCAGTGCGATGGTATTTTTGTATTCCACAGTCGATCTTCAACCTTATATCTTTCATATTCCATCATGCCTGCACCCCTCCTAAAATATCCTTTAACATACCATCGGCTTCATTCTCGAGACGTTCAAGGTCAGCTGTGATATTTTCAATAGAGCGCATTTTACTTGGTTTATAAAAATATTTTGTAAAACTTATTTCATATCCAATTTGAGTCTTTTTCTCATCAATATAAGCATCAGGAGCAAATGGAATCACCTCATTTTGAATGAAACCTTCTATTCCGCCTTTGTAAGAGAATGGAATATTTTCCGTATCTCTTAAGTCAGCATCTGCTTCGCCAAAAATAGGTTTTGCTGAAGCATCTTTTACTGTAATAAATGGGCGAATCTTATTAAGCTGTGCCTTTTTCAATTTCGTTTCTTTTGAGAACGCTGTCCAATCATCTAAATCAGCATGTTTCATCGCTTTCTCGACAGCTTGTTCAACAAAAAGCTGTTCATCCGCTTTTTTGAAAAGATCGGAAGGAATCATTGCATTTTGCAATACTCTCAAACGAAGTGGCCTTTCTACGGTAACATTCCAATAACCAAAATCTTCGTTATCAAAAATCATGCTTACATCGCTTTTCTCTATCTCCATAAAAATACGCATGATTTCTTTTCTTATTTCGGGAGTAAACTCACAATTCTTTTTCCCTAAATTACTTTTTAGGACACGCTTCATAGCAGTTGCGTCAATAAGCTGAATTTTTCCTTTTCTACGCTCCTCCTTTTTATTAGATAACACCCAAATGAATGTGCCAATTCCAGTATTGTAAAACATGTTTTCAGGTAATGCGATTATTGCTTCTACAAGGTCATTTTCAATTAAATATCTACGAGCATTACTTTCTCCACTGCCAGCATCGCCCGTAAAAATAGAGGAACCATTATGTACCTCGGCAATTCGGCTGCCAAGAGGAGTGTCATGTTTCATTTTTGCAACGTTATTTAATAAAAACAAAAGCTGTCCATCGCTTGTTCGCGGAATCATTGCCATCTGAGTTCCATCATCAAAGTATATATTGAATCGGCTATCCAGAATATCCTTTTTGCCACCCAGTTTCTCAGCATCAATTTTCCAGCTCTTTCCGTAAGGAGGATTTGCAAGCATGAAGTCAAATTGACGTGCAGCATGACCGTCCGCAGATAATGTGGAACCATATGCAATGTGTTCTGCCTGCTCGCCATCCCCCTTCAAAAGCATATCTGCTTTACATGTAGCATATGTTTCTGGCTGTACTTCCTGTCCAAACAGGTGGATAGAAACATTTTTACCTCTGCATTTAGCCACAGAGTAAAGCCGTTCCTGAGCAGCAGTGAGCATACCTCCAGTTCCACAAGCTCCGTCATAGCATGAATATGTTGCATCCATGATTTTGTCTGCAATGGGTACAATAATAAGGTCTGCCATCAAATCGACAACATCACGAGGTGTCCAAAACTCACCGGCTTCCTCATTATTATCTTCGTTGAATTTTCTTAGAAGTTCCTCATAAATGGTTCCCATTCCATGATTATCAAGAGCTGGCAACTTAATCGTCTGCATCGTGTCGTCTGCATAAACAGGTTTAGGACTTAAATTCATGGTCGGTGAAACAAATTTTTCAATCACAGCTCCTAAAACATCCGCTTCAACCATTGTGTCAATCTGATTACGAAATTTGAATTTATCTAATATTTCTTGAACATTTGGAGAAAATCCATCCAAATAAGCCTCAAAGTCAGCCTTCAGCGTCTGCTTCTTGGCACGGCTTGTTAAATCTCTAAGCAAAAATGGCGATGCATTACAAAATGCCTGTCCTGCTGCGTTACAAAGTGCAGGCCATTGGTTTGTGATACCTGCCTCATCCATCTTTTTCTTCATTTCAAGGACTGCCGGTTTTGAATCCTCCAACATTGCATCCAAACGGCGAATAACCGTCATAGGCAAAATGACGTCACGATACTTTCCACGAGTATACACATCTCTTAAGCAGTCATCTGCAATTCCCCATATAAAATTAACAATTGCATTTTGCACTTGATTATCCATAAAGGTTTACCTTAACCTTTCATTTGTTTCTACAGTATTCCATGTTAATACTAATCTATCAGGTATCCGTTAATCTGGACTTATTCATCGTCTATCGAAGAATTATCATCAGCAGCGCCTCCGGAGCGAATCTATTCATCCACTTCGGATAATTTAAATTTCCAGAGGCGGCCCACCTTATAGGCAGGCATATTTCTTTTTGCAATCCATTGTAAAATCGTATCTCTTCCAACTCCGAGATACTCCTGCACTTCTTTAAGCGTCGACCATTTTTCAATAACTTGTTCTTTCACTTTGAACCTCCGTTTTAGTCGCTCTTATACTTAGCATCTATAGTTACACTAAAAATTGTTTCTCTTTCAGGAAAGCAGTTCTGCCCATCAGCATCTTGCATTTCCCATTTACAATAGGTAATTCCATCAAAGCCACGGCCGCAATGGTCGTGGTTATTTTTATGCTCTGATTCAACCTTACATCCGGCAATTCAATAACAGACGGATTAGCTTCCAGTCGATCTTTTTCACCTCTCATATAGACGAGTTTTCTTCCAACCCAGACCAGCTTGCCTGTATTCATGATTTCCCACTGATGAAGGACTTTATCATAGCTTTGAATCACGTGAGTCCGATTGTAAAATGCATTAACACTATCCCCATTGTATAAAGGCTGAAACAATACACCTGTTATTTCTTCACTAGTGTTTGTCTTCTCAGCCTCATATGTCATTGCAAGAATATCGTCAATATCATCTGTTTCGTTAATCAATTTCTGCATTTGACTGGTCAAAACAACGCATAGCGCTTTTTTTATCGCAATCTATTTTTTCAGGAATACCAAAGTCAACGAGTACTCCTGCTGCATCTGTAATATTTCCTTCAAAAAAAGCAATTAATTCCTGCGTCCTATCTGTGCTACCAAACCCTGCTTTTAGTTCATTCGTAAAGGGTTTTCCACCAGAATACAACTGCTTCGCATAACTATCAGAAATATACCCATTTCCAGCAGTCTTGAATAATTTTTTCATCCCATTCGAACCAATTCTAACCTCGAAATGCATAACCACCGTACCCGTTGTCATCGCCTTTTTCAACTACGAATAGTTTTCCTTTCTCTGTTGGATAATAATTTTCGGCCTCACCAGAAAGGAATCCTTCTTCTTTTAATAAGATGTTCATTTCCTCTACTGTCAAGCCACACCTTTCTCCTAATCGTTTTGCTGGCAATGTCATGTATCGTCCTACTATATTATTTATCTTGGATGTTCTTCTGCTAGTTTTCGTTCTTCTTCATCCCATCGTTTCTGAACTTCTTCAAAATATTTTTCACTTTGTTCAGAAAATGTGCCACGCATATAGCTGATTTCATCCATAAGGCCTTGTCCCCATGTTACATCGATTAGCTGTTCATGATGATATGTTGCTTCACTAGTACATCTGGACAACACCGTATTTCCTGAAGCATCCAAAATGGAGTACGGATATTGATACTTCAAGATTATGTCGTTCTTATTGAATACATCTTCCTTAATATCTCTGTCCCAACAAAGTATAAGAAGCTGTAGACTATTGAACCTAAATACATACGATAATGCATAATTCTCAAACTCTTGTATTTCCATCTCCTCTCGCAAGGTGATATGCCCGGTATTATAATCAATGTTTGTGACAATACTATTCGCCAGTAATAGTGGCGAATCTCCCCAGCGGAGTTTCATGTTTCCAAACATATAATCTGGTACAGGCGAAGTGTTTACTGCAAGTCCAGCCAAGATTGTAATATTCCCTAGCGGACTACTTTTTTCTTCATTCAACAGGAATTCTTTTACTTCATCATCAAAAAAAGATACATCCTTCTTCCTAGCCCTCAAGTCATTGAACGCAAACTTCAAACACATTTTTTGAATCATTGTATAGTCATATTCTACAGAAAGAGTGTCATCTTTTTTGTACTTCACTAAAAAATACTTCTCAATAAATTCTTTTGCATAAGAATCGATGTACGAAATCCTATTGTTATTACAGTCTGCACAAACATCCTTCACCATAGGGTCCCCTTGATGCACGATACTTCTCTCTCTGTCTATTGTTGCGAAGCATTCCGGAAATAATCCAAGTATTCCACTTGATATTATATGCTCTTTAGTCCCTTTAGCTTCTTTTCCACAATAAGCACAAATCATACATAGCCACCTCCTGTTATCTATTTCACTGCCAAGTCTGCTTCTTAGTATCGAGTGGCTTAAACTGCGGTCAGATCTGACAACAATCCCAGTGCCATAACCTATGACATCTAATCCACAGCCAAAACCCTACCGCATTTTTCGGCATTTATTTATCTTTCCTTGACATCAAGCAGACCGTCTCAACGTGTGCGGTCATAGGGAACATGTCTACAGGTTGTACTTCTTTTAGTTCATAGCCGTAGTGTGTAAGGATTTCAATGTCTCGAGCCATGGTAGCTGGGTTACAGGATACGTAGACAATACGTTTTGGTTCCATGCCAGCTGCAGAGGTTAGTACTTCTTCTTTACAGCCTGCTCGAATTGGATCGAATACGATGACGTCTGGTCGTACGCCAGCTTTGTAGAGTTTTGGCATTTCTACAGCCGCATCAGCGACGATGAATTCGGTATTATCATAGCCATTGCGTTTCGCATTTTCACGAGCATTAATAATGGCTGGTTCTACGATTTCAATACCTATTACATGTTTAGCTTTATGCGCCAAAAACAATGAAATTGTCCCCGTACCACAGTACGCATCGATAACGGTTTCATCCCCTTTAAGATCTGCATACTCAAGAGCTTGGTCGTAAAGTACTGTAGTTTGTTCTGGATTAACTTGAAAGAATGAATGTGGGGACAATGTAAACTGTAGGTCCTTAATATGGTCTGTAATCGTCCCCTCACCATAAAGGATATTATTTTTAGGGCCTAAGATAACATTAGTACGCTTACCATTAACGTTGTGAACGATAGTTTCTACTTGAGGAATTCGTTCTGTTAATTTATCTACCCACTTTTCTTGGTGTGGTAAGTAATCTGTAGCAGTTACAAGGATAATCATCCATCCAGATTGGCCAATACGACCGATTACATGGCGCAATATACCCTTTCCTGTATGTTCATCATATGGTTCAATATCAAACTCTTTAGCGATTTGATAACATGATTGAGCAATAATATTATTGCCTTCATCTTGTATAGGACAGTTTGTACCTTGCACGATATCGTGAGATCCCATCGCATAGAATCCCATTTGAATATCGCCTTTAGTGCCGCCTACAGGCATTTGCATCTTATTGCGATATGCCCAATGTTCTTTGGGTCCTAATGTAGGCTTAACAAGATCTGGATTTTGATGACCAATGCGTTCAATAACGTCCTTCACCTTTTGTGTTTTTAATGAAAGCTGACCTTCATAGGTAATGTGTTGTAGTTGGCATCCACCACAGAAGCCATAGAGTTCACAGCTAGCATCGATTCGGTTAGGCGCCATTGTAACAATCTCTAATAGTCTACCTGTAGCATACGTCTTTTTCACCATGTTAATGACTACTTTGACAGTTTCTCCAGGCAAGGCAAAAGGAACAAAGACAGTAAAGTCGTCTACACGACCTACCCCTTCACCGCTGCTACCAATACCGTGAATTGTAACGAGCACTTCATCACCTACTTTAACAGGTGCATTGAGTATAGCTTGTTGCTTTTTGGATACTGTACCACTAGTGTTCTGGCCTTGATTAGAACGAGCCCCTCTTCTATTCTGTTGTTTCGATTTATGTTTACGAGATGTACGATTAGTACCGTTCATTACGCGTCTCTTTTCTTCCAAATTTTAATCATACCTGTCACAATAAGAACGAAGAATACAGTGCCGAATTTAACGAGTAATTCTTCACCTTGAATATATGGCATAAGAAGTGGATCTTCCACAATCATTTCGCCTGCAACCCAGCCAAGGAGTGCACCACCAGCCCAAAGAATAGCAGGGAATTTATTAATAATTCGAGCAAATAATGTAGAGCAAAATACGATAATTGGAACAGTAATTAACATACCTGCAATAACAAGCTCTAAATGACCTCTAGCGGCCCCTACTACACCTATGACATTATCAATACTCATCATAGCGTCAGCTACAATAATCGTCCAAATGGCACCCATTAATGAATTCTTAGCTTCGATATGTGCATCTTCATCGCCACCTTTTAATAATTGAATGGCAATCCATACAAGTACAAGTCCACCACCTAAGTGAATAAGAGGAACTAAAGTAAGCGCCTCTACTAAAAGAGTGGCAAATACAAGGCGCATTACAATGGCACCTACTGTACCCCAGATAACAGCTTTCTTTTGTAGTTCTGGAGCTAGCTTACCTGCTGCCATACCAATTACTACAGCATTATCGCCAGCTAATAAAATATCAATCAAAATTATTTTACCAATGGTTACCCACGTGGCAACTTCTAAAAATTCCATTCTGTACGTACCTCAATTCAGTCTACTAATTCAATAACTATCCCTTAACTATACCATAATTTTTCTATTTTCTCACCTAAAAAGAGAGGTATGAGTTTACATAAAAAAATCTCTCCTCCTATGATTAGGAGAAGAGATATATTCTATTATTTCTTGAGCTTTTTAGCTACCAAAGATGCCCCTACTACGAGTATTACTGCAGCAATTTTGATGAATAGTGCATATGGTTCAACACTATGAGCAATCAATGTATCCTCTACTGCCATACCAGCACCTACCCAGCCAAGGATACCGCCGCCAACATATAGGATAATTGGGAAGCGTTCGATGACTTTCACAAATAAAGTACTGCCATAAATGATGATTGGTACAGTTATGAGCATACCAATGGCTACCATTGTCATATGACCACCTGCTGCACCAACTACACCGATAACATTATCGATACCCATGATACCGTCAGCAATAACAATAGTTGTAATAGCTGCGCGTAAATTATCCTTAGCTTCGATATTATGCTCGCCTTCATCATCAGCAACGAGCTTGTATCCAATCCATAAGAGGAGGATACCACCTACTAAACGAAGTGCAGGAATATTGTTCAATGCCTCTACAAATAGGAATGCCATAACAAGGCGTAAAATAATGGCACCAGCTGTGCCCCAGAAGATAGCTTTCTTCTGTAAATGTGCTGGCAAGTTACGAGCTGCCATACCAATTACAATGGCATTGTCACCAGCAAGTAAGATGTCGATAACGATGATCTGAAGCATCGCTAATAAACCTTGTACAGATAAGATGTCCAATGTATCCTCCTTAGAATATAACTATAGTATATATATTATAATCGATATAGTTCAGTAGTGTAAAATTCAATTTGTAAAATATATATTCATTTTTAGCATACTCCATTCATATTAATATGAGAAGCATAACACTACAAATAGAAGTTCTAGGATATAAAAAATCATTAATTATAGATTCATGATAGACTAATCAATACTATATATTTAATTCCCAATTCTCAAGGAATTTATCTATTAAATTAGACTACTTTATGATATCGTATAATATATCATTAATAAGGGAGGTAAGTATGTATCAAACATATTCTATATTACAAAAGTTATGGTTGTTCATTAAACTATTTACTCCTATGTGCATAACGCAATTTTCCCTTATAGGTGGTACATTTATAGCCATCTTTTTAACGGGACAATATAGTACGATAGATTTAGCTGGGGTTGCTACGGGGTATAATTTATGGCTCCTGTTCTATATCTTTGCACAAGGAACGTTGTTAGGTATCACACCAATTATTTCTCAGCTATTGGGTGCTAAGAAAACTGATGATATTGCAACAATCTTTTATCAAGGTCTTTATATCGGTACAGGCTTGGGATGTATCATTTTAATAATTGGTCTCTTAGGTTTACGTCCTCTTCTGACAGCATTAAATCTGGAACCTGCTGCAGCTGAGGTATGTATTAGTTACCTGAAAGCATTTGCCATAGGTCTATTCCCACTACTTTGGGTTAATACATTGCGTAATACAGTCGACAGTCATGGATTAACACATTATTCTATGGCCATCGTATTTACTAGCTTTATTGTGAACGTATTTTTGAACTACTCACTCATCTTTGGACATTTCGGATTTCCAGAGATTGGTGGTGTCGGTGCTGGCTATGGTATAGCCGGTGCTTGTTGGACCAACTTTATTCTCTTTAGCTTAGTATTACTATTGCATCCAAAGCTAAAGGGATATCGTATCTTTAAAGACTTCAGTAAACCAAGTTTTCACTACATTCGCGAACAGCTACATATAGGTATTCCTATTGGCTTTTCCATCTTCTTAGAAGCTAGTATTTTTAGTATTGCTGGCCTCTTGATGGTTCACTTTGGATCCGCCGTCGTAGCTGCTCATCAATCTGTTATTTCCTTTACAAATGTATTCTACTGTTTACCTCTTAGTATCGCTATGGCCTCTACCATTGCAGTTGCTTATGAACTTGGGGCAGGTCGTAAACAAGAGGCTATCCAGTACTCTTATATTTCTCGCATCTTAGCCATTGTATTGGCTATCATGATTTGTACATTTACGTTTACTAATATGGACGCTATTGCAGATCTCTTTACAAATGATGATGAAGTATACAAGCTTATCTACAGCTTCCTTGGATACGGTGTATTCTTCTCTGCTATCGATGCCATTGGAACCCCTTTACAAGGTATATTGAGAGCCTATAAAGATGTAAAAGTAGTTCTTTATATCTCCCTCATATCCTATTGGGGCGTATGCTTCCCAACCGCCTATATTCTCGCTAATAATCCTAATTACGGACCATTTGGCGTATGGATTGGGTTACTCGCTAGCGTACTAGTAGCAGGTGTATTGTTCACTTGGCGTACTTGGTACATCCAGCGTCAACCAAAATAAATAACATACTTATACAGTAAAAGAGCATCTCAAATAAGATGCTCTTTTTTATTTCAACATATCTTGTTTTTCTACCTTAGACATGCGGAAGAAATTATATAGTGTTTCTGCCGTTTTATAGTTCATAGAGTCCACCTTTGAAAGTTCGTCAATGGATGCCTCTTTCATAGCCTCTAAACTATTGAAATGTGCCCACAAGGCTTTGCGGCGTTTAGGGCCAATACCTTCAATATGATCTAAAATGGATTCCAAATTACGTTTCCCCCGCAATTTACGATGGTACGTAATAGCAAAGCGATGGGCTTCATCACGTATTTGTTGAAGCAATTGAAGCTCTGGTGTGTGATGGCTTAAGATGATACTTTCAGATTGTCCTTCTACAAAGACCTCTTCAATACGCTTAGCTAAAGAGATAACAGGCACATCTGTAACACCTACACTGCGAATCAACGGCAATGCTGCATTAAGCTGACCTTTACCACCATCGATGATAATAAGGTCAGGCATAGGCCAATCTGTTTCCTTACCATAGCGTCGTTCCATGATTTCCGCCATAGACTTGAAGTCATCTGGCTTACCTTGCGTAGTCTTCAATTTAAAACGACGATACTCCTTCTTCGCAGGCTTACCGCCTTCAAAGACAACCATAGACGCCACCGTTTCGGCCCCTTGTGTATGGGAAATATCGAAACATTCCATACGCTCTGGTAATCGCGGCAAGTCTAGGACTTCAGCTAGTTTTTTAACAGCCCCACCAGTCTTATCAATTTGGTGTTGCCACTGACGACGACGCTCTTCTAGGAAGGTTTCTGCATTCTCATGAGCCATCTTAATCATGTCCATCTTATAACCACGCTGTGGCACAGATACGTCTACATTTTGGCCTTTAAGCTGTGTAAACCATTCCTTTAACAAGTCTCTATCGGTGCTATCCATAGGTAATAATAATTCCTTTGGAATGAAGTTTGTATCTCCATAGTATTGCTTGATAAAGTCCGTCATGATAGTTTCTTGACTATCGCCATCATGTTGTACAAAGTAGTTCTCACGGCCTAATAGTCGGCCACCACGGATGAATAATAACTGTACACAGGCCATCGAGGTATCCACTGCAATACCTAACACGTCTAAGTCGCCACGCTGTGTAACCATGCGCTGCTTTTCTTGGATTTTTTCTATACTAGTTAGCTGATCTCGATAGCGTGCTGCATCTTCAAAGCGTAAGTCTTCTGCAGCTAATTCCATCTTTTCCTTGATTTCTTTAAGCAATGGTATAGGCTTACCTTCAAAGAGTTCTACAATTTCATCAATATACTTTCGATAATCCGATACGGAAATCTTGTTAAAGCACGGTGCTTCACAGTAGTGCATATGATATTGCAAACATGGTCTCTTTACCTTCATGGACTTACATGTCCTGAGTGGATAGTACTGGCGTATTAATTTCAATACTACATGTACAGATGTTACATCTGTGAAAGGGCCAAAGTACTTGGCTCCATCGCGTTCTAGTCGGCGCGTCATATATACCCGTGGGTAATCCTCTTGTACTGAGATTTTTACGTACGGATACGTTTTATCATCACGAAGCCTAATATTGTATTTAGGCTCGTGCTCCTTGATGAGCGTATTCTCTAAGATAAGTGCTTCCATCTCTGTCTTTGTTTGGATAATCTCCACATCGACGGCACGCTTCATCATAGCCGTAACCTTCGGCGCTCGATTCGCATCATTACGCACATAGGAACGTACGCGGTTGCGCAAGTTAATAGCCTTACCAACATAGATGATACGGTTATATTGATCGCGCCATAAATACACGCCCGGTGTAGTCGGCAAATGACTGACCTTCTCTAGTAATTCTTCAGATGGCATATGTCCTCCTTTCCTCGTAGATTTTTAAGCTTTGTACGCACTACTATTTCTTCTTTTGAGCTGCTTTCATAAATTTCTTAGTCTGTTCTAATACAGGACCTAAGAATTTACCGGTATAGCTTTCTTTCACCTTAACGATTTCCTCAGGTGTACCTGTAGCTACGATAGTACCACCGCGATTACCGCCTTCAGGACCAAGGTCTATGATGTGGTCTGCCATCTTAATGACATCTAAATTATGCTCGATAACCACAACAGTATCGCCACCATCAACGAGTTTTTGTAGTACATCTAAGAGCTTACGAATATCTTCAGCATGTAAACCTGTAGTAGGTTCATCAAGGATATAAAGGGTTTTGCCTGTACTGCGACGAGCTAATTCAGTAGCTAATTTAACCCGTTGTGCTTCACCACCAGATAAGGTTGTTGCGGCTTGACCTAAACGAATATAGC
>ERZ857521.2121-NODE-2121-length-20151-cov-5.134106_pt1 | contig 20151 bp, 9 predicted proteins | sample MGYA00519701_ERZ857521 | MGnify/ENA primary metagenome ERZ857521 (study PRJEB31778, sample SAMEA3449346) | human gut metagenome | biome: human gut; feature: human-associated habitat; material: faeces | place: United Kingdom | collected 2010/2012 ...
TTGACGGACTCATTGATTCTCTGATAACGTATATGGAAATCGGAGCATCCGTCAACTTGGGGGAATTTGGAACTTTCCGTCCTTCCTTCGGATGCAAAAGCCAAGAAAACGCAGAGGAAGTCACTACGGAAACATTGAAAAACCGTAAAATCATCTTTACTCCGGGGGAGTTGCTGAAAAATATGATAAAGTCTGTCAGCATTCAGAAACTGGATGTAACCAGAAACAGCAGTTCTGCTCCTTCAGGTGGTGGTGAAGAAGGCGGAGGAAACGAAGGCGGTAATGACGGCGGTGATGAAGCACCGGACCCGACAGTATAAGGAATCATTTTATATTGTTATATTTAGAGAAAGAGGATGTCTCCAATCAGTGGGGACATCCTCTCCTTTTATACAACTTATACAACAGAATATATCTGTTTTTTACTTATTGTTCAGCAAAGCATAAGCACACCACAAGATAGGTGCCTGTCCATGATAATCTCCGGCAATGCGAGGACGGTCCATATAATATTGCTTACTGTTTTTCTTTCCCGTTCCGATACAAACTTCGGTAAGGTCATTTTTATCGTCTATATAATTGCACAGGCCCAACCAGGCTCTGCGTGCAACGGGAGCAAATTCTTCTTTATCCAACCATCCGTTCTGAACACCCAAGATCATAGCATAGGTAAACATTGCAGATCCGGATGTTTCAGTCCAAAAGTCGGGCTGGTCTATCAGCTGATTCCACAATCCGTCCTTGTTCACATATTTCTTCAGATTGTTCATCATCAAAAGATAGCCTTTCATTATCCGGTCTCTATTCGGATCATTTTTCGGCAGGTTGAACAGTAGCTCTGTCATACCCACAGCCATCCAGCCATCTCCGCGTCCCCAATAGTAAGGCACATCCGGTGCATGGTAGAAAAGGCCGTTAGGGTGTTGCAATTCGTCCAGATACAGAACCATTTCTTTGGCAGCCCTATTGATGTATTTAGGATCACCGGTAGCCTTATAAGCCTCAGACTGCACGATAGTAATCATATACATATCGTCAATCCAAAGACGAGTTTGCCAGGAATATCCCTTTTTATCCCATTTGCGTTCTTCTTCATTCGCATTGGCAGGAAGCTCCCATTGAGTGTCGGCGTAAGGCAATCCGAGGTCCAGATAACGTTTATCCTTCGTTATATTATAAAATCTGAGAGGCAGACAACCAAACATATTCTGGTCTACGTGTATGGGTGGAGGAAGGAGTTCTTTTTCCAGGTGGAACAATAGTTCGAAACGATTTCTCAATAGCTTGATCAGCTCTTTGTTATTCGTCAATTCTGCAAAACGGAGAGCTCCGTACCATGTACATACTTCAGCATAATGTATTCCTCTATCAAAATATAGCTGATGTTTAGTTTCCATCAAGCGTCTGCTCAATTTATTACCAACAGTCTTAGGATCTGCTTTTACAGGAAAATCTCCAAAATAATTTTGAGCAGTAGCAATACTGGTTGTACAGAAAGCAGCCAGTAACAATACACAAATTAAATAATAGTTCTTTTTCATCATTACAATTGTTTCTATATAATTAATTATTCACGTTATTATCAGATTACAATCCCGCCACCGGTATCCAGCGGCTTATAGAAGACACATCACTGACTGCTTCCTCTTCTTTATTGTCGGTAATAGAGAAATTGACCAATACCTGTCCCGAAGAAATAGTCAGGCTGGAACGGGGGACAGAGATTTCGGCAATATAACCATAGTTGTCAATACGATCTTCATTGGTGTCATTGCACACATAAGTTTTCACTTCTACCCCCATCTCCGCATTGTTCCACTTGCCGGCATAAGTTTCGGTACTTTTCAATCCATCCATTGATACTTGTATCCGTTTAGCACCGTTCGTCAAACTTTTACTATCATCCGGAGAGAGATAAACAGTAGCATAATCACCTCTCAGCAAGCTCCGGTCAAGTACTTCCACCAGGAAATATACATTCTTGTCATCACACGAACAGCGGAGAGTTCCCTGCACTTGCGATTTTTCTCCGACAAAAAGCGCATGATCCGTATTCACCCATTCCTTATTGTTGCCATCCACCTTTACGTTACGGCGTACTGCATTGATACGATGATTAAGAATAAATTGTGATAACATGATTGTTCCATTAGAAGTATCAGGCATCGCTCCCACCAATTGATGCGGATTTACCAAATTCAACGTTCCCCAATACCCCTTACCTGAAAATGGTGAATAAGCACTTCCAAAATTACGCGCTTTGGCATCCCCCATTTTCATATAGAAAGTAGAAGATTGGTTATACGAAAGCACAGTCTCACCCGATGGAAACTGAGATAAATATGGAGCGCTGCCTAAAAAAGACAGATTGTCGCTATCAGCCGGTCCTTCCTGATCCGCATCAAGATGATCCCATTCACCATCTTCGCCGGAATAAGCCAGTGATATATAATATGTTCCACGGTTATTAGTTTCTACAGCGGCCGCCAGTTCATCGCTACCTTTAAGTTGAATAACAGACGGCATCTGGTGATTGAAGTATGTTTTTCCGTCTTGCTCCCACTTCATCCGTATCACATAGTAAGGGATACTACCAAATGAAGGTGTCCACGTTTGACCGCCATCTCTGGATATGACCATTGCAGTTCCGGTGTCTTTGCCTTCAATACCCGTACGGCTACTGTCCGTGAAATAGCAATGGATTTCTCCCGAAGACAATTCCAGCAAATACGGCTCCCAGTTGACACCCTGATACACTGAGACCGGTTCACTCCACGTAACGCCATTATCGGTACTACGCCTCATTTCAATACCTGCATCTTTAGGCAAGTCTCTATACCCATTATTAGCCCTATAGGAGGCTACGGCCAGAATATCTCCGTTGGAAAGTACCAGCCCATCACAATTTGAATAACGCCGGTCATTCTTTTCACCTTTACTGTCGATAATACTGTAATTGGTAAACAGCTTGCCTTTATAACTCCATGTTTTAAAGTCCGTACTGGTCGCATAAGAACAACTGGCACCAATCTGATTATTGTGATAGAACATGATATAACCATCATTAGCCAATTTCTTAACCCGTACATAATTAGGTTTGGCAGATTTTAGTACACTCTCTCCCAATTGTGAATACGTCCGAAAGTTCATCTTCAAGGACGAACGCGAAGTGACATCAGCGTGCGAATTAATCACTGGGACACCTTGATTAAGTTTGTCGACAGGAGTAATATGAGCAACAAATGGTTGTTCCGATTCTTCTTTATCACCCTTATTGTCGGTTCCGCCGCCATTATCTCCCTTTTGATCCAATGCATCCTCTCCACTACCTCCACAGGCCATGGCTATAGCGCAGAAAGTAGCCAATAATACAGCTGTTTTCAACAATCCTTTCATAGTACTATTTTTGAGTAATGATTAAATATGATATTTACGATACATTCTCTTGGCTGTTCCCACCGGATCAACACCAGTCTCAAGCACATACTTATTATGTGCATTCACCCATGCCTTCTCCGCTTGAAACGAGTCCGGAACAATAAGTGAACGTCCTTCCAATGTACCTTTAAGATAAGCGATGTAATTAGTCCAGCGAGGCAGATAATAATCCTTCAACAGTCCGCCCCATTCCTTGTGGGCATAGTCGCGCACCGGACTAAGCGTCTCCGTCCATGTCCCGATCAGCATACGGGCATTGTGCTCATACAAATCCTGCAATTCAGGCTGTTTTGACTTCGAACGGGCCATATCCAGCCAGCGTCCCACGAAAAAGCGTTCGTGGGTGGACAGTAACTCATTTTGATCCTTAATCAGCTGCAGAAGCCTCTCAGACCAGTAATCAAACTGTTTCGTATCTTTCGCCCGATAAGCATCCACCAGATTGTAATATGTCTCCCGTCCTAAATCCGCAAGATATTGACGGACGAAATCGACTGCATCATACTGATAAGTTGGCACCTGCTTCAGACGGTCTGCACTTTGCAAGAATAATCCTACTCCCTGGGCAAAGAGCTCCGGATCATAGAAAATCCGGCATTGGCTCCAGGCAGAAGCCGTGATTTTATCTCTCTTCAAGCTGGGAGGGGCACAAAAGACCGACTCTGACGGACGACGATGACCGATATAAGTACCATAAGCTGTACGGTGGAAAATAGTCCACGCCTCTTTCAGATTTTCATCTTCCACACCATAACGACGCACTGAATACTCTTTCAGCCAGGCATCCAAATCCAAGTGCTCCGAGCGCCAACGCATTTCATTCAGCAAATCAAATACCACCGGATTCACCTCGATACCTTCCGGAGTAGAGCTGGTTCCTTTCATGCTCGGTGATGCCGCCGAATCCTTCTGACCATCTACCGGACCGGTAGCTATAGCATCCAGACGCCCGTGCAGACCAATGTTACCTCCATAATTGGAAATATGCGACCATAACCACGGGAAGCCATCAAAGCCCTTGCGCTTCCGCCAGTTATCCCAAAACTCGGCAGCAAGATCAACGATCAGCGTATTCTTTCTGTCGAGTCCTGCCAGCAATTCCTTTTTCGGATTTCCCAACCATGCCTGAATCACCCACGTCGCATCCGGATTATATCGTTTCATGGCCGTCTGTACCCGGCGGGCGGCATCCGTTACGTCAATGCCCCCGGTCTTTCCACCTTCGTGAAAGAGATCACCGCCAAACAAGTCCGCTTTCCCATAAAGCTTCTCATATTCAGCATACCACACCTTTGCCATTTTTTCAAACAACGGATCGGCAGGATCGAGCACAGGAGGACGTTGAAGCGAGTTCCACAGTCCCTGTTCCACCAGGCGGGCTTCCGGATATTTTTCTTTCAACGAGGAAGGAACCATCCCAAAAAATCCCTGAAAAACAGGCTTCATCCCATATTCACGCATACGGGCAAGTATTTTCTTCTGTAAGACTATCTGCTCCTTAAACCATTCATCGGGCAACGGACCACCGATATTCTCAAGATTACCCATCAGCAACCAACCGAAATAAGCTGGTCCACACAAGAACTCCTTCACTTCCGGAAGCGTATACCCGAATTTCAACAGCGTATTCCGCCATACAGCCTCCGCCCCAACCATAGCCATCGGCATATTGATACCGCTCAAAGCCATCAGATCTATTTCACGTTCCCAACGTTTCCAGTCCCAAAAGGCCGTGGTATAACTAAATGTGCAATAATTCATGTAAAAATTATCGGATAGTTTAGTCGCATGACGTTCTTTCACCTGTGGCAGATCAACAGGCAATTGAGGTAACTGGTCTCCACAGAAAGAGACATGGGCATGACAGTAATACTTCAGATACCAGTTAATGCCAAAGGCAGCACTTACATAATTGTTGGCACGTACTGTGACTTTGCGCCCGCCACCATACAGTTCAAAGTAGTCGCCTTCATCAGAAGAAGAACGAATCTCAATTTTAAACCGATCGGAAAGCCCTTCCTGAAGACGTTCCAACATTTGCTTTACCGGATTAGCAGCCTCAGCAACCGCAACTAAAAGCAGGAAGAATAAAAGTACAAAGTGTTTTTTCATGGTTAACCCTATCACCCATGATCACAAACAACCATGGCAATCTTTAACTACATATTAATCAAACAACTCTATTTTTTTGTCGGTTGTGGTCCAAAGTAGGAACGTTTCATTCCTCCAAAGTCCAATACAATCTTTTGCAATACAGTTCCGGCATCTCCGCAGATTATTTTCACGGTATGCTTACCCGGCTTGTCGATATGCAAAGTTGTCTTATTGATTCTACAGTTCTTCAATACGCTCTCATACCAGATTTGCGCATATTCAAAAGAAGACGTAGACGGATTCAAAACCGGGCCTTCGTCGATACATACACCATATTTGGTTTCGATATTCGTTGCTTCGTGTCCGGCATAGCCTCTGTCCTTGCTTGTCACGAATGTAGGCAATACATATGTATAGACATCAACCGAGCCTTGCTCGAAAGTATAGAAGTCATACTCCAGACGTGGTGTGCTACGTCCTGCGGTACGTTGTGGGGCAGCCGTCGGATCACCCAACTGAATAGCCGTATTCTCTATCCCCAGATTAGGAATGGTTCTCATCTTGATCGCCTTATTTTCCACTTTCCGGTGGAAACTTGCCGCATCGATAGAGACATATCCGTTATGTTCCACAAATAAAGTATCCATTTCGGCAAGGGATGGAGAAGAAGGATTGAATACAGAGATGTAAACATTCTCTTTCTCGCCCCGGTCAGAAGTAATTTCCAATACCCCGAAAACTTTCTCTCCAACCGGTACTTTTGCCCAGTCTACCGATACTTCAATACGTTCTTCCGTAGCCGTTTCGCCTGCCTTCTTGCTCAATAAAATCCAGTTTTCCGTAACAGATGCCTTCCATTTCAAAGGGCTTGCCCCTTTATTGAAAACATCCACATAATATGACTGACGCAGGTAAGTATTGAAGCAAGGCAAGGAGTGGAAACTCTTCAGACCTTTCAGCACATCTTCTCCCTCTGCCATTACGCCCAGTGTAGCATCAGATGCCAGTGAAGTCTTTCTTAATGCCGGAAGTTCAAAGTAAGCAGCGGCAAATCCCTGTTTCATTGTCATTACATGATCCCATTTGCCACCGAGCAGCGAATTATATCCTTTGGTAATGACTTGCAGACTATCATAACAAGCCTTCACTTTTTTCTCCAGTTCGCCGGTAGACGCTCTTTGCTGAATGGAGTACCAACGGTTTCTCTGTCCGTCCAGTATCATTCTGTTCAGCAACTCACATCCTTTCACCGGATAATACAATGACTGGTAGAAGCAGGCCTTTTTCTCTTCCGGCAGCTTATTCAGAATCTTCTCTGTAATGCTTCCGATCCGGCGGTATTCACTCAGGCGTGAATCCACTTCCCTGTAATTCGTCAAGGAGAAATCAGTATCTGTATTCCGTTCTCTTCCATGCTTATCGGTAGCCCACTGATAGCCCCATCCCATAAACTCCGGTCTGCGGGCAAAAGCCAGTTTGTAGAATGAGTTGATCACATCCTGATACTCATTGCGGTATTCATCACCCAGCATACCACACAACCATTCCGTGCGATAAGTAGCCGCTCTGTCAAAATTGAAAGAATCGATATCATAAGCCATCGACAGGAAGAAATCTACAGCAAACTCACATGATTTGATATCACCGGCATTGAGCAGCCAGATCCGGTCTGCCGTCATGTCATAAGCCTTGCGAAGTTCTTCGTACATCAGCGTGGGTGAAGTGGTGTTCATCCAAAGATGATCGTGAGGCTTGCCCAAATAGGAAGAATGATAATAAACACCCGAACGTCCCGAACGCTTCTGTTCTTTCGGACTGCTCAGACGCTTCATATAGCCATAGTTGTCGTCTGGCCATATAATCGTAACATCATCCGGCAGTTCCAGTCCCTCGTCGTATACATCCAGCACCTCTTTATAAGGAGTAAAGGCTTGCGGGATATCTTCGCCACGCTTACCCGTCGCATCAATCAGCATCTTTCTTTGTGCCATCAATGCATCTTGGAGCATCTGTTTTCTATCCGCCATATCATTGCTCGCATTCATCGCTCTGTCATGCAATCCGCGCAGAGCCAGAGTGTACACATTCTCAAAAGGAGCACATTCATTCGCACGTGCTCTCAGCACACTGTCTACTCCCGCTCTATTGTTGATGTAATCCCATTCGCCCATCTTGTCACGTTTCCACTCGCTTGCCGTGTTGAACAACAGCGGTTCGCAGTGAGAAGACCCCATCACGATGGCGAAACTATCTGCTACCAATCTATTCTCCGGTATACGATGAAATGCCATAGACGCATCGTGCATGGCCGGACACAGATAATTTGCCTGAAGACGGAGCAGTAACTCACAAATCTGCGCGTATGTTTTCGGTCCGAAGTTTCCACGTTCTTTCTCATAATTGTTCTTTGACCAGCGATAAAGTCCCCAGTCTTCGTCATTGATAAAGATACCTCTGAACTTGACAGCAGGTTCTTTTGAAATGAATTTATGAACGTTGACAGCCAGTTTTTTCTGTTGTTTTATCGGAGCATCGGCCCACCAGTACCAGGGAGACACACCTATCGCTTTAGATATGGAGAGAAGTCCGTAAGCCGTACCACGCCTGTCACTACCAGCTACGACAATGGCTTTCTTAATACCCGGTGCAGGATTATCAACCGTTTCTATCATATAACGTTCCCATCCACCGGTGATGGGAGTTGTGTCTATCTTCTTTTGGGCTACCAGCGCATTGATCCATGCGCTTTTTCCGACAGTTCCCACGATGATGGCATAACGAGCCGAGACATCACCCGGATTACTTGCTTGTGTTTTCAGGTCCTGTCCCGTCACACGACGAACGTCGTCTGCAAATAAAGTCACACTCTTACGAACGACAGTTTCATCCTTGCCATCAAAACAAACAACGACATTGGCAGCCGGTGAAACGATGGGAAAACTGTTTTTACCAGCGTTCTTATCCAATAATACTTGTGCTTCTGTTGATACAAGGCTACAGCAAAACAGCCCTACTAATAAAATCTTATTTTTCATATAAAAGTTAGATTGATAATCGACGCTACAAAGAAAACCAAAAATCAACAGAAGTAATAAAAGAAATAGACCGATAAATGGAATAATATGGTCAAAAGACCATTCCAGACGTGTTTTATCGCCAGAAAGAAGAAATAATGCGGTCGATTAATAACCAATAAGGAAGTGATTGACAAGTAAAGGGCGGAGACTGGCAAGCAACGTTTCACGCTGTTCCGGACCGGCGGCAAACAGAGCGGTAGACAGTATCTCTCCGACAGCCCCATTCTTTGTTACAACCGCTATCTGCCTGAGACCTTCAACAAAGTTGCCATTTTGAGGAGAAATAATATGCCTGCGCCCCTCCGACTCGTTTCCGGAAGTAGTGAGGCATTCATTATAAAGGAGTATACTTTGAGACTCCCCGGTCTTTTCCGTCTCCGACTGGTTGCCAAAGTTAACTTTCCATCCCGTTCCGGCCGGATGGTTGCCTAAAGCAAGTACAGAACTGTTTCCCATATTGATCAACGCATTTTCTATAGAACAGGAGTGCAATATGTCTCTGATTGTCTCCAAGGCATATCCTTTCAGAAATCCTGAAAGGTTGATCGTTATCCCCGGTTGCCGGTAAAAAATACTTTGTTCTTCTGCCGACAAACATACCGAATGAATAGTATCCTGATTATAATTCTCCGAATGAACTGTCACATCGAAGCATCCCGATGTTTTCTCGTGATATTCCAGACACAGATCAACCATTGCATAAAGTTGACTGCTAAGAACTACCGGAGATACAGAAGCGGTCCGGTTGACGACAGCCAGTTCGCTGGCAGGATCATAATAGTTGGCTGTCTTCTCCAGGCAGCTTAAAGCTTCATGAATACGTTCAGCAACAGACAGCAGTTCTTCTTCTGATTTCTGACTGCACAAAAGAATATCTACGCGTGTATGCATAGACGGGAACCAGACGTAAAGTAATCCGTCGCCCTCATGGGATGGTCTGTACAAATGTTGAATGGCAGTCTTCATCTATCAAAAAAGAAAGGAGCTGTGCTCGAAGCAGCATTCATCAACAAAATGAGATTTCCGGCACAACTCCTCTTCTACAATATATTCTTATTTCAATTCTTTAATCTTCACGTTCTTGAACCATACTTCATCTCCGTGGTCTTGCAGAAGGATGTTACCTTCAATAATATTTCCAAAGTTAGGCCAGTTCTTATACTTGCTATAAGCTACCAGTGCATTCCACATTTCATTGTTACGGTCATACTCAATCAGTTTCTCTCCATTCAGCCAGTGCTCTACATGGTTGCCTTTGACGATGATCATAGCAGTATTGAACTCTTTCTTATGGAAAGGTTTATTCTTAGGAGCCGGAATCAGGTCATACAATGAACCCAATTGTCTGTTGCCTTTCACGCCAAGTTTAGCATCCGGATGCTTGTCATCGTCCAGAATCTGGAACTCGCAACCGATAGCAGAACCGGCACCCTTATTCATTTCAGGATTAACGAAATACTTGATTCCGCTGTTTGCACCTTCAGTGATCTTGAAATCTACAGTCAGGATAAAGTCCTTATAGGTACGGGTAGTTACGATGTCACCACCGTTGGCAGATTCTGCACCGCCACTTTTTACTACCTTAAGGATGCCGTCTTCCATCTTCCAGCCTTTGGCAGGGAAAGTAGAAAGTTTCGCTCCTCTCCAGCCTTCGTTAGTCTTGCCGTCCCACAACAATGCCCAGCCTTCTTTCTTCTCACGTGGAGAGAGTGTGTTAGGAATCAGATTTCTTTCGGGTGCAGCCTGACATTCCGGTGTCTGATAACGTTCTACGTCTGTCGTACAGATACGGATATTCTTCCAGCTTACTGTCTTGCCTTCGTCAGCAGCGTTGCCGATAGCGTGTACCTGCAAGGCGATAAATCCGACAGGAGTCATATCGTCCCAGATATTAGCACAAGCCACTCCGTTGATCCATGTACGGATAGAGTTGCCTATCGCTTCGATACGGGCCTTATTCCATGCATTGTTCTTGAAAGCCGTACGTGCCGAAGGATTCCAGTTCAAAGAATAAATCCAGTTTCTGCGAGCTTCGTCATAGATACCACCCGACCAGGCACGTTTGGAGGGATCAATCTCGAACTGATAACCGTGTACACGGCCCTTGTTATATTCTTTTTTGCTTTCACTGCGAATCTGTACTCCTGAATTCAAGCCATCATCAACCTTAAAGTCAAACTCAAGGATAAAATCTCCGTAATTCTTGGTGGTTGCCAGGAAGGTATTAGGAGTTCCCATTTTTGATACACCTACAATGGCATCGTCTACGATTTTATACTCAGCCTTGCCGTTCAGTTTTTTCCATCCTTTCAGGTTTTTACCATTGAAAAGCGGTTCCCAATTCTGTGCTGACAAAGAAGCGGCACAGAACAAAAGTAAAGTCAATACGATATTTTTCTTCATTACTTATATTGTTATTATAATCAAACTTTATTCTGTTTTATATTTCCTACCGGTCTTTACAACTTATAAAACTCATCCCAGCCTTTACGCGGCGGAAGTCCGGCCAACATTGAATTAGCAAATTCATTATTGGTAATCTGCTTCGTGCGGGGATCGAAGAATAACTGGGTATTGAGACGTTGTGCCATTACTCCCAGTGAGAATACCTGACTCAAGACACCGTTAATCTCGAACGGTGAACGCGTCTTTTCAATGCCATTACATGCCAGCAAGAAATTCTCGAAGTGATTGGACGGACTTTTAGGCACTTTCGGCAACTTATCTGCCATTTCCTTTGCCTTTTCTTCCGGAATGATAGACAAAGTACTTCCGTGACTACCACCCTTGAAAGTCAGTTCCTTTGAATAAATAATCTTTCCCGGATTCAGTTTGGCAGGAGGAACATCGCCCTGATTAGTCTTGGGAATGTTCGGATCCAGTCCGGAAACACCGTAACCTGCAGGAATAGGAGGAAGATTATCCAGACCGTCATACCAAGTGACATCTACCGGTGGCATTCCTTTGCGCTGCGGGAAACGGAAAAGAATCGTAGAAGAATATGGGAAAAAGTAATCATTGTGTCCTTCCTGATGTGTCAGAGTCACTTCGTAAGGCAAGCCTAGTTCAAGAAACTCGTGAACAGTATCCAATATATGTGCGCCCCAGTCGCCCAAAGCTCCCATACCGAAGTCATACCAGCAACGCCATTCACCCTGATCATACTTATTGCAATATTCATGATAAGGAACAGCTCCCAGCCAGCTATTCCAATCCAAATCCTTCGGGAGTTGCTGGCCTGAAGGTAGTTTATAAATGTTCGTATCCCACTTATGCCAGCGACGCGGATTATTCATGTGAGCAGTAACAGCTGTCACATCCTTGATGATCCCTGCATCCATCCAAGCTTTAAACTGGAAGTAGTTTGCTTCCGAGTGTCCCTGATTTCCCACCTGAGTAGCCAGGTTCGGACGTTTAAGGGCAGCCTGCATCAACAGTTCCGCCTCATAGAAAGTACGGGCCAGCGGTTTTTCCACATACACGTGTTTGCCGGAAGCCAGAGCCAGCATACTGATAGGGAAGTGAGAGTGATCAGGAGTAGCAATTGCTACAGCATCAAACTCGTTACCAGCCTTGTCAAACATCTGGCGGAAGTCTCTGAACTGTTTCGCTTTAGGATACATGCCCATCACCTTTCGTGTATGTTTAGCTCCCATGTCTACATCACACAGAGCCACAACCTCTACCATACCCGTACGTGCAAAATCCTGTATAATTTGCTCTCCACGGTTTCCAATGCCAATATAGGCTATTTTTACCTTTTCATTTCTTCCTTTTTTCGATGAAATAGTTTGAGCATTCAGCAGTTCACCGGATCCCAGTGCTAATCCGGCAGAGGCCAGTGACATTGTCTTTAGAAAATCTCTTCGTGTTGTCATAAATTATTCATTGATATTGATTAAGTATATTCGTTCAGGTCTGTTCTCACAGCCTATTTCTCTTCTTTGTGAATAGCGCTTTCACTCCATAGAAAAGGAGGCGCAGAAGCGCCCATGCGGCATAGAGTACAAAAGCAAAAATGATTATATAGAAAATAGAGGTGATCATCTCCATCATGGATCTGTGATATGTGATGATTGCATAAAGATTCACCAGATTGGCAAGCACAAAACATACAAGTAAAGTGATTATTTCTATTTTCTTCCGTCGTGCGGTCAGGACTGTATCTTTCATACTGTTTCGAGTGTTTTGGATTGATGGTTCAGATAGTCAATTTTGTATTCATCAGGAAAGTAAAGCGTTTTTTCTTCCTCCATAGCCTGGTGGCCCAACAGACAGAGCATACTAGCATAGTAGCCTTCTTCGGCAATTCTTTCCGGTTGTTTTTGTGTTATCACAGCCTCTACGAATGCTTCCAGCAACAAGGAAGTACCGTCACCTTTCGGACGTTCGCCCAAAATAAACTCTCCTGTATTCGCATTGGCAGTTTCCGGTGCCCAGCTTGTACCTGCAAAAGGCAGTGAATCAAACATTTTGTTCTCCCAGTCATTGACCAACTGCAGGAATGCCGGTGCAGGAGCCACACTTTCAAAGTAGTATCGTCCCTTTTCCGGTTCCACCGTTCCGAGATTACCCATAATCTGCTCTTCCAGACCATAGAACTTATTGGAAATAATGGAATCGAATGTCATCTTCACGCCATCATCGAATACATATATACAACTTACATTATCATATACTTCACGTCCGTCCTTCCAGTAAGTGATGGCTCCGTGCCCCATTACCTTCTCAGGAAGTTTTTGCAATGCCCAGCTACCTATCTGAAGCTGATGGCAGGCAAGTTCCGTCATTAATCCCTTCGAGAATTCCTTATAGAGACGCCAGTTTATCAGACGCTCCAAACTTGGTGAAGGAACAGAACGTCTCCAGTCGCCATTCCGGTTCCAGAAAGTATGAATTCCGTTGATTTCGCCGAACGTACCCGCATGTATCATTTCCATCGCCTTGATATAGCGCGGATCAAAGAGACGTTGCTGCCCGGTGAAGAAAATTTTTCCGGTGCTGCGATGCTTTTGATATATATGGTAACACTCTTCCATCGTATAACCGATTGACTTTTCGCAGAATACATGTTTCCCGGCATCAAAAGCATCCATCACTATTTTATAGTGAGCACTAAGAGGAGTTGCCACAAGGACGGCATCTATATTCTTATCTTCCAACACCTCCTTATAGTTACTGTATACTTTTGCCTTAGGGGAAAGTTTCAAAGCCTCATCAATCGAAGGCTGATAAATATCGCACAACGCTACAATATCCACCTTCGGATTTTTCACAAGGAAACTCATTAAAAATCGTCCTCTCGAACCGGGACCGATAATTGCCAGACGGCATTTTTCACTAGACGTGTTCGTCACCTCCGAAAATGCAGAAAGCCAGGGACTCGCTGCAAGAAATGCTCCAGCCCCGGCTATTCCCATATTTTTCAGAAAATCTCGTCTACTAATAGGTGTATCTTTCATTATTTAATTTATTAAATTCTCGTATTTTATTTCAGTTTCCGTATCAAGGCTAACTGATTATTCAATCCACAAAGTCCTTCGGCAACACTCCAAACTGCTTCTGAAAACATTTGGCAAAATAGGACGGAGAGTTGAATCCTACCATATAGCAGATTTCAGTTACTCGCCCTTCTCCTTCTTTCAGCAACTGGGCAGCCTTTTTCAAGCGTTCCAAACGAAGATACTCATTCGGGCTCAAATCCAGTACTCCCTTTATCTTACGATAGAAGTTAGAACGACTCATATTCAAACTGTCCGCTATATCATCCATGCTGAACTCCGGATTATTAAGATTAGCCAAAATTACTTCATTCAGTCTCTTGATAAAGTCTTCGTCGGCCTTGGTCAATGCCATGGTGTTGGCTGCCACAAAAGGTGACTGCGCAAAAGTCCGGCGTAGTTTTTCTCTGTTCTGAATGAGGTTAGAGGCACAAGCTTGTAAGTATTCGACAGAGAAAGGCTTCTCGATATAGGCATCTGCGCCCAGCTCCATGCCTTCTATCTTAGACTGGATGTTCGTTTTCGCAGTCAGCAGAATAACAGGGATATGACTATAATTCAAGTCCGATTTAATCGTCTTACAGAGTTCAAAGCCATCCATCACAGGCATGACTACATCACTCACTACCAAATTCACATAATTGCCATCCAACATTTTCAAGGCTTCCGCCCCATTGACTGCCGACAGTACGGCATATTCTTTCGACAACTGGCGGACAACAAAGGCTCGCATATCCGGATTATCCTCCACTACCAGTACTGTAGGGCGATTGTCTTTTTTTTCTCCTTGTTCCACTTCCACCGGAACCTCACTTACAGGTTCCGGTTCCGCTTTTGTTTCCGGAGTCAAAGTAATTGTCATATCCTGAACGATAGGCAATGTCAGGCAGAAGGTATTACTATTTTCTTCTTCCCCCATAGCCAGCGTTCCTTGATGCAGTTCGGCCAATGAGCGTGAAAGAGCCAGTCCGATACCCGTTCCGGTGGTCACTTTTCCGTCTTCTCTCTCGTTGAAACGGACAAAAGGCTGGAATATTTCTTCCCTCATCTCACGAGGGATAATCACTCCGTCATTCACTGTACGGATACGGAATACATTGCTTTCATCCCCCTCGGTCACCTCCAGAGATACGTGTATATAATGTTCCGAATATTTCACGGCATTGTTCAGCAAGTTACTGATAATCTTGGTGAATGCCTCTTGATTGACATGAGCATAAAAATCCGTCTCGGGCAGTTGCAGGGTAAATTCCAGTCCTTTCTGTTTGGCAAGAGAAGTAAACCGCAGGTGGGTTTCTTTCAGCACCTCCGTGATGTTGCATTTAGCAAAGTTCAAACGGAATCCCTGACTTTCCGTCTTGCGGAAGTCTAGTAATTGGTTCGTCAGATTCAGCAAACGTTCCGTATTCTGCTTCATAATATTCAGATCCTCACGCGTCTCCGCATCAACCTTTTTCTTAAGAATAATATTCTCTAGTGGACCTTTAATCAAAGTCAGCGGAGTACGTATCTCGTGAGCTACATTCGTAAAGAAGTCGATCTTTGCATGATAGATCTCGCGTTCCTTTTCCTGCTCGAACTTCTCCATCTGCCTGCGATGCTTATAGTTACTTCGCTGCTTGAAATACCACACAGCATACAGGGAGCAGCCTATGATCAGCAAAACATATACGCAATAAGCCCAGATAGTAAGATAAAAAGGAGGAAGTATACGAACGATCAAAGATACTTCATTTTCGTTCCATACTCCGTCACTGTTAGAAGCTTTCACACGGAAGGTATAATTGCCATACCACAAGTTGGAATAGGATACCACAGGACTCTCTCCAACGGGCAGCCATTCATCATCAAAGCCATCCAACTTATACATGATCTGATTCATTCGCGGAGCCTGGAAATCCAAAGCAGCGACACGAAATGAAAAAGAATTCTGATCAGGCTGAAGAACCAGCTCATCCAAGAAATTAATACTTTTCTTCAGCGGAGACGAAGGATCACCAGGATATACTTCTTTTCCGAACAACAAAAAGTCCGTAATCACAATGGATGGAAGAGACTTATTTTCAGAGAAGTTTTTCGGATTAAAAGCGACAAAGCCGTCAATACTGCCCAGATAAATCGTTCCATCTTCCGTCTCAAAGCTGGAACGATAGTTAAACTGCTCGCCCAACAGACCGTTGGCGGTAGTATATACTTTCATCGCTCCCGTGGCAGGCTGAAAAGACACCAGACCATTATTGGTTGTCAGCCACATAAGGCCTTCTTTATCTTCCACAATCTGATAAACAACATCATTCGGCAATCCGTTACGGGAATCATAGCTAGTAAAAGTTTCTGTTTCGGGATGAAACTTGCAGAAACCTCCACCTTGTGTAGTTAACCAGATTTGTCGGTGAGAATCTTCGAAAATGCTCAATACCTTATCATACGGCAGACTTCTAGGGTTGTTTTCATCGTGCAAGTAATTGGTCCATTTCTTTTCATTGACATTATAGCAATAGGCCCCATTAGCATAGGTCGCCAGCCATAGATTACTGCCGGAATCTTCTTTGATATCATATACAAACTTACCGTTCAGTTCCGGTATCCGGTCAAAATCATCGGTCTGCTTATTATAGCGCAGCAAACCAAACAAAGTACCCAAATAAATATCTCCCGTTGTTGTCTGACAAATAGAAAAAACGCTATTATCTATCAATGAACGTGGCGAATCGGTTTTCTGATATGTTTTCACAATCGCTCCCGTACGTGTATCAATAACTTTCACTCCTTTCGCAAAAGTTCCTACCCAAAGATGATCGCCAATCAGACATAATCCATGAACATTAGTGAACGCATTACTTGGAGTAAAGAAAGAGAAGGTTTTTGTTTTCGGATCAAAGCGGTTCAATCCTCCATCTTCCGTACCGATCCACAAGATCCCCTGATTGTCCTGACAGAACTCACGTACTCTTTTTCCATGCAAACCATTATCTGTCCCTTTCGGATAATACTTTTCAAAGTAAGTATAGAAACGGGGATAGTAGTTCACTCCCCCGAAATAAGAACCAATCCATATGCCTCCTTCACGATCCTTACATAGTGAATAGACCGCATTGTCAGAGAGAGAATATGGATCATTGATTGAACTGCGCAAATGGACATATTTGCCCATTCGAAGGTTATAAATATAAATTCCGGATTCCGCCCCTATCCATAATTCATTATCAGAAGCAACCAGCAAGTTACGACAAAGAACCGGTTCTTCATTTTCATCAACGGAAAGCAAATCATGTAATTTGTTGGAAGTTAGGTTCAACTCCTTTGCCCCACCTCTCAAAGAGCCGATATACAGACAATTATAGGCACCTTTTACAAGAGTAGTTACGACATCGTTCTCGAAAGTTTCCTTATTGTCGACGGGAGAGATGTAGGGTTGAAGTGTTTTCAGACGGTCTTTTGAATAAAAGAGTCCGTCACCATAGCAGCCTATCCAGAGAGTTCCGCTGTTATCAAAGACAAAAGACTGGACATTAGTGGAAATGAAAGGAAAGTTTTTCAAGGTAAAATTCTGAAGTTTCTCTTTCTCCAAATCATAACAAAAGAGTCCCTGAGACTCTACCGCAATCCAGACGCATCCCTGGTCATCTCCCACAATCGCTGTCACAGTGTGTTCTATCTTGGTTTCTTCCGCACTCAGTTCTTCAAAATGCCGGAACGAGTCATTCTCCGGATAATAGATATAGAGTCCCACATCCGTACCTACCCAAATGTTTCCTTCCGCATCCTCATAAAGCGCTGTTATGAAATTATTGCCAATGCTTCTCTGACTGCGACCGTCGTGCTTGAACTGACGAAATGACAAACCATCATACCGGTTCAGTCCGTCCTTTGTTCCAAACCACATAAAGCCCTGTTTATCCTGCAAAATAGCGTTTACTGTATTTTGGGATAATCCATTCTGTACACTTAGGTTTTTGAAATAATAATGCTCATCCATCACTTGTGCATGACAGACGATTTGATAGCATATAAAACTTACCAGGAGTACTAAAGCTTTCTTCATACTATACGTATTTTCTACCTTTTTGTTTTGAGTTATCAAATGTAGGCAAAATTACTGCCTAAAGATAGAAAATATGTCTCAATGAATGAAAGAATAGTCCTATTTTTCTATTCGGATACGCGCATCCACCGCTATAACCGCCTTCTCAGTGGCCAGGAGCGGGTTTATATCCATTTCTTTAATTTCTGTTGCAAACCGGAGCAAGGTAGACAAACGAACGATAATCTCAGCAAATTTATCCTCGTTTACTCCTTTTTGTCCACGTGTTCCCTGGATAATTTTATAGGCACGCAAGGAGCGAATCATTGAATAAGCCTCTTCATAAGAAAGGGGCGCCAAACCGGAAGATACATCTTTCAAAACTTCCACAAAAATGCCCCCCAAACCGCAAAGTACCACGTGCCCGAACTTTTCTTCATATTTTGCACCAATAAAAAGTTCCGTGCCCTTGAGCATAGGTTGAACCATGATCGCTTTTGCATCGGGAATCTGCATCATACGATCAAATTCAAGTGCCAGATGCTGTTCCCCTTTAATGTTCAGTACTACGCCGCCGACATCCGATTTATGTACAGGACCTACTACTTTGGCTACTACCGGGAATCCACATCGACGGGCAAAATCCACGACTTCCTCCTTTTTATTGGAAACAAATTCATCGACCAATGAAATACCGGCTGCGTGCAGCAATGCCTGCACATAATGAGGTTCGATGTATCCATTCTCCGGGATGGAATCAATGATACGACGGATTCTCGGTACATCGACTCCGAACAGTTCAATCTCAGGCACCGCCGGCTTCGGGGCGTTGACAATGCGGGACAGTGCAGTTCCCAAAGTCACTTCGTCGGAAAAGTTCACGTGTCCTTTGGCAAGGAATGCCGCCACTTCCGCTCCTGCTGTATTGATGGAGGGAAGAACAGGGAATATAGGCTTGTGACAGGTCTGCATCTTTTCATGAAGGACATCGTACATTTCAAACATGGTCACCAGTCCGGGTGTGCCGAAGATAGCCAGGATAGCATCTATATTGTCTAATTTTTCTTCGCAATAGTCGATGCAGATACGCAAATGATCCGGTGTACCGGTGGCAAGGATGTCAATCGGATTTCCTACGGAAGCTCCGGGAAAGAGTTGGGCTTTCAGTTCTTCCGCCAGTTCACCTTCCAGCTTAGGGACATTCAGTCCGCCTTTGCTCAAAGCATCCGTCAGCATTACTCCCGGACCTCCGGCATGAGTAATGATAGCAAAGTTCTTCCCTTTCAGTTCGGGGAGGGTGAAGATACAACCAACGGTAGTCAGCTCTTCGCGGGAAAAGCAACGCACGATTCCGGCTTTACGGAACAGCGCCTCTACAGCCGAATCGGAACTGGCAATCGCTCCTGTATGTGAAGAAGCCGCCCGACTTCCGCTTTCCGAACTTCCTGCTTTTATCGCTGCAATCTTACAACCTTTCCTTATTAATGAAGAGGCATGGAAGAGCAATCTGTCCGGGTTGTGAATACTTTCAATATAGAGTAACTTGATACGGGAATCTTTCTCTGGATCAAAATTCTCGTCCATAAATTGCAGCACATCTTCCACACCAATCTGCTTGGCATTTCCTACCGACCAGACAGAATTGAACTGCAATCCTTTTGTCACCGCACTTTCAAGAATAAAGACCGCCGTAGCACCGGAGCTGGAGATCAGATCGACTCCTTTTGAGTTCAAGTTCGGAATAGGCTGGCTGAAGACGCTATGATGCCATGTATTCATCAGTCCGATGCAGTTCGGACCAATCAGTGAAGCACCATATTTGTTGACAGTTTCCAGTATACGTTCTTCCAACAACGCTCCTTCGCGTGTCTCTTCACCAAATCCGGCAGAGAGTATGATAAATGCCCGCGTCTGCTTCTCGCTTGCCAGTGTCTCTACTATATCTGGACACATCACAGCCGGAACAGCCAACACAGCCAAATCGGTATCAGGCAATTCTTTTACATCTGCAAAGGCA
>ERZ857521.2122-NODE-2122-length-20147-cov-4.631196_pt1 | contig 20147 bp, 16 predicted proteins | sample MGYA00519701_ERZ857521 | MGnify/ENA primary metagenome ERZ857521 (study PRJEB31778, sample SAMEA3449346) | human gut metagenome | biome: human gut; feature: human-associated habitat; material: faeces | place: United Kingdom | collected 2010/2012 ...
GAACAGGAATCCAAGGAATACCGCAAGTGAGCCATACATTACCGCGTCCGCTCCACAGGAATAGATGGCGTAAAGACTGTATAAAGCACCAAAGATAGCGGCTACTCTGGTTGTCCGGTCATTGTGTCCGCAGCTCTTCTGCATAACATCCAATGCCGCCATAGCCATAATATACGGAACCAGATTATCCACCGTAGCCAGCTGAACCAGTACATCAAACTGCTTAACCAGAGTCGGGCTTACGGTGAAAAGAATCATAACAATCTGGATAGCCATCATAACTACCATGGCATGAACAGGTACGCCACGTTTATTCACCTTATCAAAACTTGGCGGGAAATAGCCTTCGTGTCCCCCTGAACGGAGAAGTTCACCCAGAGTAAACTGCCAGGCAATCAAAGCCCCAGCACATCCCATAATCATAAGAGCCATAATGAAATGTCCCACTTCCGGCCCGAACATGGTGGCAAAAGCAAGTCCAAACGGGCCGTTGGATACAGCCAGCTGATCGTTTGGTACAATCCCCTGAATCACTGTGGTATAAGCAATAGAGAATATGCCGATGAACGCAGTTGCCAGTATAACAGCAATAGGAACATTTCTGGTCGGATTTTCTACACGGTCCATATTGGAGCAGGCCGATTCAAATCCAAGAAATGCCCATAAGGTAAAGGAATTAGCCGCACTGATTGACGCAGGAATCGTATATCCATGTGGATTCCATGCCGCCTTGAAAATAGCAGGATCAAAGTACCACAGGCCCAGAACACACATAATGCAGGCTGGAACCACTTTAAGCATCATCGCCACAAAACCAATCTGCACGGTTTTCTTTGTACCAAAGAAATTAGCTACCGTCGTAAGTACAAGGACCACACTGGCCCAGAAAGCAGCCTGCAGCGGCGGGAGGGTAATATCCAGGAAGGACGTATACGCCACAACCGAGATGGCAATCCCCACATTAGCTACCAGGAGCGCGATGGCATAACTGTAATTCGCAAGGAAGTTCCCTGATTTTCCAAACACATACTCAGCATACCCGCCAAGACCGCCGGTCTTCCGGTTATACATCCCGCAACGGGAAAAAGCAAAAGCGAGAATCATCACGCTGATTGTGGTAATAATCCATGAATAAATGGAAATCGACCCTACCTGGGCCACCATGGTTGGCAGCATGATAATCCCATCGGTCATACTGACAGTGGTGAGTATAGTGAATCCCACCAGTCCTACCTTATTATCCTTTTCTGACATATACGGTTTTACTCCTTTCAGGCAATAAAAAATAAGGAAAGGCTCATGATACAGCTTTCCTTATTCTCCTGACCGAGTGAGTATACGGGAAAACTACATCCATGACCAGCCTCAAATTGTGGTCAGATGGTATGAGTTTATCTGACCGCCAGTTCTTCGCTGCATGGCGAGAATCCCGGTATGTGCATGCACACATATTCTGATTTATTATGTGATATTCCTTTCCCTTATGTCAAGCATAAAATTGCTCTGTTGCCGGATAAAATTCCATACTTGCCTTTTCATCCGGAATTTCACGGAAACTTACGATCTCCATGCCTTCGACCATCACATCGTTCAGGCGTCTGACTGCCTCGGCAGATGAGATCGGTGTCTTCAGCATGATGTCGGCATACTCGCCGTTGCTGGTCAGTCCGACACCGAGCGGTGCTGCAAAGGATAAGATCATATGCGGGCTGAATCCTTCTGTGTAGGCGATGTCAATGTCTGCCCTGCGGATTGCTTTCTGAAAATAACGCATCACATCCAGATGACCCACAAATTTCATCACACCTGTTTTGGCAAACTTAATTCTGATTTTCATAGCAGACACCTCCTCCGAATGATTTTGCGCCGCAGCCGGAACACTGCATCTTACAGTTCGGGGTAACGGTTTCTTTCTGTGCCCGCTCCCATTCGCGGATCAGGAATTTTTTCGTCACGCCGATATCAAGGAAATCCCACGGAAGGATCTCATCGGTGCTGCGCTCACGGCAGGCATAGAACGAAACGTCAATGCCGGTCTCTGCAAACGCTTCTTCCCAGGCATCTTTCCGGAAATACTCGGACCAGGCATCGAAAATAGCACCTTTTCTGTACGCTTTTTCAATAACTTCGGCACATTTCCGGTCACCGCGTGCAAGGAATCCCTCCAGAAGGGAAATATCTGCCTCATGATAAATGTAACGGATGCTCTTCTGATTCAGCTGTGCGCGGACCTCTGCCTTTACAATCGCCGCTTTGTCAAGAAACTCCCTCTCCGTGTTCATCGGTGCCCACTGGAACGGAGTGAACGGCTTCGGAATAAAGAACGAGGAGCTTGCCGTAATCTGGCATTTTCCGTTTCTCTGGTCTTTCGGAATCTCATAGTAACGCTCTGCGATCTTTTCCGCCAGATGCGCAATTCCTTTGATATCATCCTCGGTCTCGGTCGGAAGGCCCAGCATGAAATACAGTTTTACTTTTGTCCATCCTCCTTCAAAAGCCTGACTTGCGCCACCCATAATATCTTCTTCGGTAAGTCCTTTATTGATTACATTTCTCATTCTCTGTGATCCGGCTTCGGGCGCAAATGTAAGGCTGCTTTTTCTGATATCCTGAACCTTACTCATTACATCTAAAGAAAAGGCGTCGATTCTCAAAGACGGTAATGAAATATTGATTGCTTTTTCTTTGAATTCATCAATCAAAAACATTACAAGTTCTTTCAAATCAGAATAATCACTTGAACTCAAGGAACTAAGTGAGATTTCTTCATGTCCTGTATTTGTCAACATCGTTTTGGCATACTCTTTCAGACGTTTTACATTACGCCCTCTTGTGGGACGATAAATCATTCCCGCCTGGCAAAAACGGCATCCCCGGGTGCATCCCCTTTGAATCTCAAGTACAACGCGATCTTGAGTTGCTTTTATAAACGGAACGACCGGCTTCATCGGATATACCGTATCTGTTACATCCATAACAACCTGCTTTTTCACACTTGCAGGGGCACATATATTATTCGGTATAAATGATCGAAGTGTACCATCCTCGTTGTATTCGGCATCATAAAATGACGGCACATAGATTCCTTCGATGCGGGCCGCCTGTTCAAGAAACTCTGTTCTCGTACTTCCCTCTGCCCGACATTTTTTATATGTATCTAAAAGTTCATCATAAACAGTTTCGCCTTCTCCGATATAAAACAAATCGAAAAATTCCGCAAGAGGTTCCGGGTTATAGACACATGGACCTCCACCGATCACAATCGGATCATTTTCCGCGCGGTCACATGAATGCAGAGGAATTTGGCTCAACTCTAAAATCTGCAAAATATTTGTATAGCACATTTCAAATTGGATCGTAATTCCTAAAAAGTCAAATTCTCTGATCGGATCTTGTGACTCTAATGCAAAAAGCGGAATTCCCTCTTTACGCATAATTGTATCAAGATCTGTCCACGGAGAATAGACGCGTTCACACCAAACATCGTCTCTTCTGTTAAACATATCATACAAAATCTGAATGCCGAGATGCGACATGCCGATCTCGTAAACATCCGGAAAACACATGGCGAAACGGATATCCACCTCATTTTTATTTTTCATTATCGAGTTTACTTCATTCCCGATATACCGGGCAGGTTTTTCGATACTTAGTAATATTTCATCATCTAAAGCAAGCTTTCTCATATATTTCCTTCCTGTTTTTGTATATATTTTATAAATTCTTACGAACCTATTTTGGACTTTTCAAAGGGAAAAATCGATATTTTTTATGTTGTTTTTCGTATTTATACAAGACGATACAACATTACAGAAACATCTTCTATGTGATTGAATCATCCATTCTACATCATTATATACATTTTAGGGAAGAACTTCAAGCAAATATCTTTCGTCAATCGGAATCAATCGGTGCTGGTGTTCTTAGACAAAAACTCCAAAGTAAAAGATATGATTTCGCAGTCAGCATTGTATACAACTCTTTTCGTTTTAATATAAATTTTCAGGTAAATCAGCTGAATAAATAGTTATCATTCAAAATTTTCCCATACTTCCTTCACGGCTTCCAGCTCCACATCCCGTTCAATTTCATTTATGATTTTTGTACTGTTTACATTAGCTACTTCCGCATGATTTTGATCCATATATACAAAGAAGATGAAACAGAGAATACAGATTACAAGCCGCATATAAAAGCTTCCGCCTGCTTCTTCACCGCCTTCGTCTTGTTCTTTACATAAATTGCCATAACGAGGATGAATCGGAGGAACAGTTTCACGTTCACCATAGAGCTGTTTCGTTTGTCGAAGAAGTTCTCTTCTTCTTAACTGAGCATCATTCATACTGTTTTTTCCCCTCTGTCTCTCTTCTTTTGATTTTTTGTATTGCATTCCAAAGCAGATAAACCGCCGAAACCTAAAGATACATTCCAGAATTGAAAGCGATTGTTAAAATTTCGGGAAACGCAAGGTTTTTCGCCATACAAAAAAGCATAAGACATTGTTTTTACAACATCTTATGCTTTTAGATTCTTTTCTATACCGGTTTCTAAAGACGTAATCGCCTTATCTGTCTGCCAGTTCACTTGTAATATCTTCCCACGTAACTCCCCGTTCTACCATGAGTACCATCGCATGATAAAGGAAGTCCGAAATTTCATATTTAATTTCTTCGGGATTCGGGTTTTTTGCTGCAATAACGATTTCTGTAGCTTCTTCTCCTACCTTCTTTAAAATTTTATCAATTCCTTTTTCAAACAGATAATTTGTATAGGAACCCTCTTTTGGATTCTGCTTTCTGTCAACAATCGTATTATATACGGATTCAAATACTTGAAGAGGATTTTTTGCATCATAATCAGTGCCGACGATCGTTGTATAAAAGCAGGATCTGTTGCCTGTATGGCAGGCAGCGCCGACTTGATCGACTTTTGCAAGTAAAGTATCTTTATCACAATCGACAGATAATGACTTCACATATTGAAAATGTCCGGACGTCTCACCCTTTACCCACTGTGCATTCCTGCTTCGACTGTAATATGTCATACGACCTGTTTTTACTGTATGATCAAACGCCTCTTCATTCATATATGCCATCATCAGAACTTCGTTTGTCTTGTAATCCTGTACGATTACCGGGATCAGACCGTCAGAATTTAACTTAAACTCGGAAAAATCCATCATGCTTTCAAACGAAGTCATTTTAATTCCGGCTCGCATACACACTTCTTTAAAGTCGTTAAAATCCATATCGACACTGCTGATAAACATTCCGGATACGCCCTTTACACCGTTGCTTTTTAAAATCCGCAATATTTCGCTTTCATCCATTGTATCTGTTACAACAACGCACGGGATTTCCGTTACATTTACAACAGAATTCAGATCAAGACGGTGCATGAACACGATCTCAGAACTATATTGTTCTATTAAATGCTGTTGTTTAAAAAGCGTGTCAAAATCATTTAAAGATACTGCTATTTTTTCTTTTCCGAAACGTAAGGAAACTTCTTTAATTAAATCGATGGAAACTTTTTTTGAAAAATTCAACATCGCACGTTTTACACCCGCATAAAGAAGTTTTTTAACATCCTCTGCTCTTCGTATATTTCCTCCCGCAACCATCGGAATACTGATGATCCGGTTTATTTTTTTGATCAGATCGATGGATTCTTCATGATCTTCATCAGAATCTGAAAGATCAAATACAAGCAGTTCATCTGCTCCGTTTGCATTATATTGCTTAGCAAGCGCAATTACATCCTCTGTCAATACAGTGCGGTCGTCAAACCATCTTACCGCCTTACCTCCCGCAATAAAAATGCAGGGAGTCAGTCTTTTATAACTCATGATTATTCTCCTAATTTTTTATTTGTACGAAACGGCATTGAGTCAGCCGTTTGTTATAAAGCCCCTTTTGTAGACCATATTTCTGTCATTCTAGGCTCCGGAGACACTGCCATATCAAGCGCTTTTCCAAACGCTTTAAAAAGCGCTTCTGCCATATGATGGTTATTTCCTCCGTCTAAAATTTTCAAATGCAGATTCATCTGTGCACTATAAGAAACGGCATAGAAAAATTCTTTCACCATTTCTGTATCCATTGTCCCTAATTTGTCTGTTGTAAATCCGGCGTCAAACTTAAAATAAGGACGTCCCGAAAGATCTGCTGCACAAAGAGCAAGCACTTCATCCATCGGAAGAATAAAATAACCATATCTTTTAATTCCGGCCTTATCTCCGAGCGCTTTTTTAATTGCTGTTCCAAGGACAATTCCCACATCTTCTATTGTATGATGACTGTCCACTTCAAGATCTCCGTCTACTTTTACCTCAAGATCAAACAGTCCATGTCTGGCAAATCCGTCAAGCATGTGATCAAAAAAAGCAATCCCCGTATCTATTTTATTTTTCCCCTGACCGTCTAAATTAACAGACAAGGTGATATCTGTCTCTTTTGTTTTTCGCGTGCAAACCGCTATACGTTTGTTTTTTTCACTCATAATATTACTCTCCTCGTTCTGATTCAAAACGAACCTTTATCGAATTTGCATGAGCTGTCAAATGTTCAGCTTCGGCAAACCGTTCGATATCCGAATGAATTTTTTCAAGTGCTTCCCTTGAGTAGGAAATAATACTTGATTTTTTAATAAAATCATCTACAGAAAGAGGAGAGAAAAATTTTGCAGTTCCGTTTGTCGGAAGAACGTGATTCGGTCCCGCAAAATAATCGCCAAGCGGTTCGCTTGAATTTTCCCCGATAAATATAGCGCCTGCATTTCGGATCTTTGTCATCACTTCAAATGGGGATGCAGTCATGATTTCAAGGTGCTCTGATGCAATTTCATTTGCGGCGTCAATCGCCTCATCCATTGTATCCGCCACAAGAATATGTCCGTAATTATCGAGAGATTTTCTGATAATCTCTCCCCGTGATAATTGACTGATAAAAAGTTCTGTCTGCTCGGAAACTTTCTCTGCCAATTCCATACTTACTGTCACTAAAATCGCGCTTGCCATTTCATCATGTTCCGCCTGAGACAAAAGATCTGCGGCAACATAACGCGGGTTCGCCGTTTCATCTGCAAGCACGAGTATTTCACTCGGACCTGCGATAGAGTCAATACTAACATGACCATATACCGCCTTTTTTGCCAGTGCGACATAAATATTCCCCGGGCCGACGATCTTATCTACTTTCGATATGCTTTCCGTTCCGTAAGCAAGAGCGGCAATCGCCTGCGCGCCTCCGACTTTATAGATTTTATCCGCTCCGGCTTCTTTTGCCGCAACAAGTGTGGTGGGAGTTACTTTTCCGTCTTTTCCGGGCGGAGTAACCATTATGATTTCTCTTACTCCCGCTGTTTTTGCCGGAACGATATTCATAAGAACCGAAGAAGGGTATGCAGCTTTCCCTCCCGGCACATATACGCCTACCCGATCGAGAGCCGTCACTTTCTGACCAAGGATCGTTCCGTCAGGTTTACTGTCAAACCAACTGTACTGTCTCTGTTTTTCATGATACGTCTCAATATTTTTCAAAGCCTTTCTGATTATCTCAATCAATCCTCTGTCGACTTGAGTATAAGCTTCTTCAATTTCTTCTTCTTTTACAAGAACAGACTGCTGATCAAGACAGAAGCCGTCGAATTTTTCTGTATATTCAAAAAGGGCTTCATCTCCTCTTTTTTTCACATTATCTAAGATTGCTTTTACCTGTTCTTCATACATCTCATAGCTATTCGGACTTCTTTTGAGTAAATCTTCCAAAAGATTTTTTTTCGTAGTTTGATTCAGTTTTTCAATTCGCATGGCCGCATTGCTCCTCTCGTAAAAGTTCTCTTAAATCTGTGACTATTTTCTTTATCCGATCGTTCTCCATACGCATGCTCACCGGATTAACGATCATTCTTGCTGAAAGCGGACATACTTCTTCCAGAACAACCAGACCGTTCTCGTTCAAAGTCGTTCCTGTTTCTACAATATCAACAATCACCTCTGACAAACCAACAATCGGAGCAAGTTCGATAGAACCATTCATTTTGATCAGTTCGACTGTCTGATGCTTCTTATTATAAAAATAATCCTTTGCAATTTTAGGGTATTTTGTCGCAACCCGGATTAATTCATGACGATTCAGAAGTTCTTTTGTCTCCTGACGTCCGCAGACGCACATTTTGCATTTTCCGAAACCGAGATCTAAGACTTCGTGGACTTTTCGTCCTTCTTCAATAATCGTATCCCTTCCGACAACTCCTATATCAGCCGCTCCGTATTCTACATATGTCGGTACGTCCGGGCCTTTTGCAAGAAAGAATTTCAGTTTTAATTCTTCATTTGTAAAAATCAGTTTTCGTGAATCTTTTTCTTTCATCTCCTCACAAGTAATACCAAGACTCTCAAGCATTTTCATCGTTTTTCCTGCGAGCCTTCCTTTTGTAAGGGCAAATGTCAAATATCTCATATTCTGCTCCTTTTATACTGACGGCAATTATTCTGCAATGTTTGCCGTTTTCTTTTCTCCTGTAATCAAATTGGTCATTTCCAACTTTTTATCGTCGCAAAGATAGATTAAAGCCGCAGCATTTTTTCTTTTTGCATATGATTCATACAGCGATTTATCCTGTCCTTCTTTTTGCCTGATCAATTCGATACAGCGTCCCTTTTCCCGAAAATTACCGGCAAGGATGATCGCATTGCTTTCAGTCTCTTCGTTATATACAATGATGTTCCGCCTTATCGTGTCTACCGAAATTTTCTGTCTTGAAAGAGCGTTCATCAATTCATCTACAATGATCGCAAATCCAATAGACGGAGTCTCTTTTCCGAATTTTTCAAGAAGATGATCGTATCTTCCGCCTCTTACAACCGCATCACCTGTTCCGTATGTATATGCCCGAAATACGATTCCGGTGTAATAACCATAACCTCCGCTCATACTCAGATCAAAAGTTACATGATCCGAAGCATTATACAGGCAAAGAAGATGATTGATCTGACGAAGTCGTTCAATGGCGGCTTTTGCTTTGTCGCTGATTGCAAATTGCTGCGCCTTGTCCAGAACATCCTCTGTTCCCATTAATTCCGGGAGGATCGCAAACGCCTCTTTGATTTCTTTTTTTACATCCTTTTCTTCAAGAAGCTCTTCTGCTCCGAAAAAGTTGCGATTTCCGATCAATTCCCGTATACGTTCCACAGTTTCCTCGTCTAACTCCGCTGCAGATAAAATACTTTGGAGAAAATCGACATGACCGATACTAATCTGAAATTCTTCCAGTCCCGTCTTTTTCAATGCGTCTGCAACCATTGCTATCATCTCCGCATCTGCCTCAACAGAATCAAGCCCGATTAGTTCCGCGCCGAATTGTGTATTTTCCTTTAACTTGCCGCGATAGCTTGTATGATTGATAAAAGTGTTTCCGACATAACAAAAACGAAGCGGAAAATCTTCAGTATCAAAAAGTGTAGCCGCCGCCCTTGCAACCGATGGAGTAATGTCCGGACGAAGAGCCAATATATTTCCTTCACGATCGAAAAATTTGTATAACTCCTGTGTAGAAGTAGAACCGATCTCTTCTCTAAATACATCGTAATATTCAAACGTCGGAGTCTGAATATCGCGATATCCATATAAATGGAGAACTTGATTTAATTTTTTCTGTAGTGTGAGTTTTATTTCACATTCCCTGCTGTAAATATCCCTTACTCCTTCAGGCGTATGTAATTTTTGTTCCATCGCAAATAAAACCCCTTTCACTTTACTATGCTAATTCGTTAAACTCTTTCGGATATTATACGAAGTTTCGTTCAATCTGTCAATCCCTTCTGTCAAGGTCTTTTTGTATACAATCCAGATAAGGGACAAAATATCCTCTTTTCAGTTCCATAAACCAATTTGACTCCAATTCATCAAATCGAATACTTTTTCTGCCGCCGTTTTTCGCACGATCCCAAAATTTTTGTATTTGCCTGTACCGCATATAGTATAACTCATCCCTTGTCGTATAATAAATCAACAGAAAAGCAATTCCTCCCTGTTCTTCAAACTTTTGCATAAACTCAATCTGATGTTCATGGACATTTGCAAGAGGAAACGTATCTGTCTTACATTCCTTTGCGTCAAAACATACGGGAATTCCCTGTACTGCTCCTATGTAATCAACTGTACTTACTTTATCAAAGTATGCAAGCGTAATATGTCTGCTTCCCTGATCAATTTTTACAGGAGTAATAGGCGTCGGTATTTTCTGTATTAAGGCAAGGTTCATCTGTTCATATTGTTCATTTGTCTGATTGATAAGTTCTTCAAAGGTCGAACCCCGAAGACCTCTTGAATTCCATGCAGCCATTATTGTTCACTCCTTTATCAATACAGATCTTTTTAAATAAATCGGGAACAGGCGCAATGATCTGCCTGTTTGGCAGATTTTTTACTAGTTCCACATCCGGAAAACAAAGCTGATAAGCATGAAGAAGCTGTGTTTTCAACCCATATTTTTTCTTATAGGCTTCATTTATTTTAAAATCTCCATATTTATAATCTCCTATGATCGGATGACCGATCGCTGCCAGATGTGCACGGATCTGATGTGTTTTTCCCGTAATTAGGTGTACTTTTAAAAGTGTTACATGATCAGAAACAAAAAGAGGGGTATATTCTGTTTCAATCGGAAGCGCTTCTTTTGTTTCCCTCTTTTCTTTTGTGACAGATACCTTATTTGTTTTTGTATTTTTTTTCAAATATCCGCAAATCCTCTGTCCGTCCTTTATCTTTCCCGAAACAAGGCACAAATAATATTTTTCCAATGATCTTGTTCGGAACATCTCATTTAATATCTGAAGCGCGCTCAGTGTCTTTCCTCCCGCAACGATCCCGCTCGTATTTCGATCGAGCCGGTTACATACCGCGGGATGAAAAGTCTTTAGTTCCTCTCTTGTTACCTGCCCTGAATCCAAAAGATACTCTATTAAATATTCTACAAGAGAAGTATCTTCCCGATTTGCTTTCTGGGAAAGCATTCCGACCGGTTTGTTCAGAAAGATCACATTTTCATCCTCATATAATACATTCAGTTTTACTTTGCTTTTAGCGGTATTTTTCTGTACCGGCCGAAAAACTTCTTCTGAAGTTTTTGAAAATTTTTTAATTGTTTCATCCGAAAAAAACAACTTCACATTATCGCCGAGAGCTAAAATTTCATTTCCCGCAGCCTTTTTCCCGTTTAATGTAATATTCTTTTTACGAAGCATTTTATAGAGAAAACTTTTCGGAGCCTGATCCAGATATTTTCCTAAAAATTTATCAAATCGCTGTCCCGCTTCATTTGAGTTGATTTCTATCTCTTTCATTTGACTTAATTCCTTTTTATTTACATAGAGATGTTTAGAATAAGACCACGTACCGTTTCTTCTTTTGTTTTTGTATCTTCCTGTTCGACAGCCGCAATATTATTTAAACCTTCCGCTCTTGTAATAAACGGCTTATACTCATTTAATATACGAATTTGAAATCCTTTGTAACCGTTTTGTGCTAAAATTGTTTTTATATGATCGGCAAGTTCTGTCGTGTTTACTTTATTATAATGGGTATATCCGAAAATATTATGTCCGGATATCACAATGCAGTCAACAGGCATTATATGATCTCTGCTCGTGATCACCATATCATAACAAACAGTCAGAAGATCAGTTTTTGACGCGATTTCTTTCGCTCGTTCTCCATCGATCGAACGATAAGGAAAGCGTGTAATAACTCCTACAAGCGCTTTCGATGCCGGAAGACATCCGACAATAGCTACTACTGTAAGAAGATTTAATTTTGTTCCTGTCTGAAAATATCCGAGAAGCAATATTGCGATCACGATGCCAAAATAGGCAAGCGTTCTTATGATTTCTATTTTTCTTTTATAATTTAAATATCCCGGCATTCCTTTTTCTGTCTTTTTCATGATACAAATAGTTCCTCCGCTTTCAAAATAAGACTTACCGGCAGCAGTTTTGTCATAATTTCTGCCGCTTTTATTCCTGCTCCATATACAGAAACAGATTTCTTCTTTCTGCTGTCAATAAGAGCTCTATGAACAACTTTATTTGCCGCCGCCATATTCAGCTTTTTGAGGGGATTTTTTAATTCTCCGCTCACCTCGAAAAATTCTGTTTCCACAGGTCCCGGACAAACTGCCGTCACATAAATGCTTTTTTCTCTTAATTCTTGTCCCAGAGCACGTGAAAAACTTAAAACACATGCTTTAGACGCCGCATAAACAGCAAAAGAAGGCTGCGGACAAAACGCCGCCGCACTTGCCATGTTTATAATACGGCTTCCCATCTTCATATAAGGAAGCGTCATTTGCGTTATGCGGATAAGCGCAGTGCAATTCAGATCGATCATATCCGTATGAATCCGTTTTCCTTTTTCGGCAATTTCCGAAAAAGTTCCGCTTTTGCCAAAACCGGCTGCATTGACAAGCATTCTTATATTAGGGTGCCATTGACAAAGCTCTGTATAAAATTGTCTGTATACATGTTTTTTCTGTAAGTCTCCCGCAAAAATGCGAAGCGGAACATTAACTTCTTTCCTAAGCTGCTCCAACCGTTCTTCCCTTCGTGCAATTACCCATATTTCGTCGAGATCCTTATAAAAATATTCCAATTGACGAACAAACTCTCTTCCTATACCTGATGACGCTCCGGTGACAACTGCAACTCTCATTTTCATTTATCCTCATTTCTTTCTATGCACATTTCTGATTGTCTTTTTCTTATAGTTTGTTTTCTTATCTATCTTTTTATAAGCTGGCTTTTTACTTGTATTTACTTGTTTTTCACGTCCTGTATTTGTACTGTCTTTTTCACGTCCGGGACGGATCAGACACTTTGGTCCGTAGCCGACAAGATCCATTCTTCCCGTTTTTCTCAAAGCTTCCAAAACAAGGTCATAATGTTTCGGATCACGATACTGAATCAAAGCGCGCTGCATCGCTTTTTCATGCGGGGATTTCGGAACATAAACAGACTGACCGGTGCGCGGATCGATTCCCGTATAATACATGCAAGTTGAAAGCGTAGAAGGTGTCGGATAAAAATCCTGCACCTGCTCCGGCATATATCCGAGGTCACGGCAGTATTCTGCCAGTTCAACAGCTTCTTTTAACGTTGATCCCGGATGAGAAGACATAAGGTACGGGACAAGATACTGATCCATTCCGAGTCTTTCATTCATTTTCTTAAACTGTCGTGTAAACTCTTCATATATTCGATGTTCCGGTTTTCCCATCAAAGAAAGCACGGGAGCGCTGATATGTTCAGGCGCCACTTTCAGTTGTCCGCTTACATGATACTGACATAGTTCTTTTAAAAATGTATTCTTTTTATCTGCCAGCAAATAATCAAATCGGATTCCCGAACGGATAAATACTTTTTTTACTTTCGGGATCTTTCTTAATTTTCGTAATAGTGCAACATAATCACTATGATCTGCATCTATATTTTTGCAAGGAGCAGGAAAGAGACACTGCTTTGTCGCGCATACACCGTGCCGAAGCTGTTTTTCACAAGATGGATGACGAAAATTTGCGGTCGGACCTCCTACATCATGGATGTATCCCTTAAAATCTTTTTCTTCAACCATTTGTTCCGCTTCTTTTATAAGCGATTCATGACTTCTGACCTGTACAATACGCCCCTGGTGAAATGTAAGCGCACAGAAACTGCATCCTCCGAAACATCCCCTGTTGCTGATCAGGCTGAAGCGGATCTCCGAAATTGCCGGGATTCCTCCTTTCGCTTTATAAGACGGATGATAAGTCCTCATATACGGCAGATCATAAATATCATCCATTTCTGTAACACTTAACGGTTTTGACGGCGGATTCTGAACGACATATAAATGTTCCGAATAAGGTTCTGCAAGTCGTTTCCCGCTAAATGCATCCGTATTTAAATATTGTGTATAGAAGCTTTTTGCATACATTTTCCGATCTGCTTTTAGCTCCTCATAAGAAGGCAGAAACTGGGCGTCATATATTTTTTCTTTCTCTTTTATTTTAACGACAGTACCATCAATATAAGTAATTTCTTCGATTGGTATTCCCGCCTCTAAAGCTTCGGCAATCTCCAGGATCGAGCGTTCTCCCATTCCGTAAGAAACAATATCCGCACCGGAATCAAGAAGGATCGACCGTTTTAATTTATCCGACCAATAGTCATAATGTGCCATACGTCTTAAACTTGCTTCGATACCGCCCATAATTACTGCGGTCTTTTTATATTTCTGTCGTATCAGATTTCCATACACAACACAGGCATGGTCCGGGCGTTTTCCCATCTCTCCGCCTGGGGTATAAGCATCTGTTCTTCTTCGTTTTTTCGATACAGAATAATGATTTACCATCGAATCCATATTTCCGGCAGAAACAAGAAATCCCAGTCGCGGTTCTCCGTAAATACAAATACTTTCCGGATCTTTCCAATCCGGTTGAGAAATAATTCCGACACGATATCCTCTTGATTCTAAAAGACGGCTGATGATCGCATGACCAAAAGACGGATGATCCACATATCCGTCTCCGATAATATAGGCAAAATCAACGCTCTTCCACCCGCGTTTTTCCATATCTTCCCTGCATACAGGTAAAAAATCATGGTTCATATTTTTCAATTCAGCACCTTTCGTAAGTGTTTTTTAAAACGTCAAAAAAATCTCGGATAAAATAATCCGCGGCAGCCTTTTTCTCCGCTTCGTCTGCTTTTGTAAAATCATCTGCTACAGCGCACACTTCCATGCCCGCGTTCTTTCCTGCCAGAATTCCATTGATAACATCTTCAAATACAAGACAGTTTTTCGGGTCTACATTCATGTCGTCTGCGACTTTTAAATAGACATCCGGCGCAGGTTTCCCTGCCGCAACTTCCGAAGAAGTACGTACAGAATCAAAATATTTCGTCAGTCCCCGTCCGTTCAGCGCAGCTTCTGCAATTTCCCGATCATTGCTTGTGGCAATACCGAGACGGATACCGTTTTGTTTCATCAAATCCAGAAACTCAACTGCGCCGGCCTTTGGAAATACTTTCGTTGCATACAGCTCAACTGTCATATCCCGCCATTCCTGCATTACGTCTTCTACTGTTTGATTTAATGTTGTAAAGGTATCGACAAAATATTGTGCGGTCTCTACATAACTCATCCCCTCTATATCTCTGTGAAATGTATCCGGTGCAGTCAAGTGATATTTATCCATATAAATACGGTCAACTTCCGGCCAGATCCACATCGAATCTACAAGTGATCCATCCATATCAAAAATGACCGCTTTTTTTCCTGTCAACATAATTGTTCTACCTCTTCTTCTGTTAATTTTCTATATTGTCCGGGTTTTAAAGACGGATCCAATGTCAATGTTCCAAACTGAATCCTTTTTAAATAAACAACTTCTTTTCCTACCGCACGAAACATACGCTTCACCTGATGGAAACGACCTTCTTTGATTGTAAGATAGATTTCCGAATATCCGTCTTCCTTTTCATCTGTTTCATTTTTTGTTTCAGGCAATATTTTCTGCTCTTTTATCTTTTCTTTCCGCCGTTCTTTTTGTACAGAAAGAATTTCAAGCGCCGCCGGCATCGTAGGTTTTTCATCTCCGATATGTACGCCTTTCTCAAACAATCGTACATCTTCTTCTGTCACAATTCCTTTGATTTTTGCATAATAAATTTTATCCACATGCTTTTTCGGGGAAAGAAGGCGGTGCGCAAGCTGCCCGTCATTTGTAATTAAAAGAAGACCTTCTGTATCTTTGTCAAGCCGCCCCGCGGGAAATAAGTCTTTTCTTTTGCTTTCTTTGATCAGGTCTATGACTGTACGCTCTTTTTTATCTTCCGTTGCAGACACAACTCCGGCAGGCTTATTCAACATAAAATATTCATACCCTGCATAAAAGATCTTTTCTCCTTTAAATATAATCTCATCTTTTTCTGTATCAACTTTCCGCTCAGCTTTCTTTGCTATCTCTCCATTGACGGAAACGCTTCCTTTTAAGATCTCTTTTTTCACCTGACTTCTTGTGCCGCATCCCATTTCCGTCAAATATTTATCTAACCGCAATTTCATGATGACTGCCACCGCCATCCCGGCAGATACTTATTCTTCAACATCTGTCCTGACAGCTTGCCAAAACCGAGAGGATAACCGTCTACGCATACGAGATACCACCCCTTCTCTTTTGAGGAAACGAGATCTTCAACTTCCAATGTCTCTCCCTTTAAATACTTTATAATCCGTTCATCATCAACCGAAAAATCTAGTACATTTTCATATTCTTCTTTTTTCAAATTCATAGCCAGCGCCTGACTTGGCTCAAAACGCCTTTTTTTCAATTCTCCCAAGAGTAGCCCGGACCGTAAAAACCGCACTCCGTTTAACTTTGGAAGACCTTCCGGCATATAATATACATTTTCTCCCCGCATATCAATTCTGGATGAATCGAATTTTCTTTTTACATTTTTCAAAAATTCCGTAAGTTCGTCCGGTAATCTTTTTTCTTTTTCATTTTTATTTCGATTGTTTTTTTCTTTTTCCTTTAAGTTTTCTGAAACTGCCTCTTCTTCTTTTTTTAAAAGCGCGATAAAATGTCCTTCTCCTTCCATTTTATGAGGAAAAATGCGGATTGTTTTCTTTAACTGTTCATTGCCGCTCAAAGAAGCTTTTAAAATCCCATCTGAAAACCCTTCGTATCCTTTGATATCACAAATCTTAAATTGAGGGTATTCTTGTAACAGAAATTCAATCGTCTGTTCATTTTCTTCCGGTGAAAAAGTACATGTAGAATAAAGTAGCATTCCGCCCGGTTTCAGCATCTGCGCCGCTTGTGTAATAATGCTTCTTTGAATTTTTACAAAAAATTCCGGACCATGTTCTTCCCATGCCTTTACCATTTTTCTGTCCTTGCGAAACATGCCTTCTCCGGAGCACGGCGCATCGATCAAGATCTTATCAAAATACTCCGGAAAATAATTCACAAGCTTTCCGGGTTCTTCACTTAAAACAAGAACGTTTCCGATTCCGAAAAGTTCAATATTTTTCAAAAGTCCTCTTGCCCTTGAATTACTCAGGTCGTTCGCGATCAAAACTCCCGATCCGTTTAACTTTGCCCCTAACTCTGTCGCTTTTCCTCCCGGCGCTGCGCACACATCAAGCACTCGGTCTCCGGCTTCGATAGGGAGTCTGTTTGCAGGCGTCATTGCGCTTGGTTCCTGCAAATAGTACAATCCCGCAAAATAATACGGGTGCTTTGCAGGCTGATATTTTTCTCCATCATAATAAAAACCGTTTTCAATCCACGGAATCGGACGAAGCGGCCATGGAGCAATCTCTAAAAAACGATCTATTGATATTTTGGATGTATTTACACGGAGTCCATAATGGCGGGGTTCTTCATAACATTTTAAATAATCGTTATATTCCCCGCCAAGCAGATCTTGCATTTTTTCTTCAAATTCAATCGGTAGATTCATAATATTTCCTCTGTTTTCTGTTGCTTTTCACAACTCTTTTTTCATGTGTTATCTATCATATCATGTTTTGCCTCTTCATAAAAGACTTTCCGATGATTATTCTACCTGTCTGAGTATGCTTTGATTTTTCTGTTTTCAACATATTTTAACGCTGCATATGGATTGACACTGATTTCTTTTCCGTCTTTATAAATATAAATTCCAAGATGTAAGTGCACAGGAAACTTTCCTGTTGTCCCTTCTCTTTTACTGTATCCCGTATCTCCCATAAATCCGATCACATCGCCCGCTGATATAGGATCTCCTTCTTTTATTCCGGCATAAGAACTTAAGTGTGCATAATAAAAGTAAGCGCCTCCCGGTGAAGTGATTCCAACACGATACCCACCTAATTCTAACCAACCGACCGACGTTACAATCCCGTCAGTCATACTTACGACAGGAAAGTAATCCCGCTTATTGACAGACGGCATAATATCTGTCCCTTCATGTTTTCTATCTCCTTTGTAAGTCCGATCCAACATCCACGAATCTGAAAAAGAAACGTTCGCTTTCCCAAAATTAGTTTCCGCTACAGGAAAATATTCCAGGTCATTCCAGATTGCCCGACAGACACTGACATACGAGTTCCACCTCTCTGCTTTTTTCCATCTGTTTTCTGATTTTGTAATATCTCCGACTGTTTTTTCCCTTTCAAAATCACTTTCCAGCCAGTACAAACCGAGAAACTTTCCCGGATCTTCACTTTCTTTCAATTTTTTTAACACTTCATCAGATACAGGCTGTCTGCGAAAAAAATTGGAATACACAATATCTTCCGACAATCGGCTTTTCTCGCTTTGATATTGAAGTTTCGGAATCCATATAGCCGAATGCAATACGCAGAAAAACAGTACGGAAGACAAAATTGTAAAATTTTTAAAAAAGTCTCTTTTCCCTTTTTGAAACTTTCTCACACTCTGCCCCTTCCGTTTTTTGTCAATATAAAAAACACATTTTATTCTGTCTTTCACTATATGATATTTTCATACAAAAGATGTGTGCATCATAAGCATTACTATATGATTTTGTTTCTGGAAAAAAGGAGTAAAAATTGTGAAATGCTCATCTAGTAAAAACTTATTAAAAAAAATAGGTTTTCTCAATGCCGGAAGTCTGACTGTTTTTCTTTTTCTTGCAATGCTCGTTTCTCCTGATATCGTTTTTACAGGTGCTGCAGACGGACTTTTACTCTGGTTTAACACAATTTTTCCTACACTTTTTCCATTTATGTTTATTACTGCTATTCTTTTAAAAAGCGGAGGACTAAATATAATAGCAAATGTACTTGGAAAACCTCTCGGAAAAATATTTTCCGTATCTGCCGCAGGGGCATTTTCTGTTATTGCCGGATTTTTATGCGGTTATCCGATGGGTGCAAAAGTTACCGCAGATCTTGTGTGTACAAAAAAGATCGAACGCTCTGAGGCTGCTTATCTGTTATCTTTCTGTAATAATACAAGTCCTGTTTTTATCGTTAATTTTATTATACACAAGATTTTGCGTGATCGGACGTTACTTGTTCCAACGCTTATCATATTAATTGCGGTTCCGATTTTTCTTAGTTTCTTTTTCAGAAGATTTTATTTCAAACATAGTGAATCATACGGAGAATCCTTGCGCCAGACAGAATGTAAAAACAATCCGTTTTCCTTCCGCACATTCGACGAATGTATGATGGATAGTTTTGAAAACATTGTAAAGGTAGGCGGCTATATCATTATCTTTTCTGTTTTTATACGCCTTCTCACAAAATTTTCCACGGATATTCCTGCGTTTTTTTATCTTCTTCCTGTTTTGGAACTGACAAACGGAATTATCATTCTTTTTGAGAGATTCGAGAATATTGCTGTTTCATATCCGCTCATTATTGCATTAACTTCATTCGGGGGATTATGCGCGCTCGCACAGACAAAAAGTATGATTCATTCTTCCGGAATTCCTTTCATTCCATATTTAATCCAGAAAATAATAACAGCTGTAATTTCGGCCGCTGCAGCGTATGGTTATGTACTGCTTTTTTTATAATATCTACTTTCAATGGCTTTACAATATAATGAAACCTTTTACGAAAGGAGTCCGACTTATTATCTAACCTGTTGTGGTGTTAATGTCCACAAAACCATAAAGTTCCAAAACAAGGGTTGAAAGCTCCGGAACGAGCTTCCCCCCCCTATCATTATCATAGAAAATCTTAATTACAGACTTTTCTTCATACACTCAAATTTTTAATTCGTGGAAAAGTGTTTTAAACTCATCTTCCGGCAATAAAAGTTTCAAGATAATCAACTGTGCGAACAAGTCATTTTTCCATACACATATCTTCCTTGCTCTCTTGGTAAGAAAAGTCTTTCATGAATTTTCATATCACATAAAGCATCCTTGGTACGAAAGTCAAACAGACGATCACTATGAGCACACACATTTCTGAACTTTGTCATAACTGCTAACATTATGTTAAAAATCCTTTTTTCTTCATTTCCCCGCCGCCTTTGTACTTCCCCGAAAATAAACATCCACCCGCCTAGCGGGTGGTTTTTCATTTTCGGGCATAGCCCTAATATTACTAGCCACGCACAAGTGCGTCTTTTATTGGCCT
>ERZ857521.2127-NODE-2127-length-20092-cov-3.579628_pt1 | contig 20092 bp, 14 predicted proteins | sample MGYA00519701_ERZ857521 | MGnify/ENA primary metagenome ERZ857521 (study PRJEB31778, sample SAMEA3449346) | human gut metagenome | biome: human gut; feature: human-associated habitat; material: faeces | place: United Kingdom | collected 2010/2012 ...
GCGTGAAGTACTACATCGAGGTGGCCAATATGCCCACCACCAACGACGCTCTGAACTTCCTGCGGGCCCAGAAGCACATGATCGTGGCCCCCTCCAAGGCCGTCAATGCCGGCGGCGTGGGCGTCTCCGCTCTGGAGATGGCGCAGAACTCCGAGCGTCTGGTCTGGACCGCCGAGGAGGTGGATGCCCAGCTGCATAAGATGATGAAGACCATCCATCAGGTGTCTGCCGAGGCCGCTGAGGAATACGGTCTGGGCTACGATCTGGTGGCCGGTGCCAATATCGCAGGCTTCAAGAAGGTGGCGGAAGCCATGATGGAGCAGGGCTGCTTCTAAGCCGTCCCTTCCCCCTATTCACCCATAAAAAAACATCCCCGGTACAGCTCGGGGATGTTTTTTCTTTGGATGCGGAAACCGCCAGCCCTGCCGGCGAAGGTGCTCCCTGAAAGCTTTCCCTTCCATCGACGAGCAGCCAAGTGAGCCGCAAGCAGAAGTCTTGATAGAGGAGTTTATGCAAGCAGATGCCTTAATAGGGGGAATCCGTGTAAACAGAACACAAGTTTCCCGTTTACGGGTCGAAAATCGCAAGGAAATAAAATTCAGTGGTTTCTGATCCGTGTCCCTTGATTGGTTCCGCCAGCAAAATCGCCCATTTCAGGGCAATCGAACCTCCGGAGTAATCGAGAAATATATTTCTTCACAAGAAAAGCAGCTGTAAGGTAACTCTGCCTTACAGCTGTTTTATTTTCTCACTTTTTCCCTTTTCCCCACTTACTCATAGGGCGGAATACCAGCGGCCAGACGGCTCCCGCCACCAGCACCAGAAGGAAGTACCGTACGCCGCCGGCCAACCCCTCATGGCCCAATAGCGCCAGCAGCGGAGCCTTCAAGCCGCTCTTGATGGCCAGCAGCAGCGCCATGCCCACAGCCACCTTGATCACCTGCACCCACCAGACGGCCTGCGTCTCGAAGTGAATATACCGCCGATCCAGCAGCCAAGCCAACGTCATACCCGCCACAGCGCCCAGCATCTTCCATGCATTGCCGATGCCGCTGGCCAGCACCGGCGTGCCCAGCGCGTGGGCCTCCGCCGGGACAAGGGCAAAGCTCTCATAGCAGAGACTGGCGGCGACGACGGCGCGGCTCTCGGCCATCAGGCGGTGCAGCGCGTCCCGCGGAAGCTGGCCGACGAATTGCACCTTGGGCAGATTCTGCGCTTTGGCCCAGTCGGCCAGCGGGCCGTCCCCGGCCACAAACAGCAGCGGTGCGTCCTTGCCCAGAATGCGCCATGCCTCAATGACGGTGCGCAGACCCTTTAGTTCCTCCAAGCGGCCCGCAAAGACGAACTGACGCTTGCGCTCCTCCCAGAGAGTGACGGGGCCGGAGGGCACGGTCACGGGGTTCGGCTTGACGACAAGGCGATTTTCGTCGAAGGTGGGATGGATCTTATTGAATTCCAGCAGCTTTTCCCGGTCAAACTCGGTGGGGGTGGTGATGGTGATGCCGCGCCATGTGCCCAGCACCCGATGCAGCCAGTAGGCGGCCACGACGACGAGCGTCTGCGCCCGGCTGCCGCGGTAGCAGCGGTGCCGCAGTGCGCAGTGCAGGCCGTGGTGCGGGCAGTCCTCACAGACCCGTCCGTCCCGCAGTAAGATGCCGTTCGGGCAGAACAGGCGGAAGTTGTGGAGCGTCAGCACCACCGGCACGCCGCACTTTTTGGCGGCGCGCACGACGGCAGGGCTGAGGAGCAGCAGCGTATTGTGGATGTGGACGGCGTCGATGTGCTGCTGTTCCAGGATATTCCGCACGTCGCGGGCGGCCCGGCGGTTCCAGACGGCGCGAAAGGGCAGCAGCGCCTTAGCCGCGCCGTGGGCGGCCTCCTCATTGCTGCGCTCATAGACGACGACGGTGTGGCCGTGCTGCTCCAGCAGGGCGCGCTCCGCGGCAAAGACGGCGTCCTCGCCGCCGGGCAGCCGGTAATGACAGTGTATCAGCAGAATTTTCACGCAGCCGCCTCCTCTTGCAGACAATAAACCTATTATGACATTATACCCTTTTTGCGGCGCTTTCGCAACAAAAAAAGAGGAACGCAGTGCGTCCCTCGCGGTAAAATTACTGGTCGTCGTCACCGTGAAGCTGGGCCTCACGGATGGCCTTGATTTTTTTCTCGATGTCAAAGCTCTTTTCCAGTGCGGGGTAAATGGCCATCAGGCTCAGCAGGCAGGGCAGCCACAGGCTGGTTAAAATCAGCACAAAGCTGGAAATCGGCCAGAACAGCGCCACAGCGCCCCAGTACAGCAGCTGCCACAGCAGGCCCAGGCCGCTGCGGGGCAGGTAGCCCAGGAACAGCATGAGGGAGTTCTTCAACAGTCCGGCGAAGGACAGGTCAAGCAGCGCGACCTGCACGTAGAGGTACTGGGCAATGCCGGCCAGCAGGATGAGGGCGACCAGCACGGCGATCACGGCCACGTGCCCGCCGGCAATGTTGATGTGGCAGAGTGAGAAAAGCTCCATAGCCAGCAGCAGGCCGCAGACAGCGCCGGGCAGCAGGGATTCCTTCAGGTTGCGCTTCCAGGTGCGGCGGTAGGTCTCCCACCAGTAGCCGGGCTCGTCGCGCAGCGTGCGCAGGATCGTGTCGTTCAGGCCGACGATCTGCGGCGCGGCGATCATGCCGCCCAGCACGCCCGCGATGACGAGCGGGACCAAAGAGTGGGTCTCGACGGCGAACCAGACACCGGCGGCAAACGGCAGACCGCCGAGCATCGCCAGTATGCCGGCCAGCCAGATGGTGGAGAAGTCGCGGCCCAAAATCTCAAAAAAGCGGGCAGCGCCCTTTTTGCGGGGGGCGTCGGGCGATACGCCCGGGCCGGGTTTATCAAAATTGCGCGTGAAAAGTCCCATGATACAATAGCTCCTTATTGAATGATGTTGGGGGAAAGGGGTGCGGCGGCCTTTCGGGTCGATGCAAGCATCGACCCCTGCGCCGTAGGGGCGGATTCCATATCCGCCCGGGGTGTTTGCCGCTGCCGCAAACGAGCACGGGCGAGCATTGCCCGCCTCTACAAAGTAGTTGGCCCGTAGAGGGCGGCGCCGGATTGGATCAGAATGTCCGGCTCGACGCGCAGGCCGGTTTTGCGGCCCTTCTGGGCTTCGACGAGGAAAAGCCAGGGCGCGGCGTCGGGGCGGTTCTTGACAAAAGCCAGACGCTTCGGCTCAAGGCGCGCGGCGCGTAAGGCGGCCAAAATTTCCGCCAACTGCTCCGGGCGCTGGCAGAGCAGGAACCGCCCGCCGTCCCGCAGGGCGCGGCGCGCGCAGTCCACGGCGTCGGCGGTGGTGCAGCTGCCGGTGTGGCGGGCCTCGGCCCGGCGCGGGTCCGGGCTGCGGGGACCCGCTGTGAAGTACGGCGGGTTGCAGGCGGCAAAATCGTACTGCCCCTGCTCCGGCCCGGCGGTGCAGAGCTGCCGCAGGTCGCCGCAGACCGGCGCGATGTGCGCGGCGTCGGTGTTTTCGGCCAGGGCCGCGGCGCAGAGGGCGGACGCGGCGGGGTCGATCTCCAGCGCGGTGCAGGGACCGCGGTGCCCGGCGTCGTGCCAAACGAGTGAGACGATGCCGCACCCGCTGCACAGGTCGAGCGCGCGCTCGTTTCTGCGGGGCTGCGCGAAGCGGGCCAGCAGCAGCGCGTCGGTGCCGAACGTCGCGCCCGGCGCGGTCAGCACGCGGGTGCCGTTGTCCAGAATTTCAACGCCCATTCAGACTTTTACGCGCAGCTGCGCGTATTTCAGCAGCGCGACCTGGGTCTTGCTGTCCTTGATCGTGCCGTCCATCACAAGGCCGAGGGCCTCGTCGAACGGCATTTTGACGACATCAAGGAACTCGCCCGCGTCGAGGTGCTGCGCTGTGCTGTGCAGGCCGGTGGCGGCCCACAGATAGATTTTCTCGCTGTCGTAGCCGACGGTGGCATAGACGACGCCGAGATCGATAAAATTGTCGGCAGTCAGGCCGCACTCCTCGCTCAGCTCGCGCTTGGCGGCCTCAAACGGGTCCTCGTCCGCTTCGAGCTTACCGGCGGGCAGCTCCCAGATCTCCTCGCCGAAGGCGTAGCGGAACTGACGTACCATCGTCACGCTGCCGTCGGCGTCCACAGGCAGGATGCAGGCGCCGCCGTGGTGGTGGACGATCTCCCGCGTCGAGGTCGTGCCGTCCTCAAGCTGTACCTTGTCCACGGTCACGCGGATGACGCGGCCATTGAAGATTTCCTTGCTTTCCAGCATGGTCTCGGTATGTGCCATTGCTTTTCTCCTTTGCAGAAAAGGCCCCGCCGTACAGGCAGGACCGATACTGCTTCTATTTTACAGCAGACGCAGACAATAATCAATAAAGTCGAGCGTATATTTTTGGCTGCGCAGCCAATCAGAGGCGTGGCCGTCATCGAGGTAGGCCAGCAGGGCTTCGGGCAGGATGGGGTCCTGCATCAGATACTCGCGGCAGTACTGCCCGTCCGGCTCCCGGATAGCCTGGCAGAACACAACGCCGCGGCCCTGAAAAACATTGACGCTCATCGACGGAGTCGGCGCCAGCCGGGCAGAGTCCACGATGCGCAGGGTGCGGCGGTCAGACTCCGCAGCGCGGCGCAGCCGCAGGAGCAGCTCCCGGCGGGTGGGAATGTCCGGCGCATCGCACAGATCCGGCGGAATGTCGAACATTTTCCCGGTGCGTACAAACTGCAAAAGACCTTCCTCACAGAAATAGAGGTCCGGGGCCTGGGCGCTCCACATCTGCAGGTGTTCGAGCAGGGCGGGCAGAGACTGCAGCGCGGCGCCGGGCCGGACAAGCTGCAGGGCCATTTTCTCGTCGGCAAACAGGGCGAACGGCGGCTGGTAGCGGATCATGGAGCAGCGGCGCGTTTCCGAAAAGAGGTCGTTGTACAGCGCTATGGATTCCAAAAAGTCGTGGGCATCGGTGGCCAGCTTCAGCACCGATGCGGCGTTGAGATATTTGCGGCTGAACGCAAGGCGCAGATTATCGACGGCCTGGCGGTCCATGATGATGTAGGCCTTCTGGCCCTGGATGTCCATCATGACGGCGGCCTTGGGCAGCAGCAGATAGACAGGCATCAGCGTGCCGGGGCTGGGCTCGGTCATGACGTGGCGCACGACGCGGGCCTCGTAATTCAGCTTGGGCAGGAAAAGGAACGGCAGTGTGCGGGTCAGGATGGACACGCCGGACACCCATTCCCGGGGAATGTCGCGGTTCTCGGCATAAACCAGCAGCTGGGACAGTGCGACGGGTGCGCCGTCCGCTGCCGAAAAGCGTTCTACCAGCACATGGTCCAGCGTGGGGTTTGTGAACGGCGAGAGGAGCAGCGGGCGGGTATCGCCGGACAGAATGTGGTTGGCCACCAGCGATGCCACGGCAGAGGCGACTGCGCGGCTGCCCTCTATGTACTGCTCGCTGCAGCGCAGCTGGCTGGCGGCTTCGTTGGAGATAAGGCCCTCGCGGTGGGTGAAATCCTCCACCCGGAAAGAGACCTCCAGCAGGTGGTGCAGCTCGGCGCGCAGCCTGGGATCGGGGCCGCGGCCACGCTGCTTGTATTGCAGCAGCAGGGCGGATTTCTGTTCCTCGCTCAATTCCAGCGCGTCGGCCAGGTGCTCCAGCTGGAACTCCCGCGGGGTGCGCTGACCGCTTACAATTTTGTACAGCGTGGAGCGGTCGATCGACGCTTTGCGGGCCAGCTCGGCCATTGTGCCGGGGTAGCGGGTGACGAGTATCTTCAGGGTCTGGGTCAGTTCGCTCATGGGGGCGGCCTCCATTTATGGAATGCTATTACTATACCGCGAAAGTGCCGCGCTGGCAAGTGTAAACTTTTTTGGTACATCGTTGCGATATGCCGGGAAATTTGTTATAATCTGGGAAAGTGAAAACGAGGTGACCGTTATGAAAAAGCATCCTCTTTTGGCGGCAGGGGCCGCGGCGGGCACGGCGGTGCTGGGCGCGGCGTATGCCGTCTACCGCGTTGCCTTTTACCAGAAGCCGACGACGAAGGTGCCATCCCCGGCGGATATGCCCACGCGGGAGTGCTACCGCAAGGCCATGGGCCCCGACGCCGACGCGCTGGCGCGGGATATGTTCAAGGCCGTGCACATCACGGCGCAGGACGGTACGCCGCTGGCCGCACGCTACTACCACCACGCCGACGGCGCGCCGCTGGCAATCATCTTCCACGGCTACCGCGGCTATGCGGAGCGGGACGGCCTGGGCGGCTATACGCTGTGTACGGCGCTGGGCTACAATGTGCTGCTGCCCGACCAGCGCGCCCACGGCTACAGCGGCGGCCATACGATCACGATGGGCGTGAAGGAGCGCTACGACGCCCGCGACTGGACGGTATGGGCGCGGAGCCGCTTCGGCCCCGAGGTGCCGATCTTTTTGATGGGCGTCTCGATGGGTGCGGCCACCGTGCTGCTGGCCGCCGGGCTGAACCTGCCGGACAACGTCTGCGGCATTGTGGCAGACTGCGGCTACACCAGCCCGCGGGAGATCACCCGCAAGTGCCTGCCGGAGTATCTGCCCGGCATGCCGCTGGAGCTGACCTATGCGGTTGGACGGCTGGGCGCGATCCTGTTCGGCCACTTTGACCCCGAGGACGCCGACTGCGAGGCCGCCGCAGCGCAGAGCAAGGTGCCGATTTTGTTTGTCCACGGCGACGCGGACGGCTTTGTACCCTATGATATGGGGAAGCGCAACTATGAAGCCTGCCGCGCGAAGGGCAAGAAATTTTTGACGGTACACGGCGCAGAGCACGCCGTGAGCTACTACCACGACAACGACGCCTACACGAAGCAGGCAACGGAGTTTTTGCAGGATTGTCTGGCCCGGCGCGGCTTTGTATGGCCGCCCGAGACCGACGAGCCTGAAAAATGATATAGAGGAGTGTTTAGTATTATGAAGCGTATTGCTACCACGAACGCACCCGCCGCCCTGGGCCCCTATGCCCAGGCTGTTGACACCGGTGACACCGTCTATTGCAGCGGCCAGCTCGGCCTGGACCCCGCCACCGGTGCATTGGCCGAGGGCGTGCAGGCCCAGACACACCAGGCGCTCAAGAATCTGCAGGCTGTGCTGCAGGAGGCCGGTCTGACGCTGGACAATGTCGTCAAGACGACAGTATTTGTGCAGGATCTGGGGGATTTCGGCACCGTGAATGAAATTTACGGCAGCTACTTCCACGGCGGCTTCCCCGCGCGCAGCTGCGTGCAGATCGCCGCGCTGCCGAAGGGAGCGCTCGTCGAGATCGAGTGCATTGCGGTGCGGTAATAGCGCGTTGACGCGAAAAAATGCTTTGCAGGGGCGGATTCCCTATCCGTCCGGGGATGCTTCCGCCGCCGCGAACGGCGCGGGCGCATATAGAATGCGCCCCTACGGAGGCTCCGTGAGGGGAAATCGCAAATAGAAAACGGGCGCGGGCGCATATAGAATGCGCCCCTACAGTCTCGGCAAGGCAAACACAGCGACAATAATAAATAACCGGCAGGCCGCCTGAAAACGGTCTGCCGGTTTCGGTTATTTCCCGTAGCTTGCCAAAAACTGCCGGGTGCGTTCCTCTTTGGGGTGGTCGATGAGCTCCTTGGCGTCGCCCTGCTCGACGACGACACCGCCGTCCATGAAGAGGATGCGGTCCGCAGCGTCGCGGGCAAACTTCATCTCGTGCGTGACGATGATCATCGTCGTCTTGTGCTCGGCCAGCTCGCGCAGGACGCGCAGCACCTCGCCGGTCAGCTCGGGGTCAAGGGCCGAGGTCGGCTCATCAAAGCAGAGGATGTCCGGGTGCAGCGCCAGTGCGCGGGCAATCGCCACGCGCTGCTGCTGCCCGCCGGAAAGCTGGTGCGGGTAGTGGTTCTCCCGGTCAGAAAGCCCCATCTGCGCCAGCAGGGCCTTTGCCTGCGTTTCAATGTCGGCCAGAATCTGCCGCCGGTTCTGCTTGTAGTCGGGGCGCTCCTTCGCCAGGAGCTGGCCCGCCAGCATGACGTTCTGCAGCGCCGTGTACTGGGGAAACAGGTTGAAGCTCTGGAACACAAGGCCGAAGTGCAGCCGCTTTTTGCGGATGGCTTCTTCGCTCTGCGTTTTGGTGTCGGCGGCGCTCCACAGCGTTTCACCCGCTACCGTAATGTTGCCGGTGTCGGCGGTCTCCAGAAAGTTCAGACAGCGCAGCAGCGTTGTTTTGCCGGAGCCGGACGAGCCGATGATGGCGAGAGCCTCGCCTTCGACCAGATCAAACGAGATGTCGCGCAGCACCTTTGTGGCACCAAAGCTCTTGCCGATGCCGTTTACTTCCAACAATGCCATAGCCGCGCCCCCTTACTTGAAATAGTCCAGCCGCTTTTCCAGCCAGCCGAACAGCAGCGTCAGCGCACCGACGAACACGAGGAAGAACACCGCTGTGGAGAACAGCGGCCAGATCAGGCCCTTGGCGCTGTACTCTTTCGCCATCATGATGATGTCCTTGTTGGCGATGACGTTCGCCAGCGAGGTATCCTTGACCAGCGTGATGATCTCATTGCCCATGGGCGGCAGGATGCGCTTGATGACCTGCAGGAGCGTGACGCGGAAGAAAATCTGGGTCTTTGTCATGCCCAGCACCTGCCCGGCCTCGGTCTGGCCCCTGGGCACCGCCTCGATGCCGCCGCGGTAAATTTCCGAGAAATAGCAGGCGTAGTTGATGGCGAACGCCACGACGGCGGCGACCAGACGCCCGCTGCCGCCGGACGGCCATGGGCTGGTGAAGCCCAGCAGGCCGGGCCCTAAGTAGATGACCAGGATCTGCAGCATCAGCGGGGTGCCGCGGATGACCCAGACAAACGTTTTGACGACGCCGCGCAGCGGGGCAAGCCTGCTCATGGAGCCGAACGACACCACCAGCCCCAGCGGCAGTGCGAACAATAGAGTCAGACCGAACAGCTGGCAGTTGAGCCAGAACGCCTCGGTCAGACGGCCCCAGATGACTGCTGCCTCGCCCATCAGTCGGCCAGCGCCAGGCTGTACTTGTCGGCCAGGGCCTGCATCGTGCCGTCGTCCTTCAGCTCGTCAAAGGCGGCGTTCACGGCGTCGGCGGCATCGCTGCCCTTGCGGAAGGCGGCGCCGTACTCCTCGGCGTTCAGCTCGTCCTTGATGGCGAGGTTTGCGTAGTCGGTGCCCTCGCCGATCATGGCGGTGGCCAGCGTCAGATCCAGCACGGCGGCGTCAGCCGTACCGGCGGCGACCTCCATCAGGCAGTCAGTCTGGACGGACTTGCTGACGTAGTCGGCCTGGGAGAGGCTCTCGTCCTCGCTGATGGCGCTCTCACCGGCGGAACCGGCCTCGGCCACGATGGTCTTGCCGACAAGGTCGGCGGTGGAGCTGTAATCGGCATCGGCCTTCATGACGACGACCTGCGCGTTCTTGGCATAGGCCTTCGTGCAGGCGGTGTTGGCCATGACGTCATCGGTCAGGGTCATGCCGTTCCAGATGCAGTCGATGCTCTTGGCGTCCAGCTCGACAATTTTGGTGTCCCAGTTGATCTCAACAAAGTCGGGCTCCACGCCCAGCTTTTCGCAGACGGCAGTGGCAAGCTCGGTGTCAAAGCCGGTGAAATTGCCGTCGGCGTCAGTGTAGTTCATCGGCTCATAGACGGTGTAGCCGATGGTCATTTTGCCCTTGTTTTTGATGTAGGCAAGGTCGCTGTCGGCAGGGGCTTCAGCGGCGGAAGCTGCGGTGCTTTCCGTAGAAGCTGCCGTGGATGCGCTGCCGCCGCAGGCGGCCAGGCTCGCGGCCATGCCGAGTGCCAGAACGGTGCTGATGAATTTTTTCATGATACTTCCTCCTATACTTCGCACAGATCCCTCACACTGCCGGTTTAAAGCGGCGGTATGCTTTAATAGTAATGCAAAACCGCGGGTTATGCAAGGGGTTTGGGGGATTTTTGCAGAAAAAAGAATATTTATGCAGGGGAGAGGCGGCAGGCTGCGGCTTGACAAAGGGACAGCACAGCGTTATAATAAGTATAGAAAAAGGCACTGCGACAAGCGGTTGGTCTCTTTCAAATTGGGTTGATAGGTAAGAACCTAAGAACCGTCACTTGGCCGAGTGGCGGTTCTTTTTGCTATAGCTGCCAGCAGGACGACATGTAGGGGCGGATTCCATATCCGCCCGGGAGCCTTACGGCTGCCGCTGCACTGCAATAAAAATGCCATGCTTTAAGGATGGGATACCCAATCTTAAAGCATGGCGTTTTTTACTTGATGACCCGTACCATATCGCGGGTGATGGCGTCCAGCGTGGGCGCACCGCACAGGCGCATCGTGTCGGCCAGCTCATTGCCGAGCTGGGCTGTGTAGGCGGCGACGCCGTCGGCACCGGCACCGTAGACGGCGGTGACGAAGGGCCGCGCGATCAGCACGGCGTCTGCGCCGAGGGCCAGCGCCTTGAACACGTCGCTGCCGGTGCGGATGCCGCCGTCCACCAGAATTTTGGCGCGGCCATCCACGGCGGCGACGATGTCGGCCAGCACCTCCTGCGTGGCGGGGCAGTCGTCCAGCACGCGCCCGCCGTGGTTCGAGACAACAATGCCCGCGGCACCGGCCTCAATGGCCTTTTCCGCGCCTTTGACGGTCATGATGCCCTTTAAGATGAACGGCACACCTGCGCTTTTGGCAATCTCCTGCAGCTGCTCCACGGTCTTGCTGCCCGCGGGCGGGTCAAGGTGCTGTAAAAACGGCAGGCCCGCCGCGTCGATGTCCATGGCCATGGCAAAGCAGCCGGAGCTGCGCGCCAGCGCTATTTTCCGGGCCACCGTGGCGTTGTCCCACGGCTTGACGGTGGGGATGCCCGCGCCGCCGCAGGCCGTGATGGCAGCAGCCGCGCCCTCCATGACCTTGTGGTTCGTGCCGTCGCCGGTGAAGGCAGCAATGCCAGCCGCCGCGCAGGCGGGGACAAGGATATTGTTGTAGTCCAGATCGTTGTACTTGTCGCCGTAGTGCAGCGTCATGGCGCCGACAGGCCCGGCAAAGAACGGATATTTGAAGCTACGGCCAAACAGCGTCAGGGATGTGTCCGGCTCAAAATTTTCATGGATGGTATCCATGTTCAGCCGTACATTGCGCCAGGCGTCAAAGTTGCGGACGGCCACCGTGCCGCTGCCCTTGGCACCGGGGCCAGGGATCGTGCCGCCGCAGGCGCGGCCGTTGCAGACCGGGCAGGCGCGGCAGGGGCCCATCTGACCCTGGGCAGCCTGTAAAACTTCTTTATATGTCATCTGGATTTTGCCTCCTGTGTTGCGAGCCGATGCGAGCATCGGGCCCTACAAAGATCGGGTAATTATGCTCCGCGCCCATTATAGCGCGTTTTGTCCGCTGCCGCAAGGCCGCTGGCGACGACAAGTGCGCACAGTACACAGAGCCCTGCGCCCGCCTGGCCGGTCAGGTCGCCCACAAGGCCCACAAGCGGGCTGGCGGGGATCATCAGCAGACTGTAGGCCATGCTGTCCACGCTGATGAGCGTTGCGCGGCGGTCACTGGGGATCGCGTCGTTGAGCCGCTGCATACTGTGCAGGAACCAGACGGAGAGTGCCCCCTGCACGAGTACCGGCCCAGCGGCGCAGAGCAGCGCCGGGGCCGCGCCCGCCAGAAGCGTGCCCGTGCCGACGAGCAGCGCACAGCCGAAATAGAGCGCGCGCAGCCGTTTGGGGTGCAGGCGGCGGCCCAGCGATGCGCCCGCCATGCCCGCGGCCCCAGCCAGCAGACCCGGCAGAAACAGCCATTCCATGGCCCAGCCCTGCTGGGTCAGCCGCTGCTGGACGAACATCGAGGTCAGGTAGGACGGCAGCGAGATGACCGCGTCGGCCATGATAATGCGCCGCGCCGGTGTGCTGCTGCACAGGCAGTCGAGACTGTCCAAAATGTGCACGCGCAGCCGGGCGGGCAATTCTTGTAAGATGTGCTTCTCGCGGGCGGCCTGTTCGTCGGTGACGATAGGTTCGGTCAGGTTGGCCGCGGCCAAGGCGGAGACGGCGCTGACCGCGGCGTCCGCAAGGTAGTAGCCCGCCGAGGTCAGCACCCCGGCCAGCAGGCTGGCCAGTGCGCCGAGGGCGGAGGCTAGCTTCATGAAGATTGACGCTTTGGCGTCAACTTTAATGTAGTCGCGCTCCCGTCCGGCGGTTTTCAGGCTGTCGTAGGTCAGGGCTTCCGTGGTGCCGGAGAGCAGGTTGTAGCCCAGCGCTTTCAGCCCCATGCCCGCGCAGATGAACGCGAGACTGGGCGCAAACGCCATGGTGGCGGCGGAGACAACGCCCAGCGCACCGCCGAAGATCAGCGTGCGCCGCCGCCCCAGCAAATCGGCGGCCATGCCGCTGGGGACCTCACACAGCAGGCTGACGCCGTGGAAAACGCCCTCGGCCAGGCCGATTTGCGCCAGCGTAAAGCCGCGGGCCGCCAGCAGCGCGACCCAGACGGCGTCGGTGAAGCGCAGGGTAGAGGTAAATGCGTGCAGATACACGCAGCGAAGCTGTTTTTGTAAATTCATGGGGGAACACCCTTTCGTGATAGTATACGAAAACGTGCCCTTAAATTTATGTAAAAAGGCAGCAAAAAGCGCCCCGCGGCAAAGCCACAGGGCGCAAAAACTGCACACTTACAGCGTTACCGAGGTAAAAAGGGCACACTTATAGCGTCAGTACGTCAGGGGTTTCCTTTTTTCTGGAACACAACACCAAACAGCCAACGCATAAGGGGGTGCTCTCCTTCCTCGGTAGATTTGGGATAAGTATAGCACAGCGTTTGCCAAATGGCAAGAAAAATTGTACAATAGGGGCATGATTTTTGAAAGCTAAGGGGAACGGGTATGAAACGTCTGGTCGTCGGACTGCTGGCACATGTGGACAGCGGCAAAACTACATTGGCCGAAGGGCTGCTTTACCGCGCGGGGGTGCTGCGCAAGTTGGGGCGCGTGGACCACAGGGACGCCTTTCTTGACACCGACAGCCAGGAGCGGGCGCGGGGCATCACGATCTTTGCCAAGCAGGCCGTGCTGACGCTGCCCGCCGCGGACGGCGCCGACGAGACCGAGCTGACGCTGCTGGATACGCCCGGCCACGTGGACTTTTCCGCCGAGGCCGAGCGCGCTTTGCAGGTGTTGGATTACGCGGTGCTGGTCGTCTCCGGCACCGACGGCGTGCAGGCCCACACCGAGACATTGTGGAAGCTGCTGGCACGTTACCGCGTACCTACGTTTGTATTTGTCAACAAGATGGACTTGCCCGGCGCGGACGCCGCCGTGCGCCTGCGGGAGCTGCGCGGGCGGTTCGGGGACGGGTGCGTGGATTTTTCCGCCGCGCCCGACCCGGAGGCGCTGGCTCTGTGCAGCGAGCCGCTGATGAACGAGGTGCTTGAGACCGGCGCAGCAGCGGCGGAAACCGTGCAGACCGCTATTGCGCGGCGGCAGGTGTTCCCGGTGTTATTCGGCGCGGCGCTGCGGCTAGACGGACTGGACGGGCTGCTGCGCGGCCTGCAGACGCTGACCCGCACCCCGGCCCGGTGGCCGGAATTCGGCGCGCGTGTGTTCAAAATCAGTGAGGATGCGGGCACGCGGCTGACCTGGCTGAAGGTCACGGGCGGCGTGCTGCATGTAAAAGATGTGCTGCCCGGCGGCGAGAAGGCCGACGCGCTGCGGCTGTACAACGGCGGCAAATTCCGGCTGGTCAGCGAGGCGCTGCCCGGCATGGTCGTGGCCGCAGCGGGGCCGGTCAGTACGCGGCCCGGGCAGGGGCTTGGCGCGGAATCCGACGCCGAGACGCCGCTTTTGGAGCCGGTGCTCAACTACCGCGTGGACTGTGACGCCGACCCCCATACCTTATTAAAGGCGCTGCAAACGCTGGAGGGCGAGGACCCGCAGCTGCACGTCAACTGGCGGGACGACCTGGGCGAGGTACACGTCCAGCTGATGGGCGAGGTGCAGCTGGAAATTTTGCAGACGATCTTGCAGGAGCGGTTCGGGCTGACTGTGGCGTTCAGTGAGGGCGGCATTTTGTATAAAGAGACGCTGACAAGGGCGGTGGAGGGCATCGGCCACTATGAGCCGCTGCGCCACTATGCCGAGGTACATCTGCTGCTGGAGCCGGGGGCGCGGGGCAGCGGTGTGCAGCTGGCGGCAGACTGCCCGCCCGACACGCTGGCCGAAAACTGGCAGCGGCTGATCTTAACGCATCTGGCCGAGCGCACCCACCCGGGCGTGCTGATCGGTGCGCCGCTGACCGATGTGAAGATCACGCTGGCGGCGGGCCGTGCCCACCAGAAGCATACCGAAGGCGGGGACTTCCGCCAGGCGACCTACCGCGCCGTGCGGCAGGGCCTGCGGATGGCCGAGGCGAAGGACGGCGTGCAGCTGTTGGAGCCGTGGTATGATTTTACGTTGGAGCTGCCCGCCGACGCGCTGGGCCGCGCCATGGCCGATGTGCAGCGGATGTGCGGCAGCTTTGAGCCTCCCCTCGCCCAGGGCGACACCGTGACCCTGCCCGGCCGCCTGCCGGTAGCCACTGCCCGGGGCTATGCCCGGGAAATTGCCGCCTACACCCACGGCCTGGGCCGCTGGGCCGTGCTGCCTGCCGGGTACGACGCCTGCCATAACGCCGACGAGATCGTCTCTGCCGCAGGGTATGACCCCGACGCGGATGTGGAAAACCCGGCGGATTCGGTGTTCTGCGCCCACGGGGCCGGGTATCTGGTCAAATGGGACGAGGTGCCCGCCCGGGCACATCTGTCCACCGGGCTGGAACGGCGGCTGAACGGCGAGACGGCGACAGAAGAAGCCGACGCTGAGGACGATGCCAACGCGCGCTGCCGCCGTGCCGACGCCTACCGCGGCACGCTGGAGCAGGACAAAGAGCTGTTGGCAATTTTTGAACGAACCTACGGAAAAATACGCCGCCGCGGCGAGACGGGCGACGCGAAAAAGGCGGCCCGCGCGGCCCTGCACACGGCCCCCGCGGCGGCGTCCGTGCCCGCAAAGCCCGTGCCCGCCGGGCCGGACTACCTGCTGGTGGACGGCTACAACGTGATTTTTGCGTGGGATGATTTAAGGAAACTGGCCGACGGCAATCTGGACGCCGCGCGGCGCAGGCTGATGGATATTCTGTGCAACTACGCGGGCTACCGCCGTTGTGTGCCGATCCTGGTTTTTGACGCCTACAAGGTGCGCGGCGGCGCGCGGGAGGTGGAGCAGTACCACAATTTGTATGTTGTCTACACCCGCGAGGCCGAGACGGCGGATATGTACATTGAGCGCGCGACCCACGAGCTGGCGAAGGAGCACCGCACCCGCGTTGTCAGCAGCGACGGCGCGGAGCAGATCATCGTCATGGGGCACGGTGCGCTGCGCGTGAGCGCCCGGGCGTTTGAGGAGGAAGTCAGAGCCGTGGAGAAGGAGATACGGGAGTTTTTGGGGGAATAAAACGAAGGGTAGGGGCGAGGTATGCCTCGCCTGCAGCTTACCCATGAGATGGAGCTGATGGGAAAGCTGCGGGCCGGGCATGCCCGGCCCCTACTTTTTGTGCAGCGGAAAACTTTCAGAAACCCTGCCGTGCTATACTGGCCTCAACGAAAGGGGGAAAACGCGATGCTTCCGATTTTGATCGTGGATGATGAGCCGCATATTGCCAGGCTCATTGAGATGACGCTGGAGCCGCTGGGGCAGCCGCTTGTGCTGGCCTGCGACGGCGAGCAGGCCGCCGACCTGCTGGAAAAGCAGCAGTTTGATCTGGTGCTGCTGGACGTCATGCTGCCGGGCGTGGACGGCTTTGCACTGATGGACTACATTGCGCCCACCGGCACGCCGGTCATCTTTCTGACGGCGAAAAACGCCGTGGCGGACCGGGTGCGCGGGTTGAAGCTGGGCGCGTATGACTACATCGTCAAGCCGTTTGCCCCGGCGGAGCTGCTGGCCCGGGTCGAGGGACTTCTGCGCCACACCGGGCGGCGGGCGGCGACGCTGCGGGTGTTCGATGCCGAGGTAGACCCGGACAACCGCACCGTGACCCAAAACGGGCGCGCGGTGGAGCTGACCCCGCGGGAGTTTACGCTGCTGTTGGTTCTGGTGCGGGCGCGGGGACAGGCGCTCTACCGCGATATTTTGTATGAGCGGGTCTGGGGCCCCGACGCGGAGCCGAACCCGCGGGCGCTGGATCTGCACATCCACCGGCTGCGCAAAAAGCTGGACTGGGCGGACAAGATCGTGACCGTGCCGAAGGTGGGGTATAAGCTGCTGGCAGAACGGTAGGGGCCGGGCATGCCCGGCCCGCGGGCTGCAAGACGGAAGACCGTGAATGGGTCATGGCGGAAGGCTGCCGGGCCGGACATGTCCGGCCCCTACATGGCGGTAAATCAAAATGAATCATACAACCGGGAAACCGCAGGAGGTGACTTTATGAAGCGTACATCCATGTACACGGCTGTCCTTGCACTCTCGCTGGCAATGGCGCTGGCGGGCGGCGGACTGGCGTGCAGGACGTTCCGGGAACGGCTGGACGCGCTGGAGGAACAGGCGGTTTTGCAGCACCAGCGCAATGTCTGTGGGCTGGAGGACGCCTTTGCCGCCGAGTACGATACCCGGAGCGGCGCGGGCTATCCGAGCAGCGGTGCCGACTCGGTCTGCGCCCGGGTAGGGCAGGCGTACACCCGCGGCCAGTGGCTGATCCTGGGCAGCAGCACTGCCGCGTTTGCGCTGATGCGGGAGGGCGACGTCGCCTACAGCGCCCTGCCGGAGAGCGTGGCCGCCGCCGATGTGCAGCAGGCCGCCGCGGCCACGGACGGCATCCTGCTGCGCGGGGAGACGCTGCTGCTGGGCGGGGTGTTGAACACGCCCTACTCCTACCCCGTGGCCGTCGTCACGGCGGCGGATGCGTCCGAGGCGTTCGCCGCGCGGAACCGGCTTTTGTACAGCTGGCTGGCCGTGCAGGCGATCATCACGCTGGCGGCGCTGGTCGCGGCGTACCACTATGAGCGTCTACAGGAGCTGAACGCCCGCCAGAGCCGCTTTGTGGCCGACCTGACCCACGAGCTGAAAACGCCGCTGACCAGCCTGATCGGCTACGCCGACCTGCTGCGCGGCGGCACGTTGGATGCGGAACGACGGCGCACGGCGGCGGCGGCCCTCTACCATGAGTCCGCACGGCTGGAGAGTTTGAGCCAGCAGCTTTTGGCGCTGAACGGTTTGCAGGCGGACGGCGTGGTGCTGCGCCCCGTGCGGGTGGCCGCGGCCTTTGCCGATGCCGTGCGCAGTCTGCCGGATGTGGTGCTGGACTGCGACGCGCCCGCGGAGGCCATTGTGCTGGCGGACCGGGTGCTGCTGGCGGACCTTGTGCGCAATCTGGCGCTGAATGCATGGCACGCCGGGCCGCAGGACGGCGCGGTCCACCTGCGCTGCACCGACGCGGGCGAATGCTGGCGGCTGACCGTGCAGGATACGGGCTGCGGTATCCCGGCGGAGGCGCTGCCCCACCTGACCGAGCCGTTCTACCGCGTGGACAAGGCCCGCGCCCGGGCCAACGGCGGCAGCGGCGTGGGGCTGGCGCTCTGCGCACAAATTGCAGAGGCATTCGGCACGCAGATGACCTTTGCAAGCCGTGTGGGCGAGGGCACGACAGTGACGATTTTATTGCAGAAGGAGGCAGAGCATGAAGAAGCAGCGCAGCAACAATAAATTTTTAAAAATTGCCGCGGTAAGCCTGGCTCTGCTGGCACTGCCGCCGCTGGCCGTGTACGGGCAGACGGTGCGCTGCCGTGCGGCCCAGCCGCGGCCCGCCCTGCCCGGCGTGATGAGCGACGAGATACGCCTGGACCCCGTGGCCGGGGCGCTCTACCGTTACGGCGTGCAGGGCGGCATCAATCGGGCGGACAGCTATTGGTCCGACAATGTCTTTACCGTACTGCGCGGCAAGCTGAAGCAGGCCGCCGCGCGGGGCCTGCTCAGCCGGGAGCAGCTTGACTACCTGCTGGACCGCGTGGCCGAGGGCGAGGCCCACGCCGGGCCGGTGCAGCCGGAAAACGGCAGCGTGCAGGTCCAGTGCTACGGGTGCAGCTACACGGGCAATATCCAGACTGTGAGCTTCCGGATGTACACGGTGAACGCATACAAAGTGACGGAAAGCGGCGAGATGTACAGTATCGACGATGAGACGAGCATCGAGCTGATGTATCTGCCCGGCAACGGCGCGTTTTTGCAGGTCGGCGTCCTTGACAACCGACTGCCCGCGGCAGAGAGTACACCGGAGGAGCAGGTGCAGGCGTTTTTGACCCAGCTGGACACAACGCTGGACGGCAGCTGGGAGCAGACCACCACGGAGGACGGGCTGGAATATAAGCATACCTCCGGTGTGCTGCGGGTCGTGCGCTATGCCCCGGACGAGGTCGATTTCGCTCTGTGTGTCACGCTGGACCCCGACGTCTACGGCGGCCTGGACACGCTGAGCAATGTGGTCATCGGCCCCGATGGGACGATCTACACGCCGGGCGGGGAATATGGAACTTTTTGAAAAGGAAGAAAAGCGCCCTGCACGGTAAAAAAGTGCAGGGCGCTTTGCGGTTTCAGTTGGCGCTGTTCAGGCGGTAGCCGACCTTGTAGACGGTCTGGATGTCGTTTTGCAGGCCGAGCTTGCGGCGCAGGCGGTTGATATGTACGTCCACGGTGCGGCTCTCGCCGATAAAGGCATAGCCCCAGGCGGCCTCGAGCAGCTGGCTGCGGCTTAAAGCTGTGTCGCAGTGGGTCACGAGCACGGCCAGCAGTGCGAACTCCCGCGGGGTCAGCAGCAGCTCATGCCCGGCGCGGGATACGCGGTGGGCGGTAAGGTCAACGGCAAGGTCTTTATACAGAATATCCTGTTTGCGGTTTATGATGGGATTCATAGCGGGGCCTCCTTCCGGCAGGACGTTTTTTGAAAAGGCGTATTGTCTATTATAACGACAAATGTTTCCGAGTTGTTACAAAACGCGGAGAAATTTGGACGGAATTTTTACTTTTGTTTAAAAATAGACAGAAAAGTTGGTGACTGGGGCGAACGGGCTGGACCCTTCCGGCCATCGCTGCGCTCGGCCACCTCCCCTAAAAGGGGAGGCTTAGCCGCCGGTTTTCCACATTTCAACAAACCCTGTCTATCGTGCTATTTTGTGGGTTTGCACGGGGTTTTCCACAGTTTCAACATGGTTTTCCACATTTCCACAGTGGAAAGATGTCGAAAACCTGTGCAAAATGTGGAGAAAGCCCGCCGAAGCCCGCCGCGGCGGGATTTTTTGCGGTTCGTTCAAAGTTGTTTCACACGCTGTTCATTTTTTGGGAGCATGCTATAATAGTTACAAAAGATAAGGAGGAGGCATTCCCTATGAAAGAGACGACACAGCCGCCGAAGGACCCCAAAAAGAAACTTTGGATCGGCTACGCGGTCATTCTGGCCATCGTCATTTTAAGCAATATTTTCCTGTTCCCGGCTGTGATGCAGGCGAGCGTGAAAAGCGTGAACTACAGCACCTTCCTGCAAATGCTGGAGAGCAAGGAGCTGGCCACCGTCCAGATCGAAGATCAGCAGATCTACTTTGTGGACAAGAACGACAATTCCTACAAAACCAACGCCATTGCGCAGGACAACAACCTCGTCACCCGGCTGGAGGATGCGGGGGTGGAGTTCGGCACGGTTTATCAGTCGCCCACGATCTGGGATTCGCTGCTGAACCTGCTGATCTCGTTCCTGCCGATGATCATCCTGTTCTGGTTCGTCAACCGCTGGGCGTCCAAAAAGATGCAGGAGATGGGCGGTGCCGGCGGCAACGCCATGCTGTTCGGCGGCAAGTCCGGCGCGAAGCAGTACGTAGTGGACGATGAGACCGGCATCAAATTCAACGATGTAGCGGGCGAGGACGAGGCCAAGGAGAGCCTGCAGGAAATTGTAGACTTCCTGAACAACCCCAAAAAGTATGAGGAGATCGGCGCGAAGATGCCCAAGGGCGTGCTGCTCGTCGGCCCTCCGGGCACCGGCAAAACGCTGCGGGCCCGCGCCGTGGCCGGTGAGGCCGGTGTGCCGT
>ERZ857521.2128-NODE-2128-length-20087-cov-32.471945_pt1 | contig 20087 bp, 17 predicted proteins | sample MGYA00519701_ERZ857521 | MGnify/ENA primary metagenome ERZ857521 (study PRJEB31778, sample SAMEA3449346) | human gut metagenome | biome: human gut; feature: human-associated habitat; material: faeces | place: United Kingdom | collected 2010/2012 ...
GTTTTTAAGTTTGTGAGTTTTTAAGTTTGTGAGTTTTTAAGTTTGTGAGTTTTTAGCCTCCTTGCGTTTTCGCACCTTCTGTAGAGACGATGTGCACATCGTCTCTACGATGATGATACCAACGAATGCACACATAATGCCCAAAGAAGCATTAAACTAAGAAACTAAAAAACTAAAGAACTAAAAAACTCAAAAACCTACCTTATGCATGCATTCCAGCCAACGTTGGTAGGCATCTTCGTATGCCGATTTATTAGCCGCATCCGGTTCGATGACAGCCAGCTTATCCAAGGTAGCAAACGCCTCATCATTATTCTTATAAATGCCTGCGCCCATACCTGCACCTTTTGCTGCACCTACCGAACCATCGGTATCATAAAGTTCAATAGTCGCACCGGTCACTCCAGCCAGCGTATTGCGGAATATCGGGCTAAGGAACATATTGGCATGCCCGGCATGGATTTTTTGTACATCCATTCCCATATTCCTCATGATGTCGATGCCATACTTAAACGAGAAGACAATACCTTCCTGTGCCGCACGGATGATATGGTTGCGCGTATGCAGATTAAAGTTAATGCCATGGATAGAGCATCCTGTTTCCCGATTCTGAAGCATACGTTCCGCTCCGTTACCGAAAGGAAGGATACTGATACCACCTGCCCCAATCGGTGCCTGAGCAGCAAGGTCGTTCATTTCAGCATACGAAACACCTGCGGGTACTACCGTACGCTTCACCCATGAATTCAGTATACCCGTACCGTTAATGCAAAGCAATACACCCAAACGAGTCTGGTCTGCCGTATGATTTACATGAGCAAACGTGTTCACACGTGATTGAGGATCGTAATTAACCGAACCGTTTACACCATAAACGACTCCCGATGTACCTGCGGTAGAGGCAATCTCACCCGGATTGAAAACATTCAGAGAAAGTGCGTTATTCGGCTGGTCGCCCGCACGGTAGGTCACCGGAGTTCCTTCTTTCAATCCTAATTCGGCGGCGGCAACGGCGGTCACTCTTCCTTGTTCGGAAAAAGTAGGACGGATATCAGCTATCAACGAACGGTCGAAACCATAATAATCAAGCAGGAACTGAGCGACATCGTTTGCCTGGAAATCCCAAAACATACCTTCCGACAAACCAGAAACGGTAGTACAGATTTCACCAGTCAGACGCATGGCAATGTAATCGCCCGGCAGCATGATTTTATAAATCTGCGAGAAGACATCCGGTTCATTCTCCTTAATCCACGCCAATTTCGAAGCGGTAAAGTTACCCGGAGAGTTCAGCAAATGCGAAAGACACTTCTCTTCGCCCAATGTCTGAAAAGCTTTCTCCCCATAAGGAACAGCACGTGAATCGCACCAAATGATAGCCGGACGAAGCACTTGCTGCTGTTTGTCTACACAAACCAAGCCATGCATCTGATAAGAAATGCCGATAGCGGCAATTTCTTCTTTCTTTGCCCCGCTTTCATTCATAATAGCTTCTGTAGCCAACTTCAAGTTAGCCCACCACATTTCCGGCTTCTGCTCAGCCCATCCCGGATGAACGGCGATAATTTCCGCTTCCGTTTTCGGATAGAAAGCCGAAGCCACACATTTACCTGTCCCGGCGTTTACCAAACTGGCTTTCACCGAAGAACTACCAATATCATACCCTAACAAATACATAGTACAGTACGTTTATTTATGTTTATTATATATCTTCCTGTCAAAACGATAATACCGTGCGGCACGATGCGCAACTCCCTTTTCCTTTTCCTCCAATGGAACCACGTACGGCAACAAAGCGATTTTCTTATGGAAATTACGCACATCAAACTCTTTATCATACACCAGCTGATAAAGCACGCGCAACTGGGCTGCCGTAAATTTACGGGGAAGCAAGTCAAACATCACCGAAGGCGAACTTTCCACATAATGGCGGAGAACCACCAGCGCATCTTTGAGGACACGCAAATGATCAAAAGCCAAACCCTTCACCTCCGATACCGGCATCCAGCAAGCATCATAAGTAGCCGAAAGATTCGTGCTACGGCGGTCTATCTTCAACAACGACAAATAGGCAACGGTTACAATCCGTCCCACCTTATTTTTCGTTATCCGGTGAAAATGTTCCAGCCACAACACATCCCGTGGATCCGACGTACGGTCTTTCGAACCGTAAGCCTTGAATTGATTCATCCGGATATTCTTCAAACCCGTCAATTCCGTAAGCACCCGTTTGGCTGCATCGTCCAAATCCTCATCAGCATAAATCAGACTCCCCGGAAGCTTCATGTCGTTATATCCACTCCCTGCACCCTTGCCGATCTGCCGGACTAAAAGCACACGGAACTGCTCACCATCAAAACCTATCACCACGCAGTCGACCGACACGTGAACGTCTATTATCTGGTTATTTCCGGTTTGCTTTTCCATGAGTATTTTTCTTTGAACACTGCAAATATAAACACTTTTTGCATACGTTGTACACAAATACATAAATTATTTATCATGTTATTAAACATTATTCTTCAAACAAATAGTTTTCGTACATCATACAACAACCATGCATTGCTTTATCGTATCAGATACAAAAAGGGTAAAAGACCGCTTCCGGCTCCTTGCATTCTGCTTTTCAGCCGGCTCTGTTTATCCCCCCCCAACAGGCTATATTTCCCGGCAAAGCCGTCTTGTTTTTATATTCCATGGGCTGGAACGTACATTCCAGCCCATGGAACATACGTTCCAGCCCGTGGAATATACGTTCCGGCTGGCGGAATATAAAACATACCTAACCGCATAAGACATATCACACACCCAGACAGACGTTTTAAAGCAGGTCCGAACAAGATAACGGGAAATTTCCTACCTTTGCAACCTGAATCATCCAGACACCAGAGACATGAAACACTACCCATGCATATTGACCATCGCCGGTTCCGATTGCAGCGGAGGAGCCGGCATACAGGCAGACATCAAGACCATTTCTGCCTTGGGAGCCTATGCGGCAAGCGCCATAACCGCCATCACCGTACAGAACACCTGCGGAGTAACAGGCATCCACGCCGTGCCTCCCACCTATATCCAAGGGCAAATCCAAGCGGTTATGACGGATATCCCACCTATATCCGTAAAGATAGGCATGCTGAATGACGCCGGAACCATCCGTGCCATAGCCGAATCCCTGCACAGGTTTACACCTTATTATAAATACATCGTGCTCGACCCCGTCATGGTCTCAACCAGCGGGTGCAAGCTCATAGAAGACGATGCCATCGAGGCACTGACCTCCTTGCTGATGCCCCTCGCCACCCTTATCACGCCCAATCTGAGCGAAGCGGAAGTGCTGACGGGAAAACGCATCGCCACGATACCCGACATGGAAAAAGCCGCAAAAGAATTGCTCGCCTTCGGAAGCCAGGCGGTCCTGGTCAAAGGCGGACACCTGAACGAGGCGGAGATGTGCGACGTGCTATATATAAAAGGAGAAGACCGGCCTCACCTGTTTTCTTCACCCAAAATCGAAAGCCGCAACACGCACGGCACCGGATGCACCCTTTCCTCTGCCATTGCCACGTATCTTGCCTTGGGAAAACCCTTGGAAGAAGCGGTCCGGAAAGCCAAGGCATACGTCTATCAAGGTATCTTGTCGGGAAAAGACGTGCATATCGGAGAAGGGCACGGACCGCTGAACCATTTCTTTGCACCGGTTCCCCTAAGGGTAAATGAAGAATTGAGAATGAAGAATTGAGAATGAAGAATTGAGAATGAAGAATTGGCTTATGTATTCCCTCTCCGCACGGAATTGGCAAACGCCGAACGTTGTTTCTTCATTCTTCCTTCTTCATTCTTCATTAAAATCACTATCTTTGTCCCAAACATTAACTTAAAAAACAATCGATATGAAAGCATTTGTATTCCCCGGCCAGGGAGCACAATTCGTAGGTATGGGAAAAGACCTTTACGAGACCTCTCCACTGGCGATAGAATTATTCGAGAAAGCGAACGAAATCTTAGGATACCGCATTACGGATATCATGTTCAACGGCACTGACGAAGATTTGCGCCAGACCAAGGTGACCCAGCCTGCCGTATTCCTGCACTCGGTTATCTCGGCATTGTGTTTAGGCGATGAGTTCAAGCCCGAAATGACCGCCGGACACTCATTAGGCGAATTCTCGGCACTGGTAGCTGCCGGAGCCTTGTCGTTCGAAGACGGATTGAAACTGGTTTACGCCCGTGCCATGGCGATGCAGAAGGCTTGCGAAATGCAACCCTCTACCATGGCGGCTATCATCGCTTTGCCCGACGAGAAAGTGGAAGAAATCTGTGCACAGGTAAGCCAGGAGGGCGAAGTATGTGTAGCGGCTAACTTCAATTGCCCGGGACAAATCGTCATCTCAGGTTCTATCGAAGGCATCAACAAGGCTTGCGAACTGATGAAGGCAGCCGGAGCGAAACGTGCCCTTCCGCTGAAGGTAGGCGGTGCTTTCCATTCTCCGTTGATGAACCCGGCTAAAGTAGAACTGGAAGCGGCTATCAACGCCACGGAATTCCATGCGCCGAAATGCCCCATCTACCAGAATGTAGATGCCAGACCGCATACAGACCCGGCTGAAATCAAAGCTAACTTAGTAGCCCAATTGACCGCATCGGTACGCTGGACACAGACCGTACAAAACATGATAGCCGATGGGGCAACCGAATTCGTAGAATGCGGACCGGGTGCCGTATTGCAGGGATTGATTAAGAAAATCAACAAAGAAGCGAACGCACACGGGATCTGAGAAAAATAAGGAAGAATCTTGCATACATCACAAAACTCGTATGCAAGATTCTTCCATTTTATGATTACATCTAACAATCTTCTTAGAAGCTGTTTTGAATTTCTCCAAAAAGTTTTTCTTGGCTTGATGTATCCGTTTTCGTGTGTGCTTTGGGCGATTTTTTGGTCTTTTTCGCTCCTGTTCTTCGTCAGATAGCCCGCTATCTTCCTCATCACAGAAGCGAAAATGCCTCAAAAACTCATCCCAAATCATCGCACGATAAATTCAAAACAGCTTCTTATTTTATGAAGAAAATCTCTCATCCCACCATTACTTTCCTCGCAATAACCACTCTTGCTTTAACCATCACCGGATAGTGCTGGAATCTGTTATCCCCTTTCTTAAGCGGCATTTTTGTATTTGACATCAAAGAATATTTCAAGACATCATTCTATGGAATCATTTTATGCACCATTTGGTTATATACTACACGAAAAAGACATAAAGAAACAATAAAACTTTTTCGCGCGAAAAAAGAAAGGATGGACCAGGGTTATCAATCCCTTCAAAAAGAATTAAAACAAAAAGAAATCCAAATCGAACAATTACAGTACAAACTCACCTGCCAACAATCTGATATTAACAAAAAAGCAACTTTACAAAAAGAGTTAAGAAACTTAAACGCCCAGCGTGACATTCTTTTACAAGAAATCATACAACATTCAGATGCCCGTACTAAAATAGAACATATCCTTATAGATTATAAACAAAAAGGACATTCCAAAGAAACACTATCCGAAAAAGATTGGAGAAGCCTTGCCAACGAATTAGACCAAAAAGACATCATACTACAATATAGCAACCAATTTTGTTTTACTCCAAGTGAACAAAATTATTGTTATCTATTATTGACCGACTATTCAGCTACCGGTAGAGGAAAACTCCTACAATTAACCAGACAAACAGTATACCGTAGAGAACATGATATTCTAACCAAATTAGGTGAAAATTATGAAGCTGGAAAATTGAAAAACATTGTCCGGAAATGGGTAAATTAAAACAATAAAAAGACCTAAACAACCACACATGTTCATATACGTAATGCAAATGTTACACTTTTCTACGATATTGTTACACCTGTAACAGCCTCATTCACAAAAAGGTTATCTAATTTTGCATTGTCGAAAAGGACCAAGACACAACACTTTATTATGCCTCTTTTCGCCACATTAAATGAAAAATTAGGAACAATCTCTATAACCTTTAAAAACGTAGAAATTATGAACAACAAAAAATTTATAAGAAAAAACGAAATCACATTTTACTTGCTATTTATAGTATTATGACCTATTTTTTCTTCAATATTTCAATATCTATCGAATAACCATATTTCTATATCAGAAATAGCCATACAAACTTTAATAATAGCAGTTATTATGCCAATTATTATTCTTATTGGACGATTTTTTAAAAATTAAATAACATTTATGGAGATTGTTCCTTTTCACAACAGACGGTTAAAAAACAACCAATGACTCGTAGAAGTGTATCGCATACACCCCTACATAAGAATTGCAAAGGCGCAAAATCTTCACTCCTCCTGCACCTTTGCAATTTTAGAAGCTGTTTTGAATTTCTCCAAAAAGTTTTTCTTGGCTTGATGTATCCTTTTTCGTGTGTGCTTTGGGCGATTTTTTGGTTCTTTTCGCTCCTGTTCTTCGTCAGATAGCCCGCTATCTTCCTCATCACAGAAGCGAAAATGCCTCAAAAACTCATCCCAAATCATCGCACGATAAATTCAAAACAGCTTCTACATTTGCCGCATAAATTCAAAAAGAAAGCTTCAGCATCTTCCCGCCCAGTGCCGGCACATCTATCGTGACCGCCTTATCAGGCATCCACGAGATGATTTCTTCCTTTCCGGTCAGCAGGTCAGTGACATTGCACCGTGCAAACGAAGGCAGATGAAGAAAATCGAATGCATGTTGCGGAATAGTCACACCGATATGCACGGGGATAGCCTCAAAGTTTGCCACAACCAGAATCACTTCCTTGCCATACTTGCGCAAGAATGCATACTGGCGGTGCTCGTTCATCAGCCAGCCGCCCTGATTGACATACATCAGATCGAAGAAACTCCCCTTGGAAAGTGCAGCTTCTGTTTGACACAGGTTGAGCACATGTTGGTAATAGCGACGGATTTCCTTTTCTTTAGCGTTCAGCAAATGCAGGTTGTAACGCCCGTGATTGCTCCAACGGCGGATGCTGGGGATGCTCCAATAGTCGAATATCGTGGTGCGCCCGTCACGTCCGCTAAAGCCTTCCGAATCCATTCCTTCCTCACCCAATTCCTGCCCGAAATAAATCATCATCGGATTGGTGTTCATGCAAGCCGAAACCAGCAATGCCGGAAGCCCCTTGCGTGCATCGCCCGCAAAGAAATCGGAAGCGATACGCTGTTCGTCATGATTCTCCAGGAAGTTCAACATGTGCGGCTGGATGTCATTCACACGCTGCCAACACCCGGTAATGGCGGTTGCCGATGTATATCCGCACACCAATGCACGCAAGGTATCATACAGCCCCACCTTATCATACAGATAATCGAAATGCCCTTTATAGATATAATTACGGTATTCATCCGGATTGTATACCTCGGCAATAAAGACCAATGCCGGATAATGCGTCTTCACTTTCGGGATGACCCAGCCCCAAAACTCGCAAGGCACCATCTCTGCCATGTCGCACCGGAAACCGTCGATGCCTTTCGAAGCCCAAAACAACAGGATATCCAACATCTTGTGCCACGTGTCCGGCTCGGGATCGAAATGATTGCCCGTATTGCCTATGTAGTCTACACCATAATTCAGTTTTACCGTTTCATACCAATCGGTCTTGTTGGGGTAAGCATCAAAACGGTCGTTGCCAGTAGCCTTGGCAGGCATCTCATCATACAATCCCTGCTCTTCATCATAGAAATCTATCTCACCGCCAAGATGGGCACCGGGAATATAATAAAAATTATTATCCGGAGCAAATGCCTTCGACGGGTCATCATCCTCACCCAGATCTTTCACACCTTCGGGCTTAGCTATCGAATGGTACTGACGCGCCACATGATTGGGGACAAAATCGATAATCACCTTCAACCCGTTTGCGTGCGAGCGTTGCACCAAAGCCTCAAACTCTTCCATGCGGCGGTCTACATGAACAGCCAAGTCCGGGTCTACATCGTAATAATCACGGATAGCATATGGCGAGCCCGCTTTTCCCTTCACTACTGCCGGATGGTTGCGCGGAATGCCGTAAGCCGAATAATCGGTCTGCGAAGCATGGGCGAGGATACCCGTGTACCAGATATGAGTAGCGCCCAGCTTCTTGATCTCGTGCAAGGCCTTGTTGGTAAAATCATCCATTTTTCCACACCCGTTTTCACTTAAGGTTCCATTTATCTTATTGCGGAGCCCTCTGTTTCCGAACAAACGGGTGAATACCTGATAAATAATCATTTTCCCTTCTTGTTCCATAGTCGTATTTTTTATTTACTAATGTACTACACTTGTGTGTTGTCTGTATTCAAAGATAAAATCCGTATAACCTGTAGCGGAAAGATTTCATCACCGTTTCGTCAGTCCTACTTTCAGATTCAGCTTAAAATAATACACACCGTTCTCACGCTCCAGATAGCCATACTTGTCTTTAGAGGTAGAACCTTTTTCCAGACGCGTATTGTAGAAAAGGAAGTCGGCAAATACCTGGCGGAAAGCCCGCTGGTAACAAAGCACATCTCCATTTCCCGTCACCAACAAGCATCCGTCGATAGCCGAATCGATGCCGTTGTATATCTTTGCCGGACGCATACCGGTAGCAACGGCAAGCAGGAATTCTTTTATCTTATAATCGTAGAAACCGTGCTTGACAATCAATTCATCCTTAATCTTCAGTGGGTTAAGCTGCCTGATGGCTTCTGTCAGATCGGATACCTTAGTCTTGCCCTCCAGCCACATCAGCCGGGTCATTTCACCCAACAAGCGTCCCATGTGCAGGTCTATCATCGAGAGGTTGCTGCGGAAAATCTTGTCAGCCACATCATTATACTTCAAGTTTCCTCCCATACGTTCTATCATCAGCATACGCCCCAATACATCTTCTTCCTCACCAAAGGCATTGATTTTTGCCACAGCAGGTACCGGAAACTTGATGCCAGTCTGCTCGAACTTGAAGTTTGCGGCCCTCCCACCGTCCAGCAAGGGATATAATGCTCCCAGCCTCGAACGCACACAGAAGCCCGTCAAGGGCGCGTCTTCACGATAGAACGCTACCTTAAAATCGGTACGGTCATCGGTTTTGGCTTCCAGATTGTATATCGCCACTTCGTCCAAGAAGCCTTCCACTCCTTCAGGCGAGGCAACATCATCGGTTTCCGATTCACGCAAAGCCTGTAATACCAGTTCCGATACCGTAGCAAAATCTTCCCTCGGAACGCGCTTATCCATTTGTTCTCCACATATCCTCACTTCATTCTTCCCGATTACGTACCGGCGTGTCCCATCGTGTTCTTCACGTTGCACCATAGCCACTGGCAGGCACACAGCTTCATTCTGTTTCACATCCGGCGTACCGGCATACACCTGTCCGTCTGCCAGCAAACGGAAAAACGCATAGAGTTCACTCCATTCTTTCTTTGTCGCGTTAAATGCCATAGTCTTGTTATCTTCTTTTTATACTTTTACATCGGCAAAGATAACTAAAAAGCCTTTCAATATCCCTAATATCCGGCGCCGATATCTTAAACAATGTTATAAAACAGATATTTTCCTCTGGATTATTTGCAGATTCAATAAAAGTCCGTACATTTGCAATGTGTTTTTCATAGTATTAGATTTAAGGTTAACAAAAGGTTGGAGTACAGCGGTACTCCTTTTTTTATGCCCTTATGTCTCAAGGCAAATCCGGACTGGAATTTTCTCACCACAGGTACACAGAGTCCTTTAATTTTTTCCTCTGTGATACTCTATACCGCATATAGTATAAAAACAACATCGGAGATAAAGCTTTATAACCAGCCTTATCTCCGATATTTGTTCTTTTATCATGCAATGCAGTGAGGTTATACCACGGATTATTCGTCAACGGATACCTGATTTTCCGTTGCCAGAGAAATTGCTTTCCGGCTCCGGTCGTCCGGACCTTTAGGATGAATCACTTCCTCCAGACGAATGTCGAATATCAATGTGGAATACCCACGAATAGTACCATTTCCCGATGTTCCATATCCCATCTGATACGGGATATAAACCTCCCAATGCTCGCCTTCCTGCATATGAAGCAAGGCAGTAGTCCAACCGGTTCTCACCTCGCTTGCCGCAAACGAAACCGGCACATGTACCTCCGCATTCCAATCTCCGGAATAACTTTGGTCGAACACTTCTCCGTTTATCAACCATCCGCGATAATGTACCGCTACCGTATCGGTTGCAAACGGTGTTTCACCTAATTCAGCATCCGCTTCCGTCAAATCCTTTACGTACACATAATCTGAGTTGGTCAGGGTTAAATCTGTTCCCATTCCATCGTTCTGGATTTTATAGTTCGCATAACGGTACCATATTTCTCCAGCAGGCGGATTGGCTACAACATCAGCAATGGAGTCTATATAAGCTACGTTGCGCGCTTCCCAATCGGCGTATGGGTCGGCGGTAGGTGTATCGTCGCTACACGAAGCAAAGACACACATTACCATACCGAGTATCCATAGCCTGACACAATATGTCTTCATCGACCTTTTCATTATTGCAAGGTTTTCAGCAGACTGGTGATGCTCACCTTGTCGGCGATAATATTGTTCAGGTCGGCAATAGCCACACGCTCCTGCTCCATCGTATCGCGGTTACGCAACGTCACGCAGTTGTCTTCCAACGTCTGATGGTCTACCGTTACGCAATACGGCGTACCGATGGCATCCTGACGGCGGTAACGCTTGCCGATAGAATCCTTCTCGTCGTACTGGCAATGGAAATGGAACTTCAGGTCGTCCATAATCTCGCGCGCCTTTTCGGGCAGCCCGTCTTTCTTCACCAACGGCATCACGGCAAGCTTCACCGGAGCCAGGGCGGCAGGGAGCTTCAACACCACGCGTGTCTCGCCGTTTTCCAGCTTCTCTTCCGTGTACGAAGCGCTCATCACGCTCAGGAACATACGGTCTACGCCGATAGAAGTCTCGATGACATACGGAGTATAAGATTCGTTGATTTCGGGGTCGAAATACTTGATGCTCTTGCCCGAGAACTTCTCGTGCTGGCTCAGGTCGAAGTTGGTGCGCGAGTGGATGCCTTCCACTTCCTTGAACCCGAACGGCATCAGAAACTCGATGTCGGTAGCTGCATTGGCGTAATGCGCCAGCTTCTCGTGGTCGTGATAACGGTAATGGTCATCACCGAAGCCCAGCGCCTTGTGCCATTTCAGGCGGGTTTCCTTCCACTTCTTAAACCATTCCAGCTCGGTGCCCGGCTTAACGAAGAACTGCATTTCCATCTGTTCGAACTCGCGCATGCGGAAGATGAACTGGCGTGCCACGATTTCATTGCGGAACGCCTTGCCTATCTGGGCGATGCCGAAGGGGATTTTCATGCGCCCGGTCTTCTGCACGTTCAGATAGTTCACGAAAATACCTTGTGCGGTTTCCGGACGAAGGTAGACTTTCATCGAACCGTCGGCGGTAGAGCCCATTTCGGTAGAGAACATCAGGTTGAACTGGCGCACCTCGGTCCAGTTCTTCGTGCCCGAGATGGGGCACACGATTTCTTCGTCCAGGATAATCTGGCGCAGCTCGTTCAGGTCCGGTCCGGCATTCATCGCCTGTGTATAGCGTTCGTGCAGGGCGTCACGCTTCGCCTGATGCTCCAGCACGCGTGCATTGGTCGAACGGAATTCCTGCTCGTCGAAAGCATCGCCGTATTTCTTGGCGGCCTTTGCCACCTCCTTGTTTATCTTTTCGTCGTATTTCGCAATCTGGTCTTCAATCAGCACATCGGCACGATAACGCTTTTTCGAGTCGCGGTTGTCGATAAGCGGGTCGTTAAATGCGTCTACATGCCCCGAAGCCTTCCAGATAGTGGGGTGCATGAAGATTGCCGAATCGATTCCCACGATATTTTCGTGCAAGAGCACCATGCTCTGCCACCAGTATTGCTTGATGTTGTTTTTCAGTTCCACACCGTTCTGTCCATAGTCGTAAACGGCTCCCAGTCCGTCGTAAATTTCACTCGACGGAAACACAAAGCCATATTCCTTACAATGCGAAACCAATTTCTTGAAAACGTCTTCTTGTGCCATTTTTCTTTATCTTTAAATTATTAATTCCGAAACTCATAAATGCGCACAAAGATACGGATTTATCCATAAAAAAGAAGCACAAGTTTATTAATTTATGCGAATCAGGAACAAATCGCCCCGTTTTCATTCGGGCTTCTCGTGAAAGAGCTGCACCGCACGTGCAAACTCCCCACTGATTTGCACCGCCCGCGGATGGTCGATGCGGAACAAGAGGGCAACAATGTTCTCCACGCCTTCATCGTCCGTTATCGTCGAGCTTAAATAATTAAATGAGTATTTGCGGTCGTGTGTCACGCCGGATTTGTAATCCGGAACCATTAGTTGATGATGCGGATTGCAATTGGCTTCGCCGACCTACGGTTTCGCACGCAGAATTACGCTGGATTACAAATCCAGCGTGACAAAAAATCCAATGTCATCATATCACCACACATTAAAAGATGTCACATCCTCTCCCGTACGTTCCTTAATACGGTCGTGCATTTCTTTCTGTATGGTTTCAATAAGTACTTTTTTCTTCCTCCGGTGTTCCTCCAGCCTGCGCATCAGTTCCTCGCGGGTAAAAGCAGCCTGTTCCATAGTTTTATTCTTTTGGTTGAGGTCAAAGATAAGCAAAAGAATCCGTATAGCCCTCAAATCATTCTTACTACACGCATTCATCCACTGCTTTTATGAGATTTTATGAGATTGCTGTTTCCGCAACTGATTCACTCCCCACATAATAATCCCTAAAGCTATCAATCCGAAAAAAGACAAAAACAAAATCAATTCCATAACTCATTTTTCTTTATTAGAATTTGCCAATAATATACATATAAGACCCGCAGATACCGTCAATAAGACAACAACTGTTCCCAATCCGAACAACAAGGCACGATTTACGTCCAGTTTCATAATACCAGCCAAAACCACGCCACCAAAAACTAACTTAGAAGCTGTTTTGAATTTCTCCAAAAAGTTTTTCTTGGCTTGATGTATCTGTTTTCGTGTGTGCTTTGGGCGATTTTTTGGTCCTTTTCGCTCCTGTTCTTCGTCAGATAGCCCGCTATCTTCCTCATCACAGAAGCGAAAATGCCTCAAAAACTCATCCCAAATCATCGCACGATAAATTCAAAACAGCTTCTTAGAAATATCAATACAATATTTTCCAAGTTCGCCAAGCATCACTTGCTTATTTGTTTTCCTTTCATCCTCCATTTTTGCAAATATACACCTTTCTTCTGAAAGCGCCAATCTTTTTCTTCCTTTTTCAGTCCACCGTCCGCCAAATTCACTAAATTTGCACCGGCAATCCATGAAAAAACGGTTATGAAACACAAGCACATCGACAAATATACCCTGATGACCACCGCCCCCATCCCCCGGCTGATAGGGTCGCTTGCCATACCCACCATCGTCAGCATGCTGGTCACTTCATTCTACGTGATGATAGATACCTATTTCGTAGGGAAAATCAACACCCAGGCCACCGCCGCCGTAGGGATTTCCTTCTCGGTCATGGCTATCATACAGGCGTTCGGATTCTTCTTCGGACACGGGTCGGGCAATTTCATCTCGCGCCGGTTGGGGGCGCGCGACTATCAAAGTGCCGAGAAAATGGCGGCAACGGGATTCTTCAGCGCCTTCATCATGGGATGCCTCATCACGCTTTTCGGGCTCTTGTTCCTGACCCCTATCTGCCGCATACTGGGCTCTACCCCCACTATCCTGCCCTATACCGAGACCTATCTGGGCATCATCCTGCTGGGAGCGCCCTTCATGGCATCGTCGCTGGTGCTGAACAACCAAATGCGCTTTCAGGGCAACGCCGCCTACGCCATGGTGGGCATCACCGCCGGCACGGTGCTCAACATCGGGCTGGCTCCGCTGTTCATCTTCGTATGCGGCATGGGCATCGCCGGAGCGGCATACGCCACGCTGTGCGGACAGGTGTGCAGCTTCGGCATCCTGCTCTACATGGACAGCCGGGGAGAAAACATCCGCATCCGCCTGAGCAACTTCACGCCACAACCAGCTTATTTCCGCGAAATCCTTTACGGAGGAAGCCCCTCGCTCTGCCGGCAGGGACTGGCAAGCCTTGCCGCCATCCTGCTCAACGTAGCTGCCGGACGGTATGGCGACGCCGCCATTGCGGGCATGTCTATCGTGGGGCGTATCTGCATGTTCATCAACTCTTTCCTCATCGGTTTCGGCCAAGGCTTCCAGCCCGTATGCGGCTACAATTACGGCGCAGGTATCTACCCACGCGTACAACAGGGCTTCTGGTTCTGCGTAAAAGTAGGGGTAGTGTTTCTCACCCTCTGCTCAATTGTCGGCTACATCTACGCACCCGAAATCGTGGCATGGTTCCGCGAAGACGACGCCGAGGTAATCGCCGTAGGCGCGCGTGCCTTGCGCTGGCAGCTTATCACATTGCCATTGGGCACGTGGGTCATCCTTTGCAACATGCTGCTCCAAACCATCCGCAAGCCCGTACGTGCCGTGTTGCTTGCCTCCGCACGCCAAGGGCTGTTCTTCATCCCCTTTATCATCCTGCTACCCCACTGCTTAGGTCTGCAAGGTGTAGAGATGAGCCAGGCCGTAGCCGACTTCTGCTCGTTCATCTTCGCCCTGCCCGTAGCGATTCCGGTACTCCGCTCGTTACGGAAAACAGACTAAGAAGCTGTTTTGAATTTCTCCAAAAAGTTTTTCTTGGCTTGATGTATCCGTTTTCGTGTGTGCTTTGGGCGATTTTTTGGTCTTTTTCGCTCCTGTTCTTCGTCAGATAGCCCGCTATCTTCCTCATCACAGAAGCGAAAATGCCTCAAAAACTCATCCCAAATCATCGCACGATAAATTCAAAACAGCTTCTAACTGCAATAGGGAATATATATATATTGCATGACACACGCACCTATCTGCACCGGGCTATGCACGTATATCCCCGGCACGATGCAGCTATATCCGATAAAAGCCGTTTTTGAAAGGGCCTTATCCCATTGCTATGCGTTACAATTGTTACAATTACAGTTAATGTAAAATGCTTTTTCAATCCCGGACAAAAAAAGAAATCCACCTATTAAAATTATATATTATATATATTTATATATAAATATATATAATATATAATTTATAACAAGTTTTTCCCGCTATCTGATTTTCAACTTACATCAACTGTAATTGTAACAATTGTAACGGTTGTAACTGTGCAACGGAGGTCCCCCTGTGCTTCTGCATCTCTGCGTTCCATTCCATTCATCAAAGCACTTGTTTTTTCCAATAATTATCCGTACATTTGCATCAAGCAGAAAACAATTATGAGCGACGACACATTAGACAAAAACGAAACAACGGATATACCTGAAAAAGAATCGGATACGAATTACAAGCCCGCCTCGCCGGCGGACAAGGCAGTGAAATACCAGCTGAGCGGAATGTATCAGAACTGGTTCCTCGACTATGCCTCGTACGTCATTCTGGAACGTGCCGTACCCCACATCAACGACGGACTGAAACCGGTGCAGCGGCGCATCCTGCACGCCATGAAACGGCTGGACGACGGACGCTACAACAAGGTGGCGAACATCGTGGGGCATACCATGCAGTTCCATCCGCACGGCGACGCTTCCATCGGCGACGCGCTGGTGCAGCTGGGGCAGAAAGACCTGCTCATTGATTGCCAGGGAAACTGGGGAAACATCCTCACGGGCGATGATGCAGCCGCCCCCCGATACATCGAAGCACGCTTGTCGAAATTCGCCCTCGACGTGGTGTTCAATCCCAAGACCACCGAATGGCAAGCCTCTTACGACGGGCGTAACCGCGAACCCGTAACCCTGCCGGTCAAGTTCCCCCTGTTGCTGGCACAGGGCGTAGAAGGCATCGCCGTAGGACTTTCATCGAAAATCCTGCCTCACAACTTCAATGAGTTATGCGATGCAGCCATCGCTTACCTGCACGGCGAAGAGTTCCACCTCTACCCCGACTTCCAGACCGGAGGGGCGGTAGACGTGTCGCGCTACAACGACGGCGAGCGGGGCGGAGTGGTGCGCGTACGTGCCAAGATATCGAAAATAGACAACAAGACACTCTGCATCAGCGAAATTCCCTACGGAAAAACCACATCGTCGCTCATCGACTCTATATTGAAAGCCGTAGAAAAAGGGAAAATCAAGGTGCGCAAGGTAGACGACAATACCGCCGACAAGGTGGAAATACTGGTACACCTCGCCCCCGGAGCCTCGTCGGACAAGACGCTGGACGCCCTTTATGCCTTTACGGATTGCGAAGTGAACATCTCGCCCAACTGCTGCGTCATCGAGGACAAGAAGCCGCATTTCCTCTCGGTAGGCACGGTGCTCCGCAAGTCGGTCGACCACACCCTCGGGCTCCTGCGCCGCGAACTGGAAATACAGCGCGACGAGACCCTGGAGACCCTGCACTTTGCCTCGCTGGAGAAAATCTTCATCGAAGAGCGCATCTACAAAGACCGCGGCTTCGAGCAAGCCGAAAACATGGACGCCGCCTGCGCGCATATCGACGAGCGGCTCACCCCGTTCTACCCCCAAATGGTGCGCGAAGTGACCAAGGATGACATCCTGCGCCTGATGGAAATCAAGATGGCACGCATCCTGAAGTTCAACAAAGACAAGGCGGACGAGAACATCGCCCGGCTGAAGGCGGACATCGAAGAGACCGAAAACCACCTGGCGCACATTACCGACTATACCATCGCCTGGTTCCGCCGCCTGAAAGAGAAATACGGAGCACAGTTCCCCCGCCGCACCGAGATACGAAACTTCGACACCATCGTAGCCACAAAAGTGGCGGAAGCCAACGAAAAACTCTACATCAACCGCGAGGAAGGCTTTATCGGCACGGGGCTGAAAAAGGACGAATTCGTGTGCAACTGTTCCGATATCGACGATGTAATCATCTTCTACCGCGACGGGAAATACAAGGTGGTACGCGTACAGGACAAGCTCTTCGTAGGCAAGAACATCCTCTACGTCAACGTGTTCAAGAAGAACGACAAGCGTACTATCTACAACGTCATCTACCGCGACGGGAAAGACGGATACCACTACATCAAGCGTTTCAACGTGACTTCGATGATACGCGACCGCGAGTACGACGTGACGCAAGGCACACCGGGTTCGCGCATCGTCTACTTCACCGCCAACCCCAACGGCGAGGCGGAAACCGTGAAAGTGACCCTGCGCCCCAACCCGCGCATCAAGAAACTGGTGTTCGAACGCGACTTCAGCACCATCAACATCAAGGGACGCCAGTCGATGGGCAACTTGCTCACCAAGTACGAGGTACACAAAATCGGGCTGAAACAACGCGGAGGCTCTACCCTGGGCGGACGCAAGGTGTGGTTCGACCACGATGTGTTACGCCTCAATTACGACGGGCGCGGACAATACTTAGGCGAGTTCCAAAGCGATGACCGCATCCTCGTGGTACATACAGACGGCGACTTCTATACTACCGACTTCGACCTGAACAACCATTACGACCCCGATATCCGGCTCATCGAAAAGTTTGATGCCGACAAGGTGTGGACCGCCGTGCTCTACGATGCCGACCAGCAGAACTACCCATACCTGAAACGCTTCTGCTTCGAGGCGACAAGCAAGCGCCAGAACTACTTGGGCGAGAACAAGCAAAACCGTTTGCTCCTGCTCAGCCCCGAAGCCTATCCGCGCATCCAGGTGGTATTCGGCGGACACGACGCGTTCCGGGAACCGCTAATAGTAGAAGCGTCCGACTTTGTAGGCATAAAGAGCTATAAGGCTAAGGGCAAACGCCTCACCACCTACACCGTGGGCGAGGTAAACGAACTGGAACCTACCCGCATGCCAGAACCAGAAGAAGCTCCCGACACAGAGGATAACGGAACGCCCGAAGACGAAAACGGACAAATGAACCTATTCGATAATGAAGAAGAATGAAAACATTGATTTATATCGAACACAGAGACACAAAGACACTGAGAATAAAAAATAAAGCCTCTGTGCCTCTGCGCCTCTGTGTTTTTATTCTGATAGTCTTAACCTGCCTTCCGACCCGTATCCAAGCGCAAGACTCCCTGCAAGCCACACGCCACGTGATGCGCTCGGTGATGATAGGAGCCGGACACAACAACACATTCGAGACCTATCTCTCGCCCTTGGAATACGAAGGTCCAGAAGTGCGCTTCGCCTACGAAACGATGCGGATGACCCGCCTGATGGACGGGAACGTTTCGGCGCAAAACCTGTTCCAGCTACATGCCTCGTACACCGAAAACATCTCGCAGACCAACCATACGTACGGCGGGCTGGTGAACTGGAGCTATGCCCTGCATTACCAGTTCCGCCCTGCCAAGGGACTGAAGATACTTTTCGGTCCCATGCTCGACCTCAATGCAGGCGTGGTATACAACCGGCGCAACTCGAACAACCCTGCCCAGGCAAAAGCCTACGGGGGCTTAGGGGCATCAGGGATGCTCATCTGGAAATTCCGCATCAGAAATTATCCGATGACCGTGCGCTATCAGGCGAACCTGCCCCTGCTGGGCGCGATGTTCTCGCCCGAGTTCGGCGAATCGTATTACGAAATATTCTCGCTGGGCAACGGAGGACGGAACGTAGTGTTCACCTCCCTGCACAACAACCCGTCCCTGCGCCAGCTCCTTACCCTCGACTTCCCGGTAGGGAACACGGTGATGCGTGTGGGCTACGTATGCGACCTCCAGCAAGCAAAGGTAAACAACCTGAAAAGCCATACCTACTCGCACGACTTCATGATAGGCGTCGTGCGCAATCTGTACCTGTTCCATGGAAAGAAACACATGACCACGCCACCTAAAATAACTCCGTTTTAAACCATGAGAAAATATATCCTCTACCTATGCATCACCGTGCAGGCATTGTTCGCCTCCTGCATCCGCGAAGACATATCAGGCAATACGCCCGAGTCGAACTTCGAGTCCCTATGGAAAATCATTGACGAACAATATTGCTTTCTGGAATACAAGCACGAAGAATACGGGCTGGACTGGGACGAAGTGCACACCCGCTACGCCCAGCGCATCACGTCCGACATGACGTGGGAAAACCTCTACGAAGTGCTCTCGGACATGGTGAACGAGCTGAGAGACGGGCATGTCAACCTGTCCAGTTCCATCGGCACATCGCAATACCGCGCATGGTTTGACGCCTTCCCCCATAATTTCAGTGACAGCATCCAGAGCAATTACCTGGGAAAAGACTATGTGAACTCGTCGGGCATTACCTGGTCGATACTGGAGAACAACATCGGCTACATCTATTGCGAAAGTTTCTCGAACGGCATTGGAGACGGAAACCTGGACCAGACCCTGAACTCGCTTGCCGTATGCGACGGACTGATTGTAGATGTACGGGATAACGGAGGCGGAAACCTGACCACGGCACAAAAACTGGCGGCACGTTTCACCAACGAGCGGGTGCTTGTAGGCTATATGTACCACAAAACGGGACCTGCCCACGATGATTTTTCCGACCCCAAACCTGTCTACATCGAGCCTTCGGACGGCATCCGGTGGCAAAAGCCGGTGGTAGTGCTCACCAACCGCCGTGCCTATAGTGCCACCAACGATTTTGTGAACAGCATGAACCAGTTCCCCAACGTGACCCTTGTAGGTGACAAGACAGGCGGAGGCTCAGGGCTTCCCTTCTCGTCGGAAATCCCCTGCGGCTGGTCCATCCGTTTCTCTGCCAGCCCGATGCTCGACCCCGAAATGAACCATCTGGAATTTGGGATAGACCCTGATGTGAAAGTAGACATGACCAGCGAAGACATTGCCCAGGGGAAAGACACCATTATAGAAACGGCATGCCGGGTGCTGAAAGGACAATAAGGAAATGGTTTCCCGGAAATGGTTTCTACCGAATGGTTTCTATGCCCACCGTCAAGTTAGAAGTGCAACTCCGCCACCGCCTTCCTCCGTCCTTGGAGCGTAGCGGAAAGGGCGGAGGAAGGCGGTGG
>ERZ857521.2135-NODE-2135-length-20036-cov-5.395175_pt1 | contig 20036 bp, 8 predicted proteins | sample MGYA00519701_ERZ857521 | MGnify/ENA primary metagenome ERZ857521 (study PRJEB31778, sample SAMEA3449346) | human gut metagenome | biome: human gut; feature: human-associated habitat; material: faeces | place: United Kingdom | collected 2010/2012 ...
GTCGCCATCACCTGATTGGGCTGCTGGAAATACTGCTTGTGCATGAAGTCGTCGGTGACCTGCGTCGGCAGGGCATTGAACGCGATGCGTTCGAGGTGGTCGGCAAAGGCGACGTCGCCCGTGATTTCGGTCATCTTTTCGAGCGAATACATCAGCTCGACGGCCGAACACAGCTCCGAGCCCTGCGTAGGGTTATTCCCGTGCAGCCCCTCGTCCCCGCCGAACATTCCCTGGGGCTGGCCGTGCAGCAGCCGGATATCGGACAGCCCCTTTTTCACGGCGTCGATATACTCCCGGTCGGGATGCTGCTGGTAATAGATAACCGGTTCCTTGAGCCCCTGCGCCAGGTTTACGCAGTGGATGGAGCCGAAGCGTTTGAGGTCGTCCGAGCGAAGGAACATACGGGTGAAATCATGCCCCTGGCTGTGGAGCAGGTCGCCCAGTTCCAGCAGGAATCCGTCGCCGGTCAGGTTGTAAAGCCAATAGACGGCCTGCAGATTGTCGCACACCCGGTAGCGTGCCCAGAATGTCCAGTGGCCCAGCGGTTTTTCGGGCAGGGTTTTCAACTGGTACCGGAAATAGCGGGTCATAAAATCGACGACGCGCCGGTCGCCCGTCGCGGAATAGTACTGCTGGAGTATCTTCAGTACCACCATCCTCGGCCACCAGTCGGCCGAGTTGTCGCGTTGCAGGCCTGCCTCGTAAGGATAGTCCTGTGCCGGGCCGAAATAACCGTCTTCGCGCTGGCTTTGCAACGCCCATTCGACCCAGGGCTGCACTTTTGCCTTGAGCTGCCCGTCATCCAGGATATAGGCCAGCGGCAGCAGCCCGTCGATCCAATAGGGGCCGCGCTCCCACTGGTCGCCGTCGCCGCCCAGCCAGCCGTTACGCGGGCCCATGACCTCGGGATAGAGCCTGTCCATCTGTCCGGTCGCCCCGGAACGCTGGCGTTCCAGCATTTCGAGCAGCCAGCCCTGCGCCCGGATCGCACCCAGCGGCAGCTCGGCATAGGCTTTGGGCGCCAACGGCGCCCGGTTGTGCGCAAAGGGCGCCCCGGAATCTTCGCCGCCCGCGAACCCGGCGGCAGGCGCAAAGGCGAGCGCCAGCATCATACATATTTTCAGATATTTCATGTCCTCTCAATTTTTATCCTGCGGAGTAATTTTCACCCGTTCGAAGAATTTGACCCGTACCGGCCCCAGCAGGCCGGAAACCCGCATGTACTTCTCCGCATCCGGGGCGTCGTATTTGCTGATGTTGCTTCGGGTCATCCGTTCCCCCGGGGGCAGCTTGCCGTCTCCGATGAGCCGGTTAGGCCAAAGGTTGACCACGTCGACCGACAGGCGGTTGCGCCCGGCACGGACATACGGAGTGATGTCGACCTCATAGGGCGAGCACCACGAAACGGGGAATTCATGTCCGTTCACCCGGATCACGGCCACATCCTGCACATTTCCCAGGTCGAGCAGCACCTTCCGCCCCCGGATCTGATCTTTATCCAGATCGAAAGCGTTTTCATAGACCGCCTTTCCGGAATAATAGCGGATCAGGGGCTCCGGGGATTCCGTCCACGAGATCAGTTCCGGAAAGACAACGGCCTCTTTCGGGCCCCAGTCAGGGTCGAAGCGCACGCTCCAGTCGCCGCCGACGGTGATTTCCGACGGCAGGCGTTTCGCCTCCGCGACCGAGGTGCTTCCGTTCGACCAGTACACCGTGTAGTGTCCCGGGTCGTAAACGGCGGCATAGACATCCGTCCCCGCATATTCGAACCCGACCTGCGGATAGCGGGGCGAGGAGGACTGCGCCGCGGAAAGCGGAGAACCGCTGCGGTCGACCCGCACGATGTGCTCCGCCTGCCCGCCGCCTTCGGTGAACACTACGAACACGGCTCCTTCGGGGGCAAAGTGCATCGGGATATGCGTGTATCCGTCCTTCTCGTAATAATAGGCCACCGGGCTGATCCTGCCCGTGAGCGGATCCCAGAACTCGGGAGTCCGCCCCGTAACCCTGAAGCGGCATTCGACATCCTCGAAGCGGTCGTAAGCGACGGGCGTGTAACGGTAGTAATAGTCGTCAATGCCGTTCAGGGCGAAACGATTTGCCACGAAATAGATATCCTGCCGATCCGTGGCGCGGTGGATATAGTCGAGCTTCGTCGCCGGGTTATCGGAGACATACGAGAAATCGGGTGGTGCCGAAAGCGACCTGAGCACATGGCTCAACTTCTGCCCGCGGATGACGCGCCCTTTGCCGTAGAGGTTTTCGGTGCGGTTGACGCCGTCCAGCCAGCTGCCCGCATTGCACCGCCACATACGGTTCACGATGTCGTTCAGTTCCCTGTCCCCATCCGGATAGCGGGACAAGCCCGTCGTCCGCCGGGGCGGCTCGCCGACGAGCACCATGCCGTCCAGCACCAGGCGCTCGATCCTGCGCATCACGTCGAGGTCGATCTGTTCGAGGCGGGGCAGCACCAGCACCCGGTACGACATGCCGTCGGGCAGCACGAGGCGCCCGTCCTCGACCGAAAGGCGGTTCAGGATCACGTCCTTCGAACATTTGTCCCAGTCGTAACCGGGACCCAGGTCGGTCACCTCCTCTTTCAGGAAGACCATGTTGGGGACGTCATCGCCGTTGTAATAGAGCGCATCGGCGACGAACAACCCTTGTTGGAGCAGGTACGAACAGCGGCCGATATACCCCACGAAATCCCCGGCCTGCTCCCACCACGTCACGTTGGGGTTGAGATGCGTACCGGCGAAATACTCGATGCCGGGCTTGCCGTACTCCCCGGGCGAAGTAGTGAAGGTGTGCCATACCAGGCGGTTGACGCCCGAACAGAATATCCGGTCGATCAGTCCTTTCAGGTCACGGGGCGACCGTTCCCAGTGCGGGCCGATGCTGGTCGGGCCTTCGGCTTCGACGAACCGCTTACCGTTGGTATGCGCCGCACAGGCGCTTTGCCGCACCGACAGGCGCGCCTGCTCGGAGGCGACGTGCGAAGTGGAGCGCGCCCAGTATTCACCGTGGGGAATATCGCATGCGCCCATGACCTCCAGAGCGTCGACCGGCGTGTAACAGGGCCCCCCGGCCTCGGGGTCTATCAGCATGCCGTTCGCGTTGGCGAACTCCCGGAAAGGCTTATAGTGGTAGTTGAGGATGCAGTCGCTGACCGTCCGGCGGATGTCCTGCAGAAAACGGTTCGACACCTCGGAGCTGTCGACGACACGGCCGGTCATCACCGGCAGGTAGGCCCAGAGATCGTAGCCCCGGAATTTCCGGAACTCTTCGGGGAAACGGTTCGTCCAGTTGACGAGCCCCATTTCCCAGCTGTCGGTCAGCAGGAACTTAACGCTGTTCCCCTCTTCCCGCGCAGTCCCGACCAGCGGTTGCAGCACATGCTCGCGGAACGCATCGAAGGCGTCGGGATTCAGGTGGTCGAGCGACAAGCCCGCCCATCCGTCGCTCGAAGTCGAGGTATGGGCTCCGGTGCATGTCCAGCCGTAGCGGATCACCGTCCACTCCCCTGCCGGGGCGTCCCATTCGAGCGTCTTGCCGTCGTAAAGCGCCGTCAGGTCGAGTATCTCCTCCCGGGGGAGGGGCTCGGCACCGGAATCGTAATAAAAGTCGGCGCTCAATCTTTCGAGCGGAAACATCTCCTGGAAACCCAGTCCGCTGAAAAACGCCTTGGCCGACCAGTTCGGGATAGCCTCATCGCGCATCGGAGTGCCCTCCGGAGCCTTTTTCACGGCCTGCACACGGACATCCTCATACATATACCATGTCGGCGGCTGCGGCAGTTCCAATTCGACCCGGCGTCCTCCGGCGACGTCGGTTTCCGACCAGGTCAGTTTTTTCAAGGCCAGTTCGGGCGTGATATACGGCCCGCCGGGATTCCAGCCGCTGGTCACGTTGACGGCGAGGGCGATCCCCAGCCGGTCGGCCTCGCGCACCGCATGGCGGTAAAGCGCCATCCAGCCGGGCGAGAGGAACACGTTGCCCGGCCCGGGCTTTCCGGTCACCTGGTTGAATCCCCCGGCGTCGATCAGCGAGGCCGACCCGTAGCCTTTGGCCTTCATCTCTTCGAGGTCGCGGGTGATCGACGCCTCGGTGGCGACCCCGTTGAGCCACCACCAGTAACACGACATCCCGGCCTCGCCGGGAGGCGAAGCGAATTTTTCAGCCAGTTCCCCGGGCGAAACCTTCGTTACGGGCGCCAGGCTGAAATCGGCCTGCGCAGCGGCACGCTGCCCGGCAATCAGGGAGAGGAAAAAAACAATCGGTAAAAAACGCATATCATCGGTAATTTCAGGTTATGGCTCATCCGTCTGTCAGAGGGCCTTGTGCAACCCCTCGTGTTTGACCACCCATCCTTTCGAGGGAAATCCGGGGGCATTGCCCGACGGCGCACCGTCCCAGCCGGCAGCCATCATCGCCACGGCATAGAGCAGCCCGCCGTTGCCCGGGAAATAGGGGAACGGCGCACGTCCGCCGCCGACCAGCCCGCAGGCATCGAAGTCGAAGGCCGGGTAATCCAACAGGTAATCGACCGCCATTTCGGGTTTCCCGAGCCGGGCGGCGCACATGGCGAGCATGGGGAAATCCCAGCCCCAGGTCTCGTGCAGCTTCCATTCGCGGTGCACCTTCATCAGCGTCCGCTCCATCGTGGGGATATCCACCCCGTCGCCGGGCAGCATACCGTAGGCGCCGATAAGCGCCGGGTGCTCCCAGTTGTAGCGTGTCCACATCCCGTCGATATTCTCCCACGAAACGTATACGCCCTGCTGCACGGGAAGCGGCGACAATTTATCGCAGACCCGTCCGTACTCCGCCTTTGCCGGCAGGCCCAGCCGCTCGCGCCACAGGCCGGCGATCCGCAGCCCGGTGAGCCAATAGCTCAGTTCGAATGTCGGGTTGACGGTCGTCCGCGGGTCGGCATTTTCGCCTACGACCTGCAACGGGTACCCCAGGACATAGCGATCCGCCGCCGCATCGTAATGCGCATAGGAAGCCATGAAATCAGCGGTTTCGAAGACCACGTCACGCCATTTTTCCAGCGTTTCGCGCGTGGGATGCTGCCGATATTCGAGTTCGGCGTAGAAAATCGGGTGCGGCTGTTGCCAGATGAGCAGCGCCGTGGTTTCCAGCGGCCACTCCCACCATGCATGGTCGCCGATCGTCTTGGGCCAGCGAGCGCCATCGTATCCCTGCATGGCGGCTTTGCGCCTGTACGTGGCAAGATTGTCCGCAAAGACCTCCATCATCCCGGAAGCCATCTTCCAACGGCCCCACAGGGCATAGTGGGTGCAGTGCCACCAGATCATCTCGTGGTGGTACTTGCCGTACCAGCCGTTATTGACAAGGCCGCTCTCCTGCGGCGGGAGGGATCCGGCCTCGTTGACGGCCATCACGTATTGGGAGAGCACGACCCGCCGTTCCAGCTCGCGCCAGCGAGGATCGGAACTCCCCGAGAGGTCGATGGCACCGCCGCCCTCCCAGAACTCGCGCCAGTGCCGGGCGCTGGCGCTTCGGGTCTGGGCGAAGGTAGGCACGGCGGCATTGCCCAAGATTTTGTCGAAGCAAACCACAAAACTGATCTCCCGCGCATCGGTGGCGGGAATCAGTTCGTAACAGTGCTCCTGCGTCCGGCGGAGCACTGCCCCGGCGTCCCACTGCACGTGGACATCGTAATTCGTATCGTCGAGCTGCCTGTGGAAGCTGGCCATATGTGTCCCGGGCGAAAGCTCCGTAAGGTGCCTTCCGGGGCTGTCCCAATCGGCGGCACTGCCGAATTCCGTGTTCGACGGGAAAGGAAACCGCAACGAGATGCCGACCGTTCCGTCGGCCACTTTTTCCGACTCGATCCTCACGGCCACGGCGTCCTTCTCCGGATGCCCGACAGTCGTTACGACCACCTCCCGGCCGTCGATGCTATAACGGCTCGTCGCCGTCCCCGTCCACAGGTCGAGCCGCTGCACGGGATCGGTCAAATCCCCGATCCCGGCCCGCGAGCCGTCGTCCTTTATCAACACCAGCCCGATGCGCCCCAGGTTGATCCGCTGCGGGTTGCGCACCATCCAGTCGCGCAACGCCCCCTGCTCGGGATTGGGAATGTCATAGCGCACCATACGGCCCTGCGCCTCCCATTCCGCGCCCCTGAAATCTTCGGGGCGCTGCCCCTGCGGCAGCGGGAAACGGTACCAGCCCCAGTTCGACATCGTATTGGCATTGTCCGAAAAGGTCTGCATACCGCTGATATCGAACCCGAAGGCGAACTCCCCGTTGCCGACCTGCATCGGCCCGCGCAGATTGCCCTCCCGGATTTCGGGGTTATGGCGCGTTACGACCGCTTTGCGGTCTATTTTCCTGGCCGCATACGCAGGATGCGAAAGCGGCAACAGGGCTGCACACAAAACGAGGGCGGCAGCCCTGGCGGGCCGGGACAGATATCCGGCCGGGATTTCAGCATTCATATCGGTTCGGGTTTGGGATTCGTATTCCATCTAAAAAGTTTGCGGTTCCGGCCGAGCGGCAGGCAACCGCAGGCCGTGCATCGGGAACCGTTTTTTCCGTATTACAAAATTGCCCCTTATTTTCAAAACGGCAGGCGGATAAATTGATTTTTAGCCTGTGTATTTTGACCGAACGGGGTTCGGCCATCTGACGGAAGCGGTTCCAGCACAGGAGTCTTCGGGAAAGGAATTGCCAGAAGGGAAAGGGCCGGAATTCCGCTTCCGCCCGGAAAAGGCAGGGGCGGAGCCGTTACAGCCTCCGCCCCGCCCAATCTTACCGTCATCCGTCAATACACCTCGAATTCATAGATTCTGGCGGTATTTCCTTCGCTTTGGTCAGGTTTTGAGACCACGAGCCTCACGTATCGGGCTGTTACGGGCTGCGGAAGAACCCTGTCGGTTTCGAGGGCCGTGTTGTCGTAGACCGTGTCCACCGTTTTCCACTCTTCGCCGGTGCTCCGGCGCACCTGCAGGGAGTACTCCTTTGTGATGTAGTCCAGGGCTTCGAGCGCAGCGTGCATGACATACCAACCCCGGATCGTGGTCTCCCGTCCGAGATCCACCCCCAGCAGTTTGGGTTTGGCATCGCTGTAATCGCACCACTTGGTGGATACATCCTCGTCGGTGGCGCACTCGGCCCTCTCGGAGGCGTTGACCTCCCCCGACCTTTCCACGACGGGTTTGCCGTAGAGCAGGTTTCGCCGCCCGGCCTGCGAGGCGTCGGCGCCTTTCACGGGCAGCTGCACGCGCAGCAGGTCGCAGGCCGCACCGATACCTCCGGCGGGGTCTTCGGCCACCGTCGCCGCGAACACCACGATGCGCGGGTCGTCGGGCAGTACCAGCTGCCGTGCCCCCTCGGGGATGTCGAGGCCGATGCGGAACATGTAGGTGAATTCGTAGGGCCTGTCCTCGTTGCGGATCATATCATGCTTGTGCGTGCCCACGAAGGCCACCTGCGCATCCTTGAGGTAGGGCTCGGTATGCCCCGTATGGCCCCACTGTCCGATGAAGCCGCCATAATAGGGTACCAGTGCCGTGTGCTCCTTTCCGTCGACGGTGAACACGGCCTGCGTGTCGTACATGGTCGAGGCGGCCAGCAGGTAGAGCTTGCCATAGCGCCCGCGGGGCAGGTCGATGGTGTCGCGGCGGCATTTGACGCCGTTCTCCGCGGCGGGATCCCCCATCTCGAAGCCGACACCCCCGTACATGATGCGGGACGGCAGCAGCTCGGCGGCGTAGGAGCAGCCCTTGCCGTCGAAGTTGGCGTCCGAGCGGAACGGGTTGTAAGAGGCCGTCTTGACGTTGTAAGGCAGCTCCACCGCCGCCTCCGCGGCGGGCGTGAGCGCCCGGGCGGGCCTGACGAGTTTCACGCGGAAAGTCTTCATGCCGAAGGGCCCGACCTCGAAGCGCAGCTCGCGGCCGCTGAACTCCGCGTTGCCCACGACATCCTCCACGCCGTTGAGCTCCCGGGCGTCGACGATCTGCGCCGCGAAGCCCACCACGGCCTGCTGCGACTCGAGGCCCGAGGTCTCGTAGAAACGAACCACATATTCGTCCGAATCCTCGGCCTGTTTGAGCGCCCGCAGCGCCACATTGGGGTTCTGCGAGGAGGCCAGCGAGAAGCTGCGGCCCAGCACCCCGCCATGGCGAGGCGCGACGAATGCCCGAAGCGGCTGGTTGAGCACCTCGGCCTTGCGCACGGCACCTCCCGCGCGGTAATCGCCCGCGTGCCCTACGATCGAGTAGGTGAACGTATGCTGTCCGAAGTCCTGCTTGTTCTGGTAGGCGTAGCCGCCCTTGGTCGCAGGCGTATGCAGCAGCGTAAGGCGCAGCGTGTTGTCCGCGGGTTTGTCCCAGCCGTACTTGCTGTCGTTGAGCACCGAGACCCCGTAGCTGCCGTCCGCGTCGGTGAGGTCGGCCCACTGCTGCGCATAGACCTCGTAGGCGGTCGCGGTGTTGTTGCCCCGCGCCACGGAGCCCACGCCAAGGTCATAGACCGCCTCGGGGTTCGAGACCGAAAGCGGGAACTCGGCCTTCAGCAGCGCATTGGACGACTGCCAGTCGATGTCGTTCACAAGGTCGATCCTGTCGGCCTGGGCGCCTTCGCGCAGCGTGATCCACTGCCGGAAGCGGGAATCCCCCAGCGTGCGTTCCACGCATACCGAGGCGCGCAGGGGCCCCTCTTCGGCCACGGTGACCTTCACCTCGCCCGTGATGGCCTGCGGCGATGCGTCCACGGTCTTCTTGAGGATCTCCCAGGCCGGCCAGCTGTAAGACTCGTTCTGCGGGAAGAACGCAAGGCGGATGGACTTGCCGGCGGCCACCAGCTCGCGGCCATGACGCTTGTCGACGATCGACGAGATGTCGCCGTTGGCGTCCAGCGTAAGTTTATAGACGCTGTTCTCCAGCCCCCATGCGCCGGCCTTTATCGCCGGGGCCTTCGGCTGCCCGCCCTTGCGGATGTCGTAGACGGCATACCCCGCAGCCGGGACGGTGGCCTCGACCAGCAGCCGCGTCTGCCCCTGCTGCGTGCCCAGCACCTGCGAGGGAACCCGGACGCCCTTGTCGTCGTAGACCGTGAACTTGCTGCCTTCGAGCGGAAGCGTAACCTCCACCACGTCCGAGACCTCGAACCCCGCAGCGTTGTAGAGCACTACGGGGAGCCCTTTGACATCGGTATCCAGACCCCGCGAAACCGCGCCAACCGAGGTCGTGAGTACGTCCCCGAACTGTTTGAGCGAGATCAGCTCGTCGTTCCACGAGAACTCGTAGGCACGGGGGAGGCTCGTACCCGTAAGGTCGTCGTGAAACTGGTGCCAGATAAAGCGTTTCCAGGCCTCGGTGAGAACCTCGCGCGGGTAGGGCACGGCCCCGAGCCAGTCGGCGGCAACGGCGCTGCGCTCGGCAGCGTCCGCAAGCTGCTCGTTACGGCGGTTGTAGAGCTTCATCGCGGCCTGCGAGGTATAGCAACCCGTGGCATGCACGTCCATCAGCAACTCCCCGTTCCACACCGGAAGCTCCGGGTGGGAGGAATAGGGAAGGTAGTCCTTGTAAAGGCGGTCGCTCGTGGCGCTGATGATCTCCACCGGCCCGTCGCCCTGCAGTCCCAGTTCCAAAGCCCGAACCGACTCGATGGTCGGGGCGCCGCCCGTGTCCCCCGTACCATAGTAATGGTAAACGGCATTCAGAGGGTTGCTCTGGGCGATGTCCTGCAGGTACTTGCTGTGGCTGAGGTCTTCGTAACGCCACTTGGTCGTATAGTTGTGCGCGTCCATCACGGCCATGATACGGGAGCCGTCAACGCCCTGCCACAAGCCGATCTCGAACGGAATCTTGCTCGTACCGTGGAACGGGCGGTGCCGCCACATGAGTTTCTGAGTCGAGAAACCGATAAGACCGCTGTGGGCCGCGATCGTCGGAAGCGTCCACCCGAAACCGAAGCAGTCCGGAAGGAAGATGTCCGTGCCTTCGACCCCGAATTCCCGGCGGTAGAAGTGCTGCCCGTACAGGATATTGCGCGTGAAGGACTCCGCAGAAGGGATGTTCGGATCCGTCGCGTCCCACGTGCTGCCCGTGACATGCCAGCGCCCCTCGCGGATGTAACGCTTGATCAACTCGTACTGGTGGGGGTAGTACTCCTTCATCCACTGGTACTTGATGCCCCCTTCGAAATTGAATACATAATCCGGGTAGGTGCCCAAGAGGAACAGGTTCTGATCCAGCGTCTTTGGAATGTACTCACGGATCGAACGCTGCACATCCCAGTTCCACTGGGAATCAAAATGGGCGTTCGAGACTAAATAGGCCCGAACTCTATCCTGTGAAAAAACCGCTGCGGCGATAAACACCGACATTAACAATAATAAAATGCGTTTCATGGGCTGGTTGGATTAGACTATTTCTGGGTTAAGGAATTTTATATCCGTATCGGGTTCCAAAATTAGCCGGAAACGCCCCGCAAAAAATATTTTTAAATGACATATTAGTATGACCTTTTGACATAATTCGTAAAAAAGCACAAACGACGCGGATATTTCGCACTCCCGGCACAAAAACAGGGCTGCGGGGCATCCGGCAAAAACGGGGACACCATGTCCGGGATACAAAAACAGGAATGCGGAAAGCGCCCCTTGGCCTTCCGCATTCCAGCTCCCGAATCCGGGGGCGAGAGCACCCCCGGATGTTCAATCGAAACACTCCGGACAGGGGCGCGGCACAAGTTCGAATTCGAGCACACCGCCCTGCACGATCTGTTCGTGCGTGATGAAAGGACGGGTGAGCCGCTCGCCGTTGAGCCGTGCCGCACGGATATACTTGTTCACTTTCGACACCCCCGGGGATTTGATGACAAAACTGCGGCCTCCGGGCAGGGCGATTTCCACCCGTTCGAAGATCGGAGAACCCAGGGCATATTCCCCCGAGGCCGGATTGACCGGATAAAAACCCATCGCCGCAAAGACATACCACGCCGTGAGTGCACCGCCGTCCTCGTCGCCGCTCAGCCCGGTCGGGCGGTCGTCGAACCAGATGTCGGCAATCTGCCGGACACGATGCTGGGTTTTCCACGCAGCCCCGGCGTAATTGTAGAGCCACGGGACATGGAACGCCGGCTCGTTGCCCGCCGGCATGAGCCCCTGCAACCCAGTAGCGTCGGGCATCCGCCCCATGAATTTCCACTTGTCGATCTCCGGCCCCCGGTTATAAGCCTCGTCGAGACGGCGGACGAAAGCCTCCTCTCCACCCATCAGGGCGATCAGTTGCGGAATATCGTGCTGTACATGGAAGACATGGACGCAGGCATTGACCTCGGCGAAGTAACTCCGGGCTCCGAAGCCATCGCACAACTGCGGGTCGAACGGCTCGACCCATTCACCCCGCTCGTTTCTGGGGGCGAAATAACCGATCGCCGGATTCCAGAGATTCAGATAGTTGCGCGAACGCCGCAGCAACAGTTCATAATCGTCCATGCGCCCCAAGTAACGCGCGACCTGCGCCAGGCACCAGTCGTCGTAGCTGTGTTCGAGCGTCACGGAAACCGCCTGCCTCTTTTCCCAGCCGTCGTCGACATACGGATATTTCTCCGGCTCTCCGGGAGCCAATGCCGGGAAATAACCGTGTTCGGAATAAAACCTGTCGGGCTCGCGCGCCGCCCCCGCACGCCAGGGGATCATCGTACCTTCCAGCGCATTCTTGCGGAGCCCCTCGTAAAGTTTTTCCACATCGAACCCCGAGATTCCCTTGCGGATGGCCTCGGCTGCGAACGAGGCCACATGGTTGCCGATCATCGGATCCCCGTGCCAGTCGGGGCCGCCGCCTTCGAACCAGTCGCCGCCCCACTCCGTCAGCTCGGGAAAAGAGGGCACCCACCCCCATTGCTCGTAGATGCGGGCATACGACTGCAGCTCGTCGGCCTTGCGCGCAGGATCAAGCAGGATACCCAGCGCATGGAGGGTCCGGTAGGTATCCCACATCCAGTCATCGTTGTAAAACGGCCGCGCATCTTCGTGGACACAGCGGTCGAAGCCGCTGTAATACCGCCCGTATTCCGACTGGTCGACCATCCGTTCATACGTACGGTAAAGCGAGGTATAGAATATCCGGCGTTCCCGGTCGGTTCCGCCCTCCACGCGTATGCGCCCGAGCGCCTTTTCCCAAATGTCCCGGCTCCGCTTCTTAACCGCACCGAAAGCAAGTCCCCCGGTTTCGGCTTCGAGGTTGGCACGCGCCTGTTCCACGCTGATATAGGAGATACCTACCCGGAAGCACACCTTGCCGAACCCTGCCGGGGCAGAGAACCAGGCGCCGACATCGCGGCCCGACGCCGATCCCTCCGCGGAAAGCCGCTCCCCGCAACGCGTGCCGGAGCTATCGAAAGGCCGGTCGGCGACGGCATAGAAATATTGGCGGGCATAATCGACCGCTTCCCAGCCCGAAACGACCCGGTCACCGCAGACATCGACCTCGCCTTCGGAAGTGAGCCGGAAAAGCACGTTCGCCTGCCGCCCTGCATCCGTGAAGTCGAATTCGTAAAGGGCCGTCCGCTCGGCGGTCGTCCACTCGGCCCATATCCCGAAATCCTCCAGCCACACCCGGTGCGACCAGGGATGCAGTTCCTCCAGGTCATGGTCGTACCACGAAGAGGAGCGCGCCGGGTCGAACGAGATGTCGCCCGCCGTGGGCATGACCGAACCGGCGATCCCGCTCCGGTAGCGGGGCATATTGAGGGCGATGCCGTATATCCGGTCGGAAAAATAGCGGTCATTGAGCCCGGGCTCGGTTACAGGGTAGATCCGCACCATGGAATGGGGCCGGTGCACCTGCGGGGTGACGGTCGTCAGCAAAGGGGCCACGCCGCCGATATTGGGATCGACCCAACGGCCCACGCCCTCGTCGCGGCAGGCGGCCAGGGCGGCAGCGAGGCCCGCGGAAAAGGCCAGGAGTAAAATTCGCGGTTTCAGCATTATTCTATGTTTTTATCAGATAAGAAAATTCGTAAAAAATCGGTTCCGGGAGCGGGAATTACGGGCAAAAATCCCTATATTTGTTAAGTAAGCCATAAGCCATGAAGTACATTCTGAAGGAGATCACCCCGCTGGAAAAAAACGACCTGTTCATCGCAAACTACTGGCCCGACAACCAGATGGATTTTCCCCTCCATTTCCACGAGGACTACGAATTGTGCCTGACGCTCAACGTGCGCGGGAAACGCATCCTGGGTAACCTGGTCGAGGATTTCACCGAAAAAGACCTGGTCATCACCACTCCCAACGTACTCCACTGCTACAAACGCGACGACGCCTTTCTCAACGTCCGCTGTGAGGTCGTCGTGATCCAGTTTCCCAAAGAGCTTCCCTCGTGGGGCATTTTCGACACCGACCAACTGCGGAACATCCGCAACCTGCTCTGCCAGCCTGCCCCGGGGCTCAAATTCTCGGAAGAGACGGCCGAAGCCGTCCGGGAGCGATTGCTGCGCCTGCCCCGAACCGAGGGGTTCGAGGCCGTTCAGCTGTTTTTCGGGATACTCCACGAACTGGCCTGCGCCGACCGCACACAGGTTGAGCTGATCGGAGTCCAGAGCAGCGACAGTACCCTTCCGCACAGCCGCCGCATCAACAAGATCGTACAGTTCGTCGAGAAGAACTACCACCACAAAATCTCGCTGGAAGACGTCGGCGAACTGGTCGGCATGTCCGCCTCATCGGTGAGCCGCTTTTTCAAACAACGCACCCGCCACAATTTCTGGGACTATCTCAACGGGTTCCGCATCGACCGCGCCGCACAAATGATGATCGAAACCGAGCACACCATCTCGGAAATCAGCTATGCCTGCGGGTTCAACAATATCTCCAACTTCAACCGCGTATTCCGGGAACGGATCGGCACGACGCCGAGCGACTACCGCAACAAATTCAAGGAGTCGATCATCCCCGACCGCTGACCTCCGGCACCGCGCACACCCGGCAATTACACCGGAACCGCCGTACGCCACAGGCACCGCCCGGGCGTACGGTCTCTATTCCGGGTCAAGGGAAATCCGGGCTATTCGCCGTTCCACAACTCTTTGATGGTCTGTTCGATGTCCATGCCGTAGGGTACCTTGTCGCTTTTGGCGACGGCTCGGCTCAGGAATACCGGCCCGCCGGCCGTGAGCGATACGACGCGCGCACCGGGCATCTCGAGATGGCCGTGCGGATCGTTTTCGCGCAGCCAGTCATAGGCATAGCGCAGCCATGCCCGGCGCGCGGGGACATCCTGCATATAGAACCAGGTGATCTCGTCATATCCCCACACGTAATGGTCGTTGAGATCAGCCACCCCGGGGTGGTCGCTGACCCCGAAATTATCGAACTCGACCAAATAGGGCAAGGCATCGCACCGCCAGCCGCTCGGGGTGACACAGGCAGGGCTCTTGCCGAAAATGGCATTGAGATGCCCCTTTTCCAGCACGCACCGCATCGGCTCTTCGGGAACTTCCTTGATGCGCAGCGGGTATGAGTTGAAATCGAGAAGACTCCGCTCGCCGACCATCATGCCCTGGCTGCCCGCATGGGCGTCGAAAAGCACGAAGTGGCGGCGGGCACGCGGATAAACCCATGCGCGGACTTTCTTCAGGAAACTGTCCCACGACTGCCACTCGTGGTCGTTCATGCCCATCAGGTAGACTTGCCCCAGGTGTACGGCCTCAACACCGATATCCACATAGGAGCCGATCAGGTACATCAGCCACAGTTGCGTCTCGACGCGCGTGATATCGGGCACGCTGCCGCCCGGCCCCCACAGGTCGACATACTTGCCGTCGGGCGAGAGCATCTGCGAATAGTCGAAATTACGCTCCTCGACGGGCAACCCCAGCGCCTCGAACGCCCAGGCCGGCACGGGGACTTCGTTCACGTCGCGGTAAACGGCCTCGAAGGCCGCAGCCTGGAAGATCACGTCGGGGTCGAAGGCATGTACCTCCCCGACCAATGCTTCGGCACCGGCCCAGAATCCCGGCTCCGTGAGCACTTTCTCATCGCCCCAGCGATAAATAGCCCGCCCGATGAACTTTGCACCCGTATTCCGGATAAACGCCACGTCGGCCGCCTTGTCCGGATAAGTCCCGTCGTTGCAATAGGGATCCACCGTAAGGAACTCCGACATGGTGACGGCACGTGCCAGATAGCGTTCCAGCACGGCCTGCGAAACCGAACCGTCGAAATAATAAGGGTTTTCGGTGCGGCTGCACGAACCGGCCACGCACAAAAGGCCCAAAGCCAGCGATAAAATCAGTTTTTTCATAATCGGAATCATTGGTTGCTCCATATTTTTTTGATGGTCTCTTCGGTCGAACGCCCCGTCGGGGTGGCTTCACTCTGCGTATTGCACCGATAAAAGCGCGTGGCTGCGGAAACCGATACGCGGCAACCCGGCATCTGGATATATCCGACGGGATCGACGCGGTTCATGTAGTCCACGGCATATTCGAGCCAGTAACGGGCATATTCGTCGTCGCACAGGCTGAACCACGAAATCTCGTCGTAGCCCCAGACGAAATTGTCTCCCCAGTTGTACGACCCCGGATGGCTGCTCTCCCCGAAGTTATCGAATTCGAGGATATACGGGATACGGTCGGCTGTCCAGCCGCTCGGCGTCTCCCCACCCTGCGTATATCCGATCACGGAATCGAGGTAGCCCTTTTCGAGCTTCGCCTTGATAGGCTCGCCGACAATCTCCTTCGGACGCAAGGGGAACGACACGAAATCGAACAGGTGCCGGCCGTCGACCACGATACCGCCGTTGGCCAGGTGGGCGTCCATGATAACCGTCCCGCGCGCCGCCTTGGTCTTGGCTGCCTCCCGGATCTTGGACAACAGGTTCCGGTAGCCCGCATAACCGTTGTCCGAATCGCCCATCGAAGTCATCAACCGCACCTGCCCGCAGTGGAACGCCTCGATTCCGGCTTCCATGTATTTCACGGCCATGAAGTAGAACCACATCTGCGCCTCCTCGCGCGACATGTCGGGCACACAGGTATTCTCACCCCACTGTCCCAGATAAAGGCCGCCCTCGTCACGGATGTCGTCGAAACGGAAATTCCGCTCCTCGGGTTCCTTGCCGAATGCCCGGAACACCCACTCGGGGACGGGAATGTCGTTGACCCGGGTAGAAACCGTCTCGAACATAGCCCCCTGGAAAATCAGGTCGGGATCCTGCTGGTGCATCCGGGCGATCCTGGCTTTGGCATCCGCAAACCAGGCATCGTTCATGAAATAGTCCTCCTTGTTCCACTGGTACATCGCACGCCCGATGAATTTGGCACCGACGTTGAGCAACATCCGTTCATCGTCCTCCGTCCCGTAGACGCCGTCGGTCGAGGTCTCGGGGCCGGACAGGAACTCGGTCTGGGTAATGGCCCGCGAAAGGTAGTTATGCAACACTTCTTCGGACATCACACCGTCCGAAAACTGGTAGTTGCCCGTGTTGGGTACGGCATCTGGCCGCCGGGGGATCTCGGGCCACTGGCTTTTATCCCACTCTTTTTCGCACCCTGCGGCCGTGAGCACAACGGCTGCGGCGCAAAGTATCATTTTAAAGGTTTTCATCGTATTTCAAGTTTAAGACCCCGGCCGGCCCGCAACCGGCCGGAGCTCCGTTCACATTCCGTTACAATTCGTCGATCTTATAGGTAACCCCTCCGGATTCGATCGTAAAGACCGCACCGTCCGCGAATACGCCGTCCCGGTAAAGTTTTCCGAGCAGATCCAATCCGACTTTATTGGATGTCGAAACCACCGGGATACCTCCCTCCGAGGTGCCGTTCCCCGTAACCGTCAGGTCGCTGCCCACGCTTTTGAGCGCCTCGAAGCCGCCCAGGCCGTTGAACCGTGCATTATCGGAGATCACAAGACTACCGCCGATAGTCTCGAGCTTCATCACGTCGAAATTCCAGAAGTTGCCGTTGCAGCCCGTAACGATGAAATCGCCGCCCACACTCTTCAGCGAATTGAACGTCACACCGCGCATCGGCGTCGTCACGCCCGTCAGCCTTACGCTGCCCGCCACGCTCACGATCTGCGAAAGACAGTTCCCTGCGCCCCAGTCCGTGGCGATCTTCGGACAGTTCTCGAAGACAAGGTCGCCGCCGATGGCAGTCATATCCTTCATCCCGTTCAGGTTGAACAGCTCGGCACAGTTGCGGAAGACGATGCCGCCTTCGACCGTAAAGCCGCCGTTCAGGAAAAACAGCTCCGTCGAGGTGAGGCTGCTCCCTTCGAGCGTCAATGTGCCCACGACCTTTTCCACGCGGGTCTTGACGAAGGACAGGTCGTTGTCCGACATCGTATTGCCTGTGTCCACGATCGTCAGATCCTGCACCGTCTCCTTCACTGCGGAACCGTCCTGCGGGGCAAAGGCCAGCAATTCGTCCCTGTCCGTGATCGTATAGCTCTTATATTCGCCGGGTTGGGGTATCTCCGAGAATTCGACGGGCGTCCCGTCCGCATAGCGGCAGTCGATCGTAGCGCCGGGCTGTACGATACCGCCCGTAATCCAGCTTTCCACCAGGTCGAAGCCCACCTGTCCGGCTTTCGAGGCATACGGGATGCCGCCCGATGCGCCCGGCGCCGTGCCGTTGCCGGTAATGGTAATGTCACCGCCGATATACTCGACCTTTTCGAAGCCGCCCAGGCCGTTCTGGTGGTCGTTGTCCGTGAGCGTAAGGCTGCCGCCCACATGACGGAGGTCGGTGGCCAGGTTCCAGAAGAATCCCGTATAGAGCTCGATGCAGTTGTCGGCAAGGGTCAGGTCGCCCCCGACTTTGTTCAGCGAAGCGAAAGCCATCTGCTGCATACCGCAGCTGCGCACCGTCAAATCGCCGTCGATCTCGGTGATCTGGGCGAACCCGCTGCCGCGGCCCCAGTGGATCAGATAAGGTATATTTTCGAGGACAAGATCGCCGTAAATACGGGTGATATTCTTGAAGCCGTTGGTATTGAAGAATTTATTACTGCCGCTCTCATCGTACGTGGTGATATTGCGCAGGATGATGCTACCCTGGCAGTCGACCTTGCCGAAGAATGTTTCGGTCGTTTTGAGCGATGCGCCGTCGACAGTCAGCGTACCCTGCACGACGGAGATCTTCGAAGCCAGCAACGCCATACCGTCGTCCGAGACATTCGGCCCAGTGACCGTCAGGTTCTTGACCTCCTTCCCGCCGGGGCTGAAGGCAGCGGCCTCGGCATCGGACTTGATCGTATAGCTGTAAACGCCGCCCGACTCGCCGCCCTGGCCGATGAGCGACGGATCGGTCACGGCCAGCGGATGGTTGTTCGACAGGGTCACGCTCTCCGCATCGAGCACCGAATTGGAGATCAGGTATTTGATGACATTGAAGCCATAGCTGTCCGGTTCGTCGGGTTTGTCTTCGCCCAGCGAGGAGTTGCCCGTAACATAAAGTTTACCGGTCATCTTCTTGATCCCCAGCATGCCGCTGATGTCGGTCAGCTGCGGGTTATCCTCGATATGGATATCGCCGATGACGAACTTCACGCCGAGGTCGGCGACATCCGTAAGGGATTCGTTGCCCGAAATCTCGAGCATGGTCGCAACCGACGTCGTATGGGGCAGTGCGAGCGAGACGATCCCCGTATTGCGGATGACAAGCGTACCGACGGCTGCGACGTCGAGCGACGAAATGTCCGTAATACCGGCCCCAGTGACGATGATGCTGTTGGCAGTCCGGCGTGCGGGGAAGGCATCGACTTCGGCCTGTGTGGACAGCGTGTAATTCCCGCTGTACGGGTTCGCGGGATCGGTCGTATCTTCGCTGCACGCGGCCAGCCCCGCGCAGCAGAACAGTGCGGCGGCCGAAAGCAGGTATCTGTGAAATAGTTTCATGGTCTGCGGATTTTAAGTCAGTTATTTCTGCGGGTTGAGATCCAGCTCGCGCTGGGGCGCAGGATAGAAATAGGCATAGGTAGGCTTGAAGGCCTTGTTGGTGATATGCTGCTCGTCGACGCGGTTCAGGCGGCGCAGGTCATAGATGCCGTGCCCCTCAAAAGCCAGCTCCTTCGTCCGCTCCTCGATCACCGCCTCACGGAAATCTTCGATCGGGAGCCCTTCGGGCAGTGCTTCCAGCCCGGCACGTTTGCGAACCTCGTTCACCCATTTATACCCCTCGTCGGTCGGGCCCACCGCCTCGGCATAGGTAAGCGCCACCTCCGCGAAACGGATCAGGTAAAGGTTGGCCGACGTCCGGTTGGCCTTCGACTTGGGGTCGGTATACTTGCGGCAGAAAGGATAGAAGAACTTGTTCCTGATATTGTCGCTGCTGGTGAGGTTGGAGGGATCGTAGGTAGCCAGCACGCTGCCGTCCTCGTTGTAGATGGTCGTAACCATCAACTGCTTGCGCAGGTCGTCATCGTCATAGGTGTTGCGGAAATCGTTGTCCACGCGCATCACCTGATAGCCCGACTCGTAATCCAGGAATTTCATCACCTCGCGGCTGTTCTTACCCAGCGACGAGGAGATATAGACGATGCTCCCGGTCTGGATGCTGAACATCTGGGGCAATTGCGAATAAGTACCCTCCATGCCGCTGGCCTCGCGGTTCATCGAGGTCATGAAGATGTGCTCCACGCCGTCGGCCTGGTGCTCGACGTCATAGACATTGCCCAGGTCGGGATCGAGCCGGTAGACCGTCTGGTTATTGAGCACGTCGCCGGCATACCGGGCCGCCAGGGAGTACATTTCATCGGCGTCCGACACCCAGTCGTAGCCCGGTGCCCCCGAAGCCTTTGCCGACGCGAGGTACAGGTAAACACGCGCGAGCAGCGCCTGTGCGGCGACCTTGTCGGCACGCCCCTGCACCTTGTTCACCGGCAGCAGGCCGATGGCATCCTCTAACTCCCCGATGATGAAGGCGTAAACATCCGAGATCGGGGAAAAATCCTTATAGGAGTCCGACGTCGAGGAGACGGTCTTCGAACGGATGGGCACGCTGCCGTAATTGATGACCAGCATGAAGTGGTTGAAAGCGCGCAGGAAATG
>ERZ857521.2145-NODE-2145-length-19961-cov-7.574852_pt1 | contig 19961 bp, 12 predicted proteins | sample MGYA00519701_ERZ857521 | MGnify/ENA primary metagenome ERZ857521 (study PRJEB31778, sample SAMEA3449346) | human gut metagenome | biome: human gut; feature: human-associated habitat; material: faeces | place: United Kingdom | collected 2010/2012 ...
CATGTTCGGCCATCTCCTTGTTTTCATCCAAAGCCTGTTCAAAATAACGGAGGATGTATACCAAGCAATTGAGCAACCGCACATCGGAGTTGGTCCTGAAGGTTGTCTCATAGCCTACAAAACCATCGCATTGAAAATATCTTCCGTCTAATACTGGATCAGGCAAACTCTTCGGCAAAAAGATCGAGCATATTGAGATTATACACAGAAAGCTTTTCTATCGTCTTGAGTAATATATCCTCCATTGTTATTTTATTTATAAAAAATATAAGCGGATTACACAATAATATCTGTACTTTTGTTCACGCCCAAAACATATTATACATAATATTCCTCTCAGTTGCCGAAGTCTCTGCTAAGAATTTCCCTGAATGCCCTCGACCATCATCGCCAAATCATGCCATTCCATGGATAACTGTTTGATCCCGAATCGAACTCCAGCAGTTTGAAGTATCCCTCCAAGCGTTTTACCTACATAGCCATACCTCCGTCTTCTGTATGAAACAATTTCATGAACCTGCGGCTGAAACCGACGAAGATAAAGACACCACCGTACTTCATTTGGCTGTTCATCTTCTCATGTACCAGAACCAAAAACTGATACCCTTCCGCATATCTGTCCTACCCGGACACAGAAAGTAGCACATCGTGTCGCTCAGGTTAAACATGCCTGTTCCGAAGGCTTTGGGTGAACAGTTCCATCAGTATTTTCTCAGATCAATTTCCCAAATGGATACAAAGACTATTAAAAAACAGAACGTCCACACCATACGGCACTCGTCCTTCAAGGGAAGATTCCGTGACTGACTGTTTAAAACTGATAGGAGCCGATTACTGCCTGACACTGTTCCTGTCAATAAAACATTTTTACGCCAGTAGTAATAGATCGAATAACACACATATTTATTGCAGGTATGACTTCAACAGCAGCACGCTTTGTTGTACCCGAAATTCTAACTCTTCAAATTCTAATCTGTTAATAATAATTGAGGTTTGGTTGTATCTTCGCTACCGCAAAGCTACAACCAAACCTCAAGGCTTAAAAGGTGCATTCGCTCGAATACTTACAGTGAGAACATTAGATGACATATCCGATAGAACAACTCTTCCGGCATCGATAATCAGTCTCAACCGTTCTGTTTTTTTAATTGACATCCAGCGAATTATGTATTTCCATCGTTTATTATTTCAATTCTCATCTTACAATATTGGCTACTCTGTAAAATGGTTTCTCATATTGTTACCCGAAATATCTTATCTTTCCATAACGAATGTAAGACATAAAAAATGCTTTGTCTAGAGCACTCACAAAGTAAGAGTGTGGAAACATATCCTTTCCGGTGAAGCATGCAGGTACATTCCATAAAGTGCTGATGATACACAGAACCTTTTTTAATGATTTCGCTTTTAACGCCGGGCAGTTTGTTTACTTCTGAAAAGAAGGTGTCCAAATCACCATTTGCTTTTTCATATAATTCCTGATAGATTTGTAGAGTTCCACATTTCACACAATTTTTCGCACATTCCGAAAAGAATGAGGCTCTTAATTCCGGGGACAAACAGCCTATCCCCTTTTCAAATCCCTTGAACCAATCTGATAATTCCATGTCTGCAAGATTATTTATTATCCATCGATTTCAAAAGTAACGAAATACCTTCAATATCTTTGTGTATTATCTAACTGAATACGAAAAATAAATCAGCACTCATAGAATAATGATAGATAGATTTCTTTAACACCGTATCTGCCTGTAAATGAAAAAACGCCCCGACAAGTTTCATCATCTGACGAATCATTTTCTACGTTTCTCTACCCGAAACCGTACGTTTCTCACACGGGAAACATACGGTTCCGGAAGCAGAAACATACGTTTTCCGCATGAAAAACATAAAAAATTCAGGCATGCTTTCTCATCGGTGCCAGTGCGTTTTCCAATCCACATACAGCCTCAACTTGGGCAAATCCACCACATCCCTCGATGGAGGTTCAACTCCTTCAGGAATAAAAATCGCTTCATAAAGAAAATCCCTCAGCAAATGGATTTCCTCTGGATACAAAGGACGAATCATATAGCTCACCGCTCTGTCCATAGATTCAATGATTCACTTATCGTTATCCATACAATTTTTATAACTCGCAAGATTAGCCATCATCTTTTTCAAGTTGGCTTCATTCTCCTCATCCGAAATGGAAGGGTCCTTCATAAAAAAGCTACAAGGTAAATCCGGGCATCCCCCCACAGTTTTCCCGCTTCTTTTCCTTGCAGCATTTCCAAATGGGGCATACGGTATCGCCCGTGTATTGAAGCCAGTGCATCTTGCCTTTTATCTTTCTACATCCTTTACATTCTTTCGGAAATGACGGACACTCCACACACCGTGCCCCACACGGGGAAGGATAAAAGAAATCATCTTTCCAGTACCACCATTTGCATTTCTCCCTATCAGGATTTTCCGTATTAACAAAATATTCCAAAGCCCGATACAGATAAAGCCGGCAACGATCTATCGTACACCCACGCAAACGACATTCTTCCTCGTATAAATCCTCCGCTTTCTTTCCTCTCAGCGACTCGACAGAGGTATATCCCATTGCCATCAAATCTTGCTCGGTCTGTGAACCTACGTTGGGAATTTTTCGTAAAGAAGAATTCTCCTGACTTATCATCGTTTGCTTCATCAATGCCGCCACCACTTTCAGGGCATTTCTCCTAGCTGCCGCAATACTTGGCGTCATTTCGTATTCCAGCATATCCAGACAGACTTTCAGTTCATTGGCCAGTTCCGGAACAAAGCGGCACATCTTCGCAGCCAAATTGATCATCATCGAACGGCTGCTGTCTGCTTCCTTCTTATCGACTGCATGGATAAGACAAAAATCAAACAAGTCTGTCCGGAAATTCCTATCAGTCACCAAATCCAGCAAAATAGACAGCACAAGCCCCCGGCGTATTTTCAAATTGGATGCCATTACCCGGTCTGTAATCTCATCATAAAAAGGAGAGAGATAGAGCCTTTTGTCTTCTCCCGACAAATGAGAGAGTATCCATGCCGCATTGGAAGCCGACCGTGCCTCTTCTGCATGAAGCATAAGATGACAAACCTTACGGATGCCTTCCTCGTCATCATGCAGCTCACGGGAGAGGGCCATCACCTGCCATTTGGACAGCTTGCTTTGCAATTGTTCCATTTCTTTTTCGTGTTTTTCCTATCACGACAAAGCTAAAAAATAAGCATCAGAATAACAAATGAAAGATTTCCCAAATCCCCAAAACTCATTTTTTATTCAAAAAATATGCATCCCGGAAAGATTTTTAGTATCTTCGCCCCCAAACTAACTAACCTGACTAACCTATGTCTATTTTCTCACCTTACATAAACCTACTTATTCGCTCTTGGGGAGCATGGATGCTGCCCTTGTGCATGCTTCTCGCATGTACGCCCTCCCGACATGAGACACCCTCTCCACAGACAGCAGAGACAAGTCCTTACACCGACAGTCTGTTGCAGTTCAAAATATACCTTGAACAAATCCGCATCAGCCGCTTCAAAGCAGATACCCTGGAAGAGGCACGCACTTTGGAAGAGGCGGAAAGAATGGCCCGGTTCTTGAACGACTCTGCCTCTTATGCCGATTTGTGGCAGGAAAAGGCATTGTTCTATTTGCCGGAAAAACCGGAAACAGCGAAAACTTATTTCCAGAGGGCTCTTGCCTACATGACTTCCGGAACAACTGCTTCTACCGTGCAGAACGAACTCTATCTTTCGCGTATCTACCTGCAACAGGAACAGACGGACAGTGCCTTTCATTATATCAACGAGGCTATCCACAAAAATCTGTCGGAAGCACAGACTCCTGTCTTACATACGCAAAAAGGATACATCTTTGCCTCGCTTCTGCAAGCCGATTCGGCAACCCATTATATCTTGCCTTCTTTGCAGGGCCTGACCTTGAAACAACGTACAGAGGCCTACCGCCGCCTGTTTGAAATGTATGGAAAGAAAAAGAACGAGAAACTGGAAAACCGCTATATGCTAAGATATATCCTGTCGCACGACTCACTGAGCACGGAGCGGAAGGAAATGGTCATCGGAAAAATACAGGACATGCAGGAATACAAGCTGCAACGTGAACGGGCCAACAAGGCAGAAATGGAAACAGCTCACCACAAACTGATTTTCTACCGGATTGTGGTGGCACTGGGACTTGTGATTCTGGTTCTTTTACTATTGCTCCACCGTATCCGCACGCACAAACAGAAACTGACCGAGGAGCTCAAGGAAACCCAGTGGATGCGGATGGAAGAAAGCTTGAAACGGAAAGAAGCAGAAGTGGCACTGATCCACGAGCAGGAACGGCTGAAACAACAGGAAATCGACCGGCTGCACAAAAGTGTGGAATATTACCGGCAACTGAATGCCATTACTCTGCCTTCACTCCTGCGGAAAAGAAACTCGCAGGGAGCACTTCATCTGACGGAAGACGAATGGGATATCATCCAGCAAAACACGGATACTTGCTTTGACGGCTTCACTACCCGGTTGAAGGAACACCACCCCCAACTCACGGAAGAAGAACTCCGTTTCTGCTGTCTGGTGAAAATGGATCTTCCGCTGTCGCTGCTGTCCGAAATCTATCACATTGCCAAGGGAAGTATCTCACGCCGGAAAATGCGGTTGAAAGAGAAAATGCACATCGAAAACAGCAGTTTTGATGAGTTCATTGCGGGCTTTTAAGGACGATGTACATCAGGTAAATTATCAACACACTGTTTATCAAACACTTAATTACCGCCTGTGTACATCACTATTTGCTAAGAATTTCACACATTCCCTCTACCTTTGCCACCGTAAATCTATAGCAAACGTGTATAACTAATGAATGTAAAACAACTACTTTGTTGGATGATGTGTGGCTTATTTGTTTTCTTCACTGCGGGATGCAGTGAAGAAAACTCTGAAAATCTGCCAGACAACACCCCTATTTATCAAAAGTATTTGGTGGCTTTTTCCGACACACAGCCTACACTGGCCTATGCCCATTTCTCACGGGAAAAGGATACACCCCTGAAAGATATCAGACTTACAGGAGGTTCATCTGTCATGGCCAACGGGAAGGAAATGGGATTCAACACTTTCGACGGAAATACCATTTTCGGCTATTCCTATTTTATCCCACTCGGAAAAGATAAAACAGTGTCATTCGTGTTCCAACGCACTCAGCAAAAGGAAACGCACATGCTGGTCAACTATGCTTACAAGGAATGGATTCACCCTATACATATACCTTCCACACGTACCACGGTTTACAACCAGGAAGTGATAGGATGGACGGGAGAAAAAATAGCTGCCGACGAAGAACTGGAGGCTACGCTGGATAATCCTAACCATCCGGAAGAATATACCGTATATTATGGAACCCTGAACCAAAGCCGCGACGGAGTTTCCTTTGATAAGGTGCCCACAGGAAAATACATGCTCACCTTGAAACGAAGCGTGAAACTGGAAACCAAAGACAACGATACTCCTGCCAAAGGAGAAATCGTACTGGTCTTTTATGACAAGAAAGAAGTAACCGTAGAAGAACAAACAGAATAATAAAGAAACAAACCCTGGCTATATCCCAAATTCCACAGGTGTATGGACTCCCCACTTCTATGAAGAAAATCACAACTTCCCGTGCGGAGCCTTTTATCCTCTCAGCTGAAAACTTCCGTCTTACAGGAAAAAGAAAGCTTGATAATCTCTCTGGGATACACCTTCTCTAACCTTGACCCTTTACTCTCTGGCGTCCGGGAAACGGCTTTCGATGGAAAACGACTTAATCCCGGGAAAAACGCCCATTTTTTCATTCACTCTCGATCGGGACAAGCTGGCGGTTTTAAGAACTGGGTCGGATTAACGTCCGGCCCAGTTTTTTATTCTACTCATGGCTTCCTGGCAGTCTTCGCGTTTACCGAAAGCAGTCAGACGCAAAAAGCCTTCTCCGCTCGGTCCGAAGCCTACGCCTGGAGTACCTACCACATTCACTTCGTGAAGCAGCATATCGAAGAAGCTCCATGAATCCAGACCTTCGGGGGCTTTCACCCAAATGTAAGGTGCATTGACACCGCCATAGAGTGTAAATCCAGCTCCCTGCAGACCTTCACGCATCAGACGGGCATTCTCCATATAGTATTCAATGGTTTCCTTGATTTCTGCCTGTCCTTCGGGAGTGTAGATGGCCTCGGCACCCCGCTGGGTAATGTAGCTGGTTCCGTTGAACTTCGTACACTGACGGCGGTTCCACAAATGGTTCAGTGCTACCTCTTCGCCAGAGGTGGTCATAGCTTTTACCTCTTCCGGTACCACGGTATAACCGCAACGTACCCCCGTAAATCCAGCTGTCTTGGAGAAGCTGCGGAATTCTACGGCACATGAACGGGCTCCTTCAATCTCATAAATAGAATGGGGCACATCGGCTTCGTGGATGTAAGCTTCATACGCTGCATCATATAAAATCAGGGCCTTGTGTTCCAATGCGTATTCTACCCACTTCTGCAATTCGGCCTTCGTCAATGTGGTTCCCGTCGGATTGTTCGGATAGCACAAATAAATCATGTCTACCGGTTCTGTGGGAAGAGACGGAACAAAATGATTCTCTGCCGTACAAGGCAAATAAGTCAAGTGGCTCCACTGGCCGTTTGCTTTCAGGTCACCAGCCCGTCCGGCCATGACATTGCTGTCGATATACACCGGATATACCGGGTCGGTCACAGCTACTTTGTTGCCTGTGCCGAGGATATCGCCGAAGTTGCCCGTATCACTTTTGGCACCGTCACTTACAAAGATTTCCGTCGGACGCAATTCGATGCCTCTCGGCTGATAATCATGAGTCAGGATGGCTTGAATCAGGAAATCATATCCCTGTTCGGGACCGTATCCATGGAAGGTAGCCGCACTGGCCATTTCGTCTACGGCATGGTGCATGGCCTTGATGGAAGCTGGGGGAAGCGGACGGGTAACGTCGCCAATACCCAGGCGGATGAGTGCAGCCTCTGGATGGGCTGTCTTAAATGCATTTACTTTTTGGGCTACGCTCGAAAACAGATAATTTCCGGGCAGTTTAATGAAGTTTTCGTTAACTTGTATCATGTGATGTTTTGTCTTACTCTTTTAATTCTATTGTTCCGTCGAATACTTTGACCGCAGGTCCGGTCATATACAAATGGGCTCCCTCACCTTTCCAGTCAACCGTCAGCTTGCCTCCATCCATACAGATAGTGGCATGATCCCCACATCTGCCGGTGAAAGCCGCCGCTACCGCAGTGGCACAAGCTCCTGTGCCGCAAGCCTGCGTAATGCCGGAGCCTCTCTCCCACACCCGCATGCGGATGGTTTCCTTGTCCAGCACCTGTGCAAACTCCACATTCACCCGGTCGGGGAACAGCGGATGATGCTCAAGCACCGGTCCCACTGCCGGCAAGTCCACCTCTTCCATCTTGTCCACAAAGATGACCAGATGCGGATTTCCCATGGATACGGCGATTCCTTTGGGGTAAGGATAAGATTCACCCAAGTCCACCGGGTGGATATCAGCTGGAATACCCATATCAACCCGCACGCTCTCCACTTTCCCCTCATTGACCTGCAGATGCAGTTCCTTGATACCGGAAAGCGTATCCAAAAGGATGTCCGTCTTTGTAGTCAGTCCGTATTCATATAAATATTTTCCGATACAGCGGCTGGCATTTCCGCACATCTTGGCTTCCGAACCGTCGGCATTGAAAATGCGCATGCTGAAATCGGCTTTGTCAGAAGCCCCGATCAGCACCAGTCCGTCACTACCTATTCCTGTGTGAGGACGGCTCCACTCGATTGAATTTTCTTCAGGGTGAGCCAACGGGTATTTCATCGTATTCACATAGATGTAATCATTACCCAAGCCGTGCATCTTTGTAAATTCTATCTTCATATATAATCGCTACTTAGTTTTTGTATCCTTCTTCGTGTACATCTGCCACCGCACGTCCGCTCGGCTCATTGACATTTGCGAAAGCCTTGTCCCATGCCAATGCTTCTGCCGTTGAGCAAGCTACACTCGGCACACTGGGCACACTCTTGGCCGCACTGTCGCTCGGGAAATGTTCCTCGAAGATGGAACGGTAATAATATTCTTCCTTGTTACGCGGCGGATTGATGGGGAAACGCTCGGCAGCATGGGCCATCTGTTCATCAGATACCTCTTTGGAAGTAAATTCCTTCAGCGTATCAATCCAGCTGTATCCCACTCCGTCACTGAACTGTTCCTTCTGACGCCATGCCACGCTCTCGGGCAGCATGTCGGAAAAGGCCTCGCGCACAATCTTTTTCTCGATGGTCTTTCCCGGACACATCTTGGCCTTCGGATTCAGGCGCATGGCAATATCCAGGAATTCCTTGTCCAAGAAAGGCACACGTCCTTCCACTCCCCAAGCAGCCAATGCCTTGTTGGCCCGCAAACAGTCATACAGGTAAAGTTTAGACAGTTTGCGCACGGTTTCTTCATGGAAAGCACGCGCATCGGGAGCCTTGTGGAAATAAAGGTAACCACCGAAAATCTCATCGGCTCCTTCTCCACTGAGCACCATCTTGATACCCATACTCTTGATGACACGCGCCAAGAGATACATCGGAGTAGATGCACGGACAGTTGTCACATCGTAGGTTTCAATGTAATAAATCACATCGCGAAGGGCATCGAGTCCTTCCTGAATGGTATAATGAATTTCGTGATGTACCGTACCGATATAGTCGGCCACTTCACGCGCCTTGGCCAAGTCGGGTGCTCCTTCCAGTCCGATGGCGAATGAATGAAGCTGGGGCCACCAGGCAGCCATTTTCCCGTCCGTTTCCACACGACGGGCCGCATAACGTTTGGCAATAGCAGAAATCACCGAACTGTCCAAACCTCCTGAAAGCAACACACCGTAGGGCACATCACTCATCAGCTGTCCGCGAACCGCCTTTTCCAGTCCCTCGCGCAGGGCACTTACCGAAGCCGGTGCATCGGCCACTGCGTCATAGCTGGTCCAGTCGCGCTTGTACCAACGTACCATCTTGCCTTCCTTGCTGGAATAATAATGTCCCGGCAGGAAAGGTTCATAACGTTCGCAGAATCCTTCCAGCGCTTTCAGTTCGCTGGCGCAATACACCTTTCCGTCGCTGTCATAGCCGATGTAAAGTGGAATCACGCCAATCGGGTCGCGGGCAATGAGAAACTCATCTTTTTCTGCATCATAGAGCACGAAGGCAAAAATGCCATTCAGCTCTTCCAGAAAATGGATGCCGTAATCGCGATAAAGCGCCAGAATCACCTCACAGTCACTGCCGGTCTGGAACTCATACTTCCCGGCATATTTCTTACGGATGTCACGGTGGTTGTAGATTTCACCGTTGACAGCCAATATCTGTTTCTTGTCGGGCGAATACAAGGGCTGTCCTCCACTCTCCGGATCTACAATCGACAAACGTTCATGGGCCAGGATAGCTGAGCCCCCACAATAAATTCCACTCCAGTCAGGTCCACGATGACGAATCTTGCGAGCCATGGCCAAAGCCTTGGTTCGCAATTCAGGAGTCTGTTGTTTGATATTTAAAATAGCTGCAATGCCACACATAGTCGTTCTATTTATATTTTGTATGAAAATCTGTTATTTACGGCTCAGATATGCATCTATATCTGCAGCCGCCTTTCGTCCGCCTGCAATGCATTTCACTACCAGACTGGCTCCGGTAGCGGCATCACCTGCGACGAATACATTGGCCGGAAATTCCGGCTGCTCCGGACGGAGGAAGCCCATGGCCAGCAAAACCAAGTCGGCTTTCAGCACTTCCTTCTTTCCGGTAGGTTTCATCACCGGACGTTCTCCTTCTGCTCCCGGAATCCATTCTACTTCTTCCACTTCCACTCCGCAGACTTTGCCATCCTTCTCCAGGAAACGGTTGGAAGTCAGGCTCCAGCGACGTACACAGCCTTCTTCATGGCTGCTGCTTGTCTTGAGCACGATGGGCCACTGCGGCCACGGAGTTTTCGGATTATAGCCTACCGGCGGTTTGGGCATGATTTCAATCTGCGTCACGCTGAGCGCTCCCTGACGGTTACTTGTACCGATACAGTCGCTTCCCGTATCTCCACCTCCGATAACCAGCACATTCTTTCCTTTGGCAGTAATGCGTTCTTCCTTCGGAATCTGCTGTCCGGCCAGCACACGGTTCTGCTGTGCCAGCATTTCCATGGCAAAATGGATGCCTTTCAAATCACGGCCCGGGATATTCAAGTCACGTGCCTGCGGTGTACCCGTACAAACGCAATAAGCATCAAAACCTTCAGGCAGATGAGTGACATCGATATCCGTATTCACTTTGAACGTAATGCCTTCGGCTTCCATCACCGCAATACGACGGTCGATGACCGACTTGCTGAGCTTGAAGTTCGGAATACCGAAACGCAACAGTCCACCCACATATTCCAGTTTTTCGAACACCGTAACGGCGTATCCTTTCTGATTCAACTGGTTGGCTGCAGCCAGTCCGGCAGGTCCGGAGCCGATGACGGCTACCGATTTTCCGTTCCGCTTGTACTGGCGAGGCTGCACATAACCTTCACGGAAGGCCGCTTCAATCACTGCGGCCTCATCCTCACGGATAGTGACCGGCGCATCCATACTCAGTTTCAATACACAACTTTTTTCGCACAATGCCGGACAGATTCGCCCGGTAAATTCCGGAAAGTCGTTGGTTCCGGAAAGTATCTCATAAGCTTCTTTCCATTTTCCCTTGTACATGGCATCCTGAAACTCAGGAGGACGGTTGCCCAACGGACAAGCCCAGTGGCAGAAAGGCACTCCGCAATCCATACACCGCGATGCCTGCAACTTTCGCTCACTTGTGTTCAACGTCTGTTCCACCTCACTGAAGTCTCTGATACGATCGTGTATCGGACGATATCCGGCTTCTTGTCTGGGAACGGTCAGAAATGCTTTTGGATTTCCCATATATCTAGTTTTTTACTGTTCAACAATTAATCAATAATCACGCTGTACTTCTGCAATTTTCTGCTGCAATTTGCGCATCTGTTCCTCTGCCAGAACTTTCTTGTATTCAATCGGAGTCACCTGGATGAATTCTTCCACATAATGCCCCCAGTTGTCCAGCATCGTACGAGCCAGCTGAGAACCTGTGTACAAATAATGCTGACGAACCAGTTCATGCAGTTCCTTACGGGCTGTGGCATCTTCCAGCAACGACAGTTCCACCATCTCCATGTTGCAGAAATAGTCGAAGTTGCGGTCTTTGTCCCATACGTAAGCCACACCACCACTCATACCTGCAGCGAAGTTACGTCCGGTCTTACCCAAGACAACCACACGTCCGCCGGTCATGTATTCACAGCAGTGGTCGCCCACTCCTTCTACCACAGCAATGGCACCAGAATTACGTACGGCAAAACGTTCGCCCACACATCCGTTGATGTACACCTCACCGCTGGTGGCACCATACAACAGCGTATTACCTGCAATCACATTGTTTTCGGCCAGGAAATTGCTTCTTACCGGAGGCTGTACGGAAATATGTCCACCGCTCAAGCCCTTGCCCAAATAGTCGTTGGCTTCACCTTCCAGCTTGAAGCTGACTCCATGAGGCAGGAAAGCACCGAAACTTTGTCCGGCCGAACCTTTGAACTTCACTTGAATGGTCTGTGCCGGCAAGCCAGCCTGTCCATACTTGGCAGCTACTGCTCCAGAAAGCATGGCTCCCACCGAACGGTCTGTATTGGCAATGGCATATTCCAACGATACTTCCTTGCGGTTCTCCAACGCTTCACGTGCAGCTGCCAGCATGCTGACATCTTTCACGTTTTCTATCTCATGACGCTGTTCGGTCACATTATGCAGAGCAGCCCCGTTGTCTACCTTATGCAACAGTTTGCTGAAATCCAACAACGAAGCTTTTTCGTTGGTAGTCGGACGTATCTCAATCAAATCCGTACGGCCTACGATATCTTCCAGGCGAGAGAATCCCATTTCTGCCAGGTATTCGCGTACTTCCTGTGCCAGGAAACGGAAGAAATTGACTACATAACGATAGTGACCACGGAAGTGTGCCCGCAACTGCGGATCCTGTGTAGCCACTCCCACCGGACAAGTATTGGCATGACACTTACGCATCATCACACAACCCAATACAATCAGTACAGAGGTTCCGAATCCGAATTCTTCTGCACCCAGCAAAGCCATGCTGATGATGTCGCGTCCGGTCTTCAACTGTCCGTCGGTCTGCAAACGTACCTGACCACGGAGTCCGTTGAGCACCAGTGTCTGCTGTGTCTCGCTCAACCCGATTTCCGGAGAGATACCTGCGTAACGCATAGAAGAGGCAGGAGAAGCTCCTGTACCGCCTTCCGCTCCGGAAATGACAATCAAATCGGCCTTGGCCTTTGCCACACCGGCTGCAATCGTACCGATACCACTCTCAGCTACCAGTTTCACGCTGATTTTAGCCTTCGGATTGACGTTCTTCAAATCGAAAATCAGCTGTGCCAAATCTTCGATAGAATAGATATCGTGATGAGGGGGAGGTGAGATCAGTGAGATGCCCGGAATAGAATGACGCGTCTTGGCAATCACCTCGTTAACCTTGAAGCCCGGCAGCTGTCCGCCTTCACCCGGCTTGGCACCCTGAGCTACCTTAATCTGAATTTCCTGGGCATTTACCAAGTATTCAGTCGTGACACCGAAACGTCCGGAAGCCACCTGTTTGGTCTTACTGCACAAGGAGATGCCGTCGTAGGTTTCATGGAAACGATCGGAGTCCTCTCCTCCTTCACCCGTATTGCTACGTGTGTTGAGCTTGTTCATGGCCAAGGCCATGGCTTCGTGTGCTTCCTTGCTGATGGAACCAAATGACATGGCTCCTGTCACAAAGTGTTTCACGATTTCTTCCACTGGTTCCACATCGTCCAATGGAATCGGGTTGCGACGGAAAGTGAAGAAGTCACGCAGGAAAATCGGACTTTCCTTCTCGTCTACCCGACGCGTATATTCTTTAAACTTGGCATAGCTGCCCAAACGAGTAGCCAACTGCAAGGCACTGATGGTTTCCGGATTCCACGCATGTTTCTCACCGTCCTTCCGGTAAGAGAACTGTCCGATGTAAGGCAGCAAATCGCTCACCTCTTCTTCATCGAAACCTGCATCATGGAATGCCTTGTAATCTTTGGCGATACTTTCCAGTCCCACACCTCCGATTGAAGAAGAAGGTGTACCGAAATAAGTGGAAAGTATTTCACTGCCCAGACCCACAGCCTCGAAAATCTTGGCTCCACGGTAAGAACGTATCGTACTGATACCCATCTTACTCATCACTTTGTAAAGTCCCTTGCAGACAGCCTTGATATAATTTTTCTCTGCCGTTTCATAGTTCAGCTGCACATCGCCTTTCTTGACCATATCGTCCAAAATGGCAAATACCATATAAGGATTGATGGCACTGGCTCCGTATCCCAGCAACAAGGCCGCATGCATTACCTCACGAATTTCACCACTTTCTACAATCAACGCGGTCTGTACACGTTTCTGCACAGAAATCAAATGATGATGTACGGCACTAACCGCCAACAGGGAAGGAATGGCCGCATGCTCCTTGTCAATCTCACGGTCGGAAAGGATGACATAGTTCACACCTTCATCCACTGCAGCTTCCGCCTTCTTGCACAATTCATTCAATGCTTCACGCAACCCTTCGGCGCCCTTTGCTGCCTCGAACAGTATCGGGAGCTTCACGGTCTTGAATCCCTTATAACGGATGTTACACAAAATATCGAGTTGTGTATTGTTCAAGATAGGATGCGGCAGACGCACCATCTTACAGTGTGACTCGCTCGGCAACAAAATATTCGTACCCACGGCACCGATGTATTCTGTCAACGACATCACCAGTTCCTCACGTATCGGGTCGATAGGCGGGTTGGTGACCTGCGCAAACTGCTGGCGGAAATAGTTGAACAAAACCTGGGGTTTGTCGGACAATACCGCCAACGGAGTGTCATTACCCATGGAAGCAGTCGGTTCTGCTCCATTGATACACATCGGCGTAAGCGTGCGCTCAATATCTTCACGTGTAAAGCCGAAAGCACGCAAACGACGTTCATAGTCTGGTACAGAATTGGAAATCTTACGACCGCTGCGCAACGTATCCAGCTCAATCCGGTTGGTAGAAAGCCACTGACGATAAGGTCTGGCTGCGGCCAACTGGTCTTTCAGTTCACCATCATAGTAGATACGACCTTCCTGGGTATCGACCAACAGAATCTTACCCGGCTGAAGACGGCCTTTTTCCTTAATGGCTTCCGGTTCAAAATTGATGACACCCGCTTCACTGGCTACCACCATCATATCATTTTTCGTAATCAGGTAGCGGGCCGGACGCAGACCGTTACGGTCCAACATGCCTCCCGCATAACGTCCATCACTGAACAGCAAGGCAGCCGGGCCATCCCACGGTTCCATCAAAATAGAATGGTATTCATAAAATGCCTTCAAGTCTTCACTGATAGGATTCTTGTCGTTGAACGATTCAGGTACCAGCATGGCCATCGCGTGAGGCAGGCTCAATCCTGACATAACGAAGAATTCCAACACATTATCAAGCGAAGCACTGTCACTCATTCCCGGCTGGATAATTGGGCCTATCTTCTTCACATCGCCCAGCAACGGAGTGGAGAGCACACTTTCACGCGCTTCCATCCACCCACGGTTTCCACGAATGGTATTGATTTCTCCATTGTGCGCCAACAAGCGGAACGGCTGCGCCAGGCTCCATGTAGGGAATGTATTCGTGCTAAAACGAGAATGCACGATAGCCAGCCCGCTGGTAAAATAGGGCTGAGTGAGGTCCTGAAAATATTCACGAACCTGCACAGAAGACAACATTCCTTTATATATAATGTTTTTGCTTGACAAAGAAACGATGTAAAAGTCCTTATGATGCACACGACGTTCAATCTTCTTACGCACTATATATAAGGTACGCTCGAAGTTTTCCAAATCGGTAGCACCCGTAATGAAAACCTGCTTGATGTCAGGCTCGGTTTCCTGCGCACTCTTTCCCAAGATGGATGAGTTTACCGGAACAGAACGCAAATGCATCAACGACAACCCTTCGCGTTCCACCTCCTCTATCATAATGCTCAAAATGGACTCTTGTTCTTTCAAATCCTTCGGGAGGAATACCAGTCCCGTACCATATTTCCCTTTCTCCGGAACCGGAATACCTTGAAGCAAAATAAATTCGTGCGGAATCTGCAACAAAATACCTGCACCGTCACCTGTTTTATTATCAGCTCCTTCCGCACCACGATGTTTCATATTCTCCAACACCTTCAAGGCAGCATCCACCAAATCATGCGATTTATTACCATGGATGTCTACAATCATTCCCACACCGCAAGCATCATGCTCGTACTCCGGATGATAAAGGCCGGAAGAAGCCGGATGACTTTCCGCAACTTCTGCTTTGTCTTTCTTCATAAAATCTCCTGCTATCCTCATTTTGTCTTTCTTATTTAACACCTAGTTCTCTATTTTCATTCTATTTGTCCACAAAAATAAGAATACAACTTCCAATATGACAGATTTAAATGATTTTTCATGACAATATTTTCATCACCACCTATACATACTTTTATTTTAAAATAAAACAGCCATAAAATATTTCAACTTGAAACCATTTATAATTGTTTTAATTATAATTATTACATCAAGAAAGAATGAATCTATTTTTTCAAGCAGACATCTTACGCGTTCTAAGAATTGTCTGTTATTTTGTAAAAGGAAATCTTTACAAAGTCTGAAACCGAAAATAAATGGAAACATTAAAACATGAATGTGGCGTGGCCCTTATACGGCTTTTAAAACCACTGGAATATTATCAAGAAAAATATGGCACATGGATGTATGGCTTGAACAAGCTGTACTTGTTAATGGAAAAACAACACAACAGAGGACAGGAAGCTGCCGGACTAGCCTGCGTGAAACTACAAGCCAACCCGGGCGAAGAATACATGTTCCGTGAAAGAGGACTGGGTGCGGGAGCCATTACAGAAATCTTCAACAATGTGCATCAGCAATATAAAGATTTGACTGAAGAACAACTGCATGACGCCGAATTCGCCAAAAAATGTTTGCCTTTTGCCGGTGAACTCTACATGGGACACTTACGTTATTCCACTACGGGAAAAAGCGGAATTTCGTATGTACATCCGTTCCTCCGCCGCAACAACTGGCGGGCAAAGAACTTGGCATTATGCGGTAACTTCAACCTGACTAACGTAGACGAAATATTTGCCGACATCACGGAAGCCGGACAGCATCCTCGCAAATATGCTGATACGTATATCATGCTGGAACAAGTGGGACACCGCTTGGACAGAGAAGTAGAACGCCTCTACAACCAATGTAAGGAAGAAGGGCTGAAAGGCATGGATATCACTCATGCCATTGAGGACCGGATTGACCTGACCAACGTATTAAAAACATCTTCCCCCAAATGGGACGGCGGATACGTAATCTGCGGAATGACAGGAAGTGGAGAAGCTTTTGCCGTACGCGACCCATGGGGTATCCGTCCGGCTTTCTGGTATCAGGACGATGAAATTATGGTACTGGCTTCCGAACGTCCGGTCATACAGACTGTACTGAACATTCCGGTAGAAAGCATCCACGAACTGATGCCGGGACAAGCTTTGCTGGTCAATAAAAAAGGACAACTCCGACTGGCACAAATCAACAAACCGGGTATTTCCAAGCCTTGTTCGTTCGAACGAATTTATTTCAGCCGCGGAAGTGACGTCGACATTTATCGGGAACGAAAGAAACTGGGTGAAATGCTGACTGAGCCTATCCTTTCGGCCGTAGACCACGATATAGCCCATACGGTGATTTCTTTTATTCCCAACACGGCGGAAGTCGCTTTCTACGGAATGTTACAAGGGCTGGACAACTACCTGAACCGATTAAAAATCAAACAAATCGAAGCTTTAGGACATAAGCCTGACCATCAGGAACTGGAGAAGATTTTGTCGCAACGCATCCGAAGTGAAAAGGTTGCCATCAAAGATATCAAACTCCGTACCTTCATCGCCGAAGGCAACACGCGAAACGACTTGGCTGCACATGTGTACGACATTACTTATGGCAGCCTTGTGCCCCGTGAAGACAACTTGGTCATCATTGATGACAGCATTGTACGCGGTACGACTTTAAAGCAAAGTATTATCGGTATTCTCGACCGCCTGCAACCGAAAAAGATTGTCATCGTTTCTTCTTCTCCGCAGGTCCGCTATCCGGACTATTATGGCATCGACATGGCCAGCATGGAACAATTCATCGCATTCAAGGCTGCTATCACCCTACTGGAAGAACGCGACATGCAGCATGTCATTGAATATGCCTACCGAAAATCAAAAGAACAGCTGACCTTACCGAAAGAAAAGATGCGCAACTACGTAAAGGAAATCTATGCACCTTTTACCGATGAAGAAATTTCAGAGAAGATTGCAGCACTGCTGACTCCTGCAGGCACACGGGCGAAAGTCCAAATTGTTTACCAAACACTGGAAGGATTACACAAAGCTTGTCCGGCCCATCCGGGAGACTGGTACTTCAGTGGAGACTATCCTACTCCGGGAGGAACCAAACAGGTGAACAAAGCGTTCATTGAATGGGTAGAAGAAAACTATCAATTCTAACAAACTGCAAGAACACTCGAAAATAAAAGCTACAAGCATCCTTGTTTTCATGAAGGGAAAGACAGGGATGCTTGTATTTTTTCTTCCACCTTTTTCCTCAAAATTTCACTAAAAGAAGAATCAAAAAATCTTTCCTGAAGAAATGAATTTTTGTCATCTCCAGTTTGCAATATAATGAAGTATTCGTATCTTTGCAGCGTAGAAACAGAATTCATGGAAGCATTTTACAGAACACATAGCTATTTGGTAGAGCATACCAATGCCCCTGTACGTCGTGACCTGATGGACGAAATTGACTGGAACGACCGACTGATTGGTATTAAAGGTACAAGAGGGGTAGGAAAAACCACATTTCTTTTACAATATGCAAAAGAAAAATTCGGAACCGACCGCTCATGCTTGTTCGTAAACATGAATAATTTCTACTTTTCTGAATACAGCCTGGTAGACTTTGCAGGAGAATTCGTCAAACGAGGAGGAAAAGTATTGCTCATTGACCAGGTATTCAAACTTCCAAACTGGAGTCACGACTTGCGTACATGCTACGAGCGGTATCCACAACTCAAGATTGTGTTTACCGGTTCTTCTGTCATGCGGCTGAAAGATGAAAACCCGGAGTTGAACGGTATCGTCAAATCCTATAACCTGAGAGGCTTCTCATTCCGTGAGTTTTTAAACCTACAAACAGGGAATCATTTTTCCTCTTACACGCTCGATGAAGTCTTGCATAACCACGAACATATCGTAAAAACGATTCTACCGCACATCAATCCGCTCAATTATTTCCAAGACTACATTCATCATGGTTTTTACCCCTTCTTCCTAGAAAAAAGGAATTTCTCCGAAAACCTGTTGAAAACCATGAACATGATGATTGAAGTGGACATTCTTCTCATCAAACAAATTGAACTGAAATATCTGTCCAAAATCAAAAAATTACTATATTTGCTAGCTGTAGACGGACCGGTTGCGCCCAATGTGAGCCAACTGGCCAGTGAGATACAAACCTCACGAGCCACGGTCATGAACTACATCAAATACTTGGCAGATTCGAGACTGATCAACATGGTTTATCCGAAAGGAGAAAGTTTCCCCAAGAAGCCGGCTAAAATCATGATGCACAACACGAATCTGATGTACAGCATCTATCCAGTGAAAGTGGAAGAGCAGGACGTGCTGGAAACCTTCTTTGTCAATTCCCTATGGAAAGACCACAAGGTAAGCAAAGGGGAAAAAGGAACATCTTTTGTGGTAGACGAAACTCTTCACTTCCGGATATGTGGAGAAGGTAGCAAATACAAAAGCAACCCGAATATCTACTATGCGATGCATAAGATGGAAATAGGACACGGAGACCAGATACCTTTATGGTTGTTTGGCTTTTTATACTGATAACAATATGATTGTATTACTCAATATTTAATTAGTAATTGTATGACTAAACAAAAAAAATTCATCACTTGTGATGGTAACGAAGCTGCTGCTCATATTTCGTATATGTTTACGGAAGTAGCTGCTATCTACCCTATCACTCCGTCATCTACTATGGCTGAACATGTAGATGAATGGGCTGCCGCAGGTCGTAAAAACATCTTCGGCGAAACTGTATTGGTTCAGGAAATGCAATCTGAAGGTGGTGCTGCCGGTGCAGTACACGGTTCTCTTCAGGCTGGTGCATTGACAACTACTTATACTGCTTCTCAGGGTCTTCTGTTGATGATCCCTAATATGTACAAAATCGCAGGTGAATTCTTGCCATGCGTATTCCATGTTTCTGCACGTACACTGGCTTCTCACGCATTGTGTATCTTCGGTGACCACCAGGATGTAATGTCTTGCCGCCAGACTGGTTTCGCTATGTTGTGCGAAGGTTCTGTACAGGAAGTTATGGACTTGGCAGGAGTGGCTCACTTGTCTACAATTAAATCTCGCGTTCCGTTCGTAAACTTCTTCGACGGTTTCCGTACTTCTCACGAAATCCAGAAGATTGAAAAACTGGACAACGAAGACTTGGCTCCGCTTATCGACCAGAAAGCATTGGCTGAATTCCGCAACCGTGCATTGTCTCCTAACAAACCGGTAGCTCGCGGTATGGCTGAAAACCCGGATCACTTCTTCCAGCACAGAGAATCAGGCAACCCGTTCTATGATGCAGTTCCTGCTATCGTAGAAGAATATATGAACGAAATCAACA
>ERZ857521.2149-NODE-2149-length-19910-cov-4.156988_pt1 | contig 19910 bp, 20 predicted proteins | sample MGYA00519701_ERZ857521 | MGnify/ENA primary metagenome ERZ857521 (study PRJEB31778, sample SAMEA3449346) | human gut metagenome | biome: human gut; feature: human-associated habitat; material: faeces | place: United Kingdom | collected 2010/2012 ...
TGGACCGCTTCGGCTTCCAGCCCCCCAAGCTGCTGAACAACGTGCGCACCCAGGTGCGGGATCTGGACTACGACACGCCCCCCACGCTCTCTCCCGCCGCTACCATCAGCCGGGGCTGGCAGACCATGCAGAAGGAGCGGATCTCCGCCCTGCCGGTCACCAATGAGGACGGCACCCTGTACGGCATGCTCTCTGCCGGAGACGTGGCGAACTACGATATGTCTTCTGTTCGCAATCCCCAGGTGGGGGAGGTGCCGGTCTACAACCTGCTGTCGGTGCTGGAGGGCAAGATCCTCAACGAGGACGGCCAGATCCGGGACATGCTCTCCGGCGAGGTCATCATTGCCCTGCCGGCCAGCCGGGAGAATCTGGTGTCCTTTGACGAAAACAGCATCGTCATCTGCGGCGATCAGCCGGATATGATCCGCCGGGCCCTGGAGAAGAAGGTCAGCTGCGTCATCGTCTGCCAGGCGGAGGTGTCGCCGGAGTTGGTGGCCACAGACGGGGAGACGTGCATCATCTCCACGCCCTTTGACGCCTACCGGGCGGTGCGGCTCATCTGCCACGCCCTGCCCATCTCCAGCATCTGCAAGAGCAAGGACCTGGTGTGCTTCCATCTGGACGACTACATCGACGACGTCAAGGACGCTGTGCTGGAAAGCCGCTTCCGGGCCTACCCCATCCTGGATGAGGAGGAGCGGGTGGTGGGCACGCTGTCCCGCTTCCATCTGCTGCGTCCCCGCCGCAAGCGGGTGGTGCTGATGGACCACAACGAGCGGGCCCAGTCCGTCCACGGCCTGGAGCAGGCGGAGATCCTGGAGATCGTGGACCACCACCGCCTGGCGGACATCGAGACCAGCAACCCCATCTATGTGCGCAACGAACCTGTGGGCTCCACCACCACCATCGTGGCGGGCATGTATCAGGAAAAGGGCCTCATGCCCACCGCAAAGATGGCGGGACTTATGGCCGCGGCCATCGTGTCGGATACCGTCATGTTCAAATCCCCCACCTGCACCCGGCGGGATATCGATGTGGCCACCCGGATGGCCAAGATCGCCAATGTCTCCCTGGAGGATCTGGGCAAGGCCATCTTCTCCGCCACCAGCGGGGACGACAAGAGCGTGGAGGCCATGCTGGGTACGGACTACAAGGAGTTCCACATCGCCGGCCACACCCTGGCGGTGAGCCAGATCACCTGCATGGATTCCGACCGGCTCCTCAAGCGCAAGGAGGAGTTCCTGGCGGCCATGGAGAAAAACCGCAAGGCCCGGGGATTGGAGATGGTGGTGCTGATGATCACCGACGTGCTGCTGGAGGGCACGCAGCTGATCTTCACCGGCAACGAAGAGCCCATCCGCCAGGCCTTCAATCTGAAAAACGCCGAAAACTCTGCCTTTTTGCCCAAGGTGATGTCCCGGAAAAAGCAGGTCATTCCCACCCTCTCCGCCATGTGGGGCTGAGAGGGATCAAACCAAAAGAACCCCCGGAGACGCATGCACGTCTCCGGGGGTTTATTGTGCGCTTATCGTCCCATCAGGGCCTGGGAGAGCAGATCCAGCAGGGCGGCCAGATCCTGGGCGGTGGGCTCCGGGACGGGGTGGTCTTCTTTCATGGGGCACCTCACCAGCTGCGGCGGGCATAGCACCGGATGGACACGGGAATGGACACGGCGGTGAGCACCAGGGCTGCCGGGACGATGAGCCACACGGGAGCCGGCAGGGCCTCGGAATAGTTCTCTGTGATGCCGCCCAAGGCACCGGCAGAGCCGCACACCAGGAAGATCAGAAAAAACATGAGGAGACGGCCCCGCTCCACCCCGAAGCGGAAGATCAGAGGCAGGGTAATGGCCATGATCAAAATGCAGGTGAAAAAGGCCAGCAGCAGGGAGGCGGGGAAAACACTGCTTTCCAGAACGATGGAGAAGATTCCCTGCAGCACCAGGGAGATGCCGCAGGCTGCCGCCCCGGCGATCCAGCCCAGCACGTAGCGGCTGAGCACCAGCTGCCGGGTGGAGTAGGGCATCATGGCCGCCAGCTGATCCCATTTGCTGCGCTCGTCATAGGCAATGCAGGAATAGGGGAGCATAGCGGCATAGGCCACGGCAAAGACGGTGTTGTACCCGCCGGGAATGGCGGAGAACACCAGAATGATGACCAAAAAGGCCTTCAGCTGTTTCCACAGCAGGTAGAAATCCTTCATCAGCAGTGCGCTCATGCTTCCTTTGCTCCTTTCACCATAAAGAGGATGACATCCTCCACCGTGGGCCGCTCCAGCGTCAGCGTGGCGGGCACCCGATCCCGTTTCACCAGACATTTGACAGCACCGTAAGCGCCGTTCTCCCGGCCCACCACGGCCTCCGGATCCAGGCTCTCCGCCTGGTCGGCGGTGCCGGTAAAGAGGGCATACTCCTCCAGCAGGGCGTCCTTTTCCGCGCAGAAGAGCAGTTGCCCCTGGTGCAAAAAGGCGATGTAGTCGCACAGCTTCTCCAGATCCGAGAGAATGTGGGAGGAGATGAGGATGGAGTGGTCCTCAGAGCGGGTAAAGTCGTTGAAGAGCTCCAGCACTTCGTCCCGGACGATGGGATCCAGGCCGGCGGTGGCCTCGTCCAGCACCAGGAGCTTGGGGTCGTGGGAGAGGGCCACGGCGATGGCCAGCTTCATGCGCATGCCCCGGGAGTAGTCCTTGAATTGCTTTTTCTCCGGCAGGTCGAACCGGCGGAGAAAGTCCTGGTAGGTTTGATCATTCCAGCGGCGGTAGGTCTTTGCCATCACCCGGCCTACCTGCCGGGCGCTGAGAACCTCGGGAAAATAGGCTTCGTCCATCACCACGCCGATGTCCTCCTTCACTGCCCGGAAGGCCGGGGCGGACACGTCCGTTCCCAGAACGGAGGCGGCGCCGCTGTCAGGCCGTAGGGCCCCCATGAGAAGGCGGATGGTGGTGGATTTTCCGGCACCGTTTTCACCCACCAGGCCGCAGATGGTGCCCTGGGGCACCGCCAGGCTCAGGTCCCGGATGGCAAAGGAGCCGAAGCGCTTGTTGATGTGGGACAGTTCAATGGCATTCATAGATCCGTATCCTCCTCGGTGAGTATGCGCAGCATCTCCGAGAGCTCTTCCCGGGAGACGCCGCAGCTTCTGGCCAGGGCGGCGGCGGCGCGGAGGTGGTCCTCCAGCTCCCGCTGCTGCTGTTCCCGCACCAGGTCCAGATTTTTCTCCGCCACAAAGCAGCCCTTTCCGGCTACCGTATAGAGAAAACCGTCTGCCTCCAGCTCGTCATAGGCCCGCTTGGTGGTGATGACGGAAATCTTCAGATCCTTGGCCAGGGCCCGGATGGAGGGCAGGGCCTCCCCCGGGGAGAGCTTCCCGGCGATGATCTGGGCCTTGATTTGGGAGCTGATCTGCTCGTAGATAGGTTGGTTGGTGGTGTTTCGGATAATGAGTTCCATGGAAATCCCCCGTTCGTACTGTACATGTACAGTATATACAGTATGCACAGTTTGTCAAGAGGATTCTGTGAATTTCCCAAAAAATTCTTTTGTGGGGATTGCACCTAGGAAAACCCGCCGAGATGTGATAAACTACCAGCCGTAAGAAAGGGGGGCGGGCAGGTGGAGACCGTCAGCGGTTTGAGCAACTGGAAATTGGTGATCCGGCGGGAGCCGTCGGGCATCACGATCTTGCAGGCGGTGACCTGCGATCCCCGGACGGTGCTGCCGGAGGAACTCTTCGGCCTGCCGGTGACGGCCCTGGGGCCCCACGCCCTATCCCCCAATGCCGCTCCTGTGCAGGGGGAGGAGGTCCTGGTGACCTGCGGCGCCCCGGCGGAGGAGGGGTGGACCAACGCCGGGATGCAGGAGCTGACGCTGCCTTCCGCCCTGGAGCGGGTGGGGGACTACGCCCTCTTCAACTGCGCCGCACTGAAAAAGCTCTCCCTCCACGACGGGGTGCGGTTCTGGGGCGGCGGCACGCTGATGAACTGCCGCTGCCTGGATACCTTCCATCTCACCCGGGTGGGGGAGCAGGGAGAGACCCTGGCCTACTTTGCCGACGAGCTGAGCCGGGAGCTGGACGTCACCATCCGGGAGGCGGACGGCGGGCAGGTGCGGCTGATCTTTCCGGAGTATGTGGAGGTCTACGAGGAGAACTGCCCCGCTCACCACTTTGACTACAATATTTATGGGGCGGGCTATCCCTATCACCACTGCTTCCGCAACAAGAAGCTCTCCTTAAAGGAGTACGACGGCCTCTGGAAGGAATTTCTGGGGGTGGAGCACGACGACGGCTGCGCCGTGCGGCTGGCCTGGTGGCGGCTGCGGTATCCGGCGGAGCTGACGGAGCGGGCGCAGGAGGCGTACCGCACATACCTGGCTGCCCATGTCCGGGAGGCGGCGCAGTGGCTGTTGGAGCAGCGGGACCTGACGGGGCTGCACACCCTGTTGGAGCAGGCCCGGCCGGACCGGGAGACCCTCTCCGCCGCCTGCGCCCTGGCCCGGGAGATGCAGGCGCCGGAGGCGGTGGCCATGCTGCTGGAGGAGCAGCACCGGCGCTTCCCACCGGCGGCGGTGCGCAGCTTTGACCTGTGAGATACCAGGATGACAAAGGAGGAACCATGGAGGAGACGCGGCAGCAGGCCCCGGCGGGGAAGGATCTGACGGCAATCGGCCTGGAGATCCTGCAAAGCGCCCGCAACGAGCTGTATTTGAACCTGCCCTATCTGGATGTGGCGCTGTGCTCCCTGGCCTTTGCCCCGGGAGGCGGGATGACGGTGTCCCTTGCCACCGACGGGGAGACCCTCTATTATGACGGCAGCTTCCTGGCGGAGCGGTACCTGCGCACTCCCACGGCGGTGAACCGGGCGTACCTGCACGTGATTTTGCACTGCATGCTGCGCCATATCTATAAAAAGCACGGCAAGATGCCGGAGCTGTGGGACCTTGCGTGCGACGCGGCGGTGGAGAGTATTCTGGATGAGCTGGACTACCCCTGCCTGCGGGAGGGCATCGTCCCCGCCAAGCAGAAGTTCTACGGAGAGTGCCGTCGGGAGATGAGGGTCCTTACCGCCGAGGGCATCTACCGGTATCTCTTGCGGCAGGACCTGCCGGAGTACGAGCTGGCCCGGCTGCAGCGGGCGTTTTTGGTGGATGACCACGGCCTCTGGGATCCGGAGCGCCAGGAGGACCAGAAGCAGCGCCAGCGCCAGGACGAAAAGTGGAAGGATCGCTCCGACCGGACCCGCACGGGCATGGAGACGGTACTGGCAGGCACCGCCACCGGCGGCGAGGCGGTGCTGGAGCAGGTGCGGGTGGCGGTCCGGGATGACGTGGACTACCGGGCATTCCTGCGGCGCTTCGCGGTGCCCCGGGAGGTCATGGAGGTGGACGGCGACGCCTTCGACTATATCTTCTACACCTACGGCCTCTCCCTCTACGGCAACATGCCCCTGGTGGAGCCGCCGGAGACGAAAGAGGAAAAGCGTATCGAGGACTTTGTCATCGCCGTGGACACCTCCATGTCCACCTCCGGTGAGCTGGTGCGGGCATTCCTGGCGTGCACCTACGCCATTTTGCGCTCCACAGAGACCTTCACCCGGAAGGTGAACATCCGCATCATCCAGTGCGATGACCAGATCCGCTCCGATACGGAGATCCACGATCTGGAGCAGCTGAAGACTTACATGGACAACTTCCAGCTCACCGGCGGCAGCGCCACGGATTTCCGCCCGGTCTTCGAGCATGTGGAGCGGCTGCGCAAGGAGGGGGCCTTTACCAATCTGCGGGGGCTGGTGTATTTTACCGACGGCATGGGCATCTACCCCAAAAAGCGTCCCGCCTGGGACACGGCCTTCGTGCTGCTGGAGGAGCCGCCCCTTTCCGTGAAGATGCCCCCCTGGGCCATCCGCCTGGTGCTGACGGTGCCGGAGCTGGAGAAGGCCCGCCGGGAGGCGGCGGAGGAATTCCCCGATGAGATAGACTGGGAGGAGCTGCCCCAGTTGTAAGGAGTATACGGATATGAACATCAAACAGGCAAAGCAGGAGATCACCAATACCCTCAAGGCGTACCTGACCCGGGATGAGCTGGGCAACTACCTCATCCCCTCCATCCGCCAGCGGCCCGTGCTGCTGATGGGCCCTCCGGGTATCGGCAAGACCCAGATCATGGAGCAGATCGCCGCGGAGACCGGCGTGGGCCTGGTGGCCTACACCATCACCCATCATACCCGGCAAAGCGCCGTGGGCCTTCCTTTCATTGAGAAGCGCACCTACGGCGGGCAGGAGTTCTCCGTCACGGAGTACACCATGAGCGAGATCCTCTCTTCCGTGTACCAGATGATGGAACGCACAGGCATCCGGGAGGGCATCTTGTTCCTGGACGAGATCAACTGCGTCTCCGAGACCCTGGCTCCCATGATGCTGCAGTTTTTGCAGTGCAAGACCTTCGGCAATCAGAAGCTGCCGGAGGGATGGCTCATCGTGGCGGCGGGCAACCCCCCGGAGTACAACAAGTCCGTCCGGGATTTCGATGTGGTGACGCTGGACCGGGTCAAGCGCATCGACGTGGAGGAGGACTTCGCCGTCTGGAAGGAGTACGCCCGCGCCCGGGGACTTCACGGGGCCATCATCTCCTATCTCGATATCCGCAAGGAGAATTTCTACCGCATCGAGACCACCGTGGACGGCTTGCAGTTTGCCACCGCCCGGGGCTGGGAGGACCTGAGCGAAATGATCTATGCCTACGAGAAGCTGGGACTGCGGGTGGACCGGCAGGTCATCGGCCAGTATATCCAGCTGCCCACCGTGGCAAGGGACTTCGCCGGGTATCTGGAGCTCTACTACAAGTATCAGAAGACCTATCATGTGGACGATATCCTGCGGGGGGACTGGCCGGGCATCACCGTGCTGGAGCTGCGGGCGGCACCCTTTGATGAAAAATTCTCGGTGATGGGGCTGGTGCTCTCCCGCCTGACGGAGGCCGCCCGGAACACCCGCCGCCAGGACACCCTGACGGAGGCGCTCCATACGGCCCTGACGGAGTTCCGCGAAAAGCTGCCGGATGCAGAGGCGGAGCCCCTGCTGGGCCAGCTGGTCTGGCAGCGGCGGGAGAAGCTCAAGCGGGCGGCGGAGGCCGGGCAGCTGCAAAAGGAGGCCCGGGATCTTGCCCAGCGGGAGATCAACGCCCTGGAGGACTACCAGCGGCGGCTGCGGGAGGAAGGTGTCTCCGGGGATGACGCCATGGACCGGGTGCGGGCATGGTTCCGGGAGGAAGTGGACCGCCGGGCGGAGCTGGGGAAGACCTGCGGCGGCCAGATGGACAACGCCTTCCGCTTCCTGGAGGAGACCTTCGGCCAGGGCCAGGAGCTGGTGATCTTCGTCACGGAGATCACCGCCGGCCAGGATACCAGCTGGTTTGTGGAGAACTTCGGCTGCGACGCCTATTTCCGCCACAACCGGGAGCTGCTTTTTGATGACACCCGCCGCCGCATCCGGGAGGAGATCACCGCGGCCCGGGCGGATGAGACAAAGGAGGATGGGGATCATGCATGAGGATCTGAAGAAAATCGAGGCCGTTTTGGAGGAGAAGGTTCGCCCTGCACTGCACGCCCACGGAGGTGAGATCCAGATCGACCATCTGGCCGACGGCGTGCTGTATGTGAAGCTGCTGGGCCAGTGCGCCGGGTGCCCCTCGGCGGACCTCACCAATGAGACGCTGGTGGAGGCGGAGGTGGTGAAGGCCCTGCCGGAACTGGTGAACAAAGTGGTGGTGGTGCAGACCGTCAGCGACGAGCTGTGGGAGCAGGCCAAGCGCCTTTTGCGGGATCATCACCTGTAAACAATCGAAGACGCCCCCGGAGCAAAAGCTCCGGGGGCGTCTTTTCCTTTACCAGCTATGCAGTTTCCAGGATTGGTCGGGGGTCATGGCAAAATACTTGTAATTGATGAAGGCATCGCTGTCCCCCCAGGTGGTGTCGATATGAACCTGGGTGCCGTCCAGGGTTGCTACCGTCCAGATATGCTCGTCATTGGCCTGGGTGGTGCAGTCGATGCCCTCCAGCTTCAAAAGCAGGTTGTAGGCACCGGTGTAGCCGTCGCACACGGCGGTGGAGTCGATAAAGAGACGATAGGCAATGTGGCTCAGGGAGCTTTCATCGGCGTTGTAATCATAGGTGCAGTTCTCACAGATCCAGGTGTAGTAGACCCGGGCCTTTTCCAGCTCCGTCATATCGGCAGTGATGGCCCCCTGCCCCCAAAGCAGGTCGTGGATGCTGATGGCGGCGGCCATGGTCTCCGTGCGGTAAAAATCAATGTCGCTGCCGGCACTGGCGGCGGAGAAGGTCAGGGTGATGTCTCCGGCGGGGGTATACGTGCAGGATACGGCATTGTAGCACTGCTCGCAATAGGTCTTGACCACAGACAAGGCGGCCTCCATGACGGACCGGGCACTGGAGGCGGAGAGCCCCCCGGGATACCGGAGGGTCAGGACGTTTTCCCCGGAGGAGAGCATGTAGCGGATGCTCTGATCCAGCTGGGAGCGGGTGGTGGGCGCGGCGATGTAAGTGCCCGGTTCCACCAGGCTGGCCAGGGTGCGGCCTTCGGCGCTCCATGCGGGAACGATGTCCCAATCCGGCGTCACCCGCAGGGACGGATCCACCATGCGGGTGAGCATGGCAGCCGCCGCGCCCCGGGTGATGAGGGCGTCAGGCAGGTAGGAGCCGGTCTCATCGGAGCCCATGGAGACGCCGACGCGGTAGAGGGTAAGGATGTCCCGGAAATACGGGGTGTACTCCGTGACGTCGGTGATGTAGCGGCGGGTGGCGTAGCCCTCCGTCACCACAGCATCGTTGATGAGGGGCAGGGCTTCAACGGGGAGGGTGCCTGCCAGCACATGGGCCACCTGGGCCCGGGTGGCGGGAGTCCCGGCGGCACAGGCGCTGTCCAGCTCTGTGCCCAGCACGCCCTCCCCTTGCAGATAGAGCAGGTAGGGCTGGGAGGGATAGGTGCTGCCGGCGGTGTAGGCGGAGGCGCCAGCCTCCGGGTCGCCGGTGCGGTAGAGGCTGCGGATACGCCCGGCAAAGATCACGATCTGCCCCACGGACATGGTGTCCTGCAGCCCGAAGGTGCCGTCGCCCTTGCCCACGGAAAGCCCGTACTCGTAAAGCGCCGCCACATTGTCATAAAAGACCGATTCCTCCGTCACATCGGAAAACTGGCCGGAGTAGGTGCGACTGCGGACAAAGTTCTCCGAAGTGTCCTGAGCGGCCAGAACCGGCGTGGTCAAAAGCAGACAGACGGTCAGCAGCAGGGAAGCAATCCGTTTGCGCATGGGGCAAAACCTCCTTTGTCAAATGGGGGCGGCGCCTCAGGAGGGCACGGACGGGATATTCAGATCCTCGGGCAGCCGATCCTCCTCGTAGGGATTGAGATACTGGTTCACAAGATCCAGGGTGGCTTCCTGATCCAGATAGATATAGGGGGAGTGCCACTCGTTGGGCAGGGTGGAGAAGGAGATGTTCTCCGTGCCCATGGAGAGCACCTTGTCGGCAAGCCAAGCAAGATTCCCAATGGTCAGATCTGTGTCTACATACTGGAAAAACACCTGGATCAGGCTGTCGATGTTGGAGAGGGTCAAAGCCTTGGAGGCTACCGTTTTCAAAAATGCCTGCTGGGTCTGCATCCGGCCGATGTCCTCGCTGCCGTAGCCTGTCCCATCGTTGTTGTGGCGGAAACGGACGACCTCCAGGGCCTCCTGGCCGTTCAGGTGCTGCATGCCGGCGGAGAAGTGGATGGACAGATCCTGATAGGGGTCGTCATAATTCATGTCGATAGGGACGTTGAAGTCCACGCCGCCGATGGCGTCCACCAGGGCCACGAAGCCCTTGAGATTCACGCAGACGGTGTAATCCACCGGGATGCCCAGCTGGTCGGAGACGGTGTCCGCCAGTTTCTCCATCCCGCCGCTTCCGTAGGCTGCGTTGATCTTATGGTTTTTTCCGTTCCAGACCGCCTTGGTATCCCGGGGGATACTGACGCCGTGAATGGATCCGTTGGCCACGTCCACCGCCAGCAAAATGTTGGTGTCGCTGTTGCCGTTTCCATCGTCCACGCCGGAGACCAGGATCGTATAGAAGTTTTCCTTGCGGCGGGTGTGGGCGGCGGCCGCCTCCGCGGCGGCCCGCTCCTGATCGCTCAGTTCCGTATCTGTGTCGGAGACGGGGATGACCTCGTCCTGTTTTTGCTCGGGGGGACGAAAAAAACAGTGAAAGCCGGCGTAGAGAGCGGCGGCTGTAAATACAACGAGAAGAAAAGTCCGCCCCCAGCTGCGCCGACGGCGGCGGGTTCGCTTTGCCATGGGAAACAACGCTCCTTGCATACGCGGCATTGCCGCGGTAGTGAAGTCTGTCGATTTACATAACGCTTTTCCCATTATACGGTACCCGCCTGTAAAACACAAGAGGAAAATCCACACCGCCGCGCCGGGTATGCAGATCGCTGCACCCTGACGCGGCGGTGGCGGCTCAGCCTGCCTCCGGAGGCGTTCCCTCCTGAGAGGCCATCTGCTGGAGCAGAGTCTTGATCTCCGAGAGGACCTGATTTTGATAAGACAGCGCGCACTGGATGTAGTGGAGCGCGGGATCCACCGGGCGGCAGGTCTCCGCGCCCTCCACCGGATGAGGCCAGCGCCGCACCGGAGGTTCCGGCGCGGTGGGCGTCATAGGCGGACGTGCCGGCCCGGTGTGGCCGCCCCGGCCGCGAGAACAATTAGCCATATCAATCCCTCCAACCTGTTGCTTATGGTATCCGCCGCGAGCTTACTGGCCGCGGTACTTTTTGCGGGTGGCGATGCCGCCCCGGATATGCCGCTGGGCCTTGTTGACCTCCAGCACCTCCTTGACCTGCTGGTACAGCGGCCCGTTGAAACGCGGCAGTCGCTCGGAGATATCTTTATGTACGGTGGATTTGCTGATGCCGAATTTCTGCGCGGCGGCGCGAACCGTAGTCCGGTTTTCGATGATGTACTCCGCCAGGCGCTGAGCCCGCTCTTCCATGTTCCCCTTCAAAACACCTTCACTCCCCACCTCTTGTTGGTCCATCCTATGCGCCCGAGAAGGCAGATATGCGCTGAACCCCAGGTTGACGCTCCAGAAGAAAACCCGCGGTATGCGGGGAAGAGGGGATGGACGGGGCGGCTGCCGTATGGTAATATAAACGTATTAGGCATCTGCGCCGTATCCAAAAAGGCGAGACCCGGGGCGGGGCAATGCCGGCAAGGTCACAAGGACCGTGAGAGGAGCGCGTATCCCGTGGGAGAAGAGCATGATTTCAGTAAAGGCAGCATGGCCCGCAATATTCTGGCAATGGCGATCCCCATGACCATAGCCCAGCTGGTGAACGTGCTCTACAATGTCACGGACCGCTTTTTCATTGGCCGGATCGGAGGCGGCGCCTCCTCCCTGGCCCTGACCGGGGTGGGCATCGTCTTTCCCATCATCAATATCATCACCGCCTTTACCAACCTCTACGGCATGGGCGGCGCGCCCCTGTGCTCCATCGCCCGGGGACGGAAGGAGGATGCCCAGGCGGAGCGGATCATGGGCGCCTCCTGCTTCATGCTGGCGGTGACGGCCCTGGTGCTGACAGCCATCGGCGTGGCGTTTATGGATCCCATCCTCTGGCTCTTCGGCGCCAGCCAGGATACCTTCCCCTATGCCAAGGACTACTTTGCCATTTACATCTGGGGCACCTTCTTCGCCATGATGAGCCTGGGGATGAACGGCTTCATCAACTGCCAGGGCTTCGGCCGCACGGGTATGATCACCATTGCCGCCGGGGCGGCGGTGAACGTGGTGCTGGATCCCCTTTTGATCTTTGGACTGAATATGGGTGTGCGGGGAGCGGCCGTGGCCACGGTGATCTCCCAGATCCTGGCCACCTGGTGGGTCATGCGGTTTTTGACGGGAAAAAAAGCACTGTTGAAGCTGCGGCGGGAATGCGTCAGATGGCAGCCGGATATTCTCAAGGACACGGTGCAGCTGGGCCTTTCCCATTTTATGATGTCCTTTACCAACGGCGTAACCCAGTTTGCCTACAACCGGGCCCTCAGCGGCCTGGGGGGCGATGTGTACATCGGCGCCATGACCGTCATCAACTCCGTCCGGGAGGTGATGACCATGCCCGCCAACGGCATCACCGGCGGCGCCCAGCCGGTGTTGGGCTATAACTACGGCGCAAAGGAAAATGCGCGGGTGAAAAAGGGCATCCTGTTCACCACAGGCATCTGCGTGGCCTATACCCTGGTGGCCTGGGGCGTGGTGTTTTTGTTCCCCCATGAGCTCATTCGGATCTTCAACGACAATCCCCAGCTGGTGGAAGTGGGTGCCCGGATGATGCACATTTACTTCTTCGGCTTTTGTTTCATGGCCCTGCAGTTTTCCGGCCAGTCCACCTTCACGGCGCTGGGCCGGGCCCGCTACGCCATTTTCTTCTCCATCTTCCGCAAACTGGTGGTGGTGGTGCCCCTCATCTTCATTCTGCCCAACTTTATGGGAGTGGAAGGTGTCTTCTGGTCTGAGCCCATCTCCAACCTGGTGGGCGGCAGCGCCTGCTTTATCACCATGATGCTGACCCTCTGGCGCAAGCTGTGAAGGGGCGGCGGACCGGCGCAAAAAAGTCCCGGGATACGGTTCGTTCCGTATCCCGGGACTTCCTTTACTTTTTCAGCTTCTGGATCCGCTCCAGGCGGTTGAGAGCCTCGTTGAGGGTGTCGTCGTTTTTGGCAAAGTGCAGCCGGATCAGGTGGTTCACCGGCTCCCGGAAGAAGCTGGAGCCGGGGACGGCCCCCACGCCCACTTCCCGGGCCAGGTTTTTGCAGAACTGCAGGTCGCTGCTGTAGCCGTACTCGCTGATGTCCAGCAGCACGTAGTAGGCACCTTCCGGGTCGTTGTGGACGATGTGCAGATCGTCCAGGCCCTTCAAAAACAGCTCCTTCTTGTGGGTGTACTTGGCAAGGAGCTCGTCATAGTAGTCCTGGCCGAATTCCAGGGCGGGGATCACCGCCTCCTGCAAGGGAGCGGCGCAGCCCACCGTCAGGAAATCGTGGACTTTCTTGGCCCGCTCAATGATATCCTCCTGGGCGATGATGTACCCCAGGCGCCAGCCGGTGATGGAGTAGGTCTTGGACAGGGAGGAGCAGGAGATGGTGCGGTTCCACATGCCGGGGAGGGTGGCAAAGTAGGTGTGGGTATGGGGTGCGTAGACGATGTGCTCATAGACCTCGTCGGTGATGACGTAGACATCGTACTTGGTGGCCATCTCCGCGATGGTCAAAAGTTCCTCCCGGGTGAACACCCGGCCGCAGGGGTTGGAGGGGTTGCACAGCACCAGGGCCTTGGGGTGCTGACGGAAGGCGGCCTCCAGCTCGTCCACGTCGAAGGTGAAAGCCGGGGGATGGAGAGGCACATAGATGGGCTCCGCCCCGGAGAGGATGGTGTCCGCACCGTAGTTTTCATAGAAGGGGGAGAAGACCACCACCTTGTCACCAGGGTTGGTGACGGTCATCATGGCGCACATCATGGCCTCGGTGGATCCGCAGGTGGCCACGATCTCCTTGTCGGGGTCAATGGTCCGGCCCATGAAGCGGGACTGCTTTTTGGCCAGGGCCTCCCGGAAGTTCTGGGCGCCCCAGGTAACGGAGTACTGATGGGGGCCCTCATAGGCCACCTGGGCCAGGCGGTCCAAGATCGCCCGGGGAGGATCAAAGTCCGGGAACCCCTGGGAGAGGTTCACGGCGTTGTATTTCATGGATACCCGGGTCATCCGGCGAATGATGGAATCGGTGAAGTCGGCGGTGCGCTGGGAAAGAGGTTGGGGCATGGAGACCACTCCTTATGACTGATGTAGATGTTCCCATTGTACCTGAGCAAAGCGGAAATTTCCAGCGGCGCCGGCAAGTTTTTCCGCCCGGACGCAAATATCCGTTGGAGCTGCCGGAGAAGTGTGCTATAATGAAACGAAAGAAATCACATAGCGGCAGGAGGTATTACAGCAGATGAAAGTTCCATTTTCCAGCCTGTTGGAAGAAAAGAAGCCGTTTTTGGGGACGTTTGTGCAGTCCGGTGCCCCGGAATTCCTGGAGGCGTCGGCCTACGCCGGATTCCGGTATGCGGCGGTGGATCTGGAGCACACCTATTACGGCGTGGAGCGGACGGCGGAGATGATCCGGGCCGGTGAGGCGGCGGACCTGTGCATGCTGGCCCGGGTGCCGTGCCTGGACGCCACCTGGATCAAGAAGTGCCTGGATTTCGGAGCCTCCGGCATCATCGTCCCCAATGTGGATACGGCGGAGCAGGCCCGGCAGGCGGTGCGGCTGTGCCGCTTTGCGCCGGAGGGCCTGCGGGGCGCCTGCCCCGGCGTCCGGGCCAACTGCTATGGAAAGGGCGGGGCGGAGTATTACACCCAGGCCAACCGGCAGGTGGCGGTGATCCCCCTGGTGGAGACCCCGGAGGGTGTGCGGAACTTCCCGGAGATCGTGTCCACGCCGGATATCGCGGCGGTGTTCCTGGGACCTGTGGATCTCTCGGTGGCCATGGGCCTGGGGGGAGACACCACGGCTCCCCAGGTGCGCTCGGCCCTGCTGGACATGATTGGACAGGCCAACCGTGCCGGCGTGCCGGTGGGAGCCCTGGCGGTGAATCCCGCCTTTGCCCGGGAATTGCTGGACGCGGGCCTGAACTTCCTGGCCTACGGCATCGACACCATCCTGATGTATCAGACCTGCCGGCAGGTGATGGAGCAGGTTCTGGGGGAGTAAGCCGCCATAGCGTGGAATCCCAGCCCTTGGAGAGGGGCTTTCATAACAACTATATTTTTTCTGTAAAGGTGATGTATCATGAATGAGACTCTGAAAGTCCTGCGGGAGCGCAGGAGCATCCGTAAGTACAAGAAGGAGCAGGTGGCACCGGAGACCCTGGATGCCATCCTGGACGCCGGTACCTGGGCCGCCTCCGCCAAGGGTGGGCAGTCTGCTGTCATGGTGGTGGTGCAGGATCCGGAGACCATCGCCTATATGTCCGCTCTCAACGCGGAGATCTGGGGCAAGCCTGGCGTGGATCCCTTCTTCGGCGCCCCCACCGTGGTGGTGGTGCTGGCAGACGGCGAGACGGCCAACTGGCTCCAGGACGGCTCTTTGGTAATGGGCAACCTGATGACCGCCGCCTGGTCTCTGGGCGTGGGCTCCTGCTGGGTGAACCGGGCCATCGAAACCTTTGACCGGCCCGAGGGCAAGGCCCTTTTAAAGAAATGGGGCCTGCCGGAGACCTACCGGGGCGTGGGCAACTGCGTCCTGGGGTATATCGACGGCGATGTGCCCGCCCCCAAGCCCCGGAAAGAGGGCTATATCGTCCGCCCGTAACGGCGGCGGAGTTCCCATAAAAGACCAGGGAAAAATACGGCGGCGGCAGGAATTTCCTGCCGCCGCTTGCTTGTTATTCGTAGGAAAAAAACGCCTGGTCCATGGCCTGGTTGTACAGCATCCAGCAGCCCAGCTGCCCCTCCGGCACCGTGTCCGTCAGGTTCCACTCCGGCCATCCCACCTGGAGGGCTTCGGTGGTCAGCACATCGGTGGAGGTCTCCAGGGTGTAGAGATAGAACACGGTTCCGCCCTCCAGCCCATAAGGGGAGGAGCCGATGTAGAGGGTATCGTCCTCCACCCATTCCGCTCCCTCCGCCTCCTGACAGGTCAGATTCTCCAGTATCATGGAGTAGCTGTGTTCATCCAGCTGGCGCAGGTCGGAAAAGGCTCCGCTGAAGGTGCAGATGCGGTAGAGACCGCCCGGATACGTGGGATCGGAGCCGGCGTCCCAGTCTGTGAATTGCCCCGTGAAGGAACCGTCGCAGGCCAGAGACAGATTGGTTCGCCAGGCACCGGCCCCGCTGCAGAAGGTCACCTTCTCCGGCAGATCCTCCGGCAGTGCGTCTACAGGCGTTCCGCCACGGTTGACTGCGGTATCTGCCTCATTCTGGGAAGGGGACTCCGTTTGGGCAGCAGTTTCGTCGGAAGGGGATGCAGTCTGGGCGGTCTCCGTTTCCTCCGGTGCATGGCCGCCCGGCGGCGTGTCGGGAGAAGCGCCGCTCTGACCACAGCCGGCCAGCAGTACCAGCACCAGCGCGGTCAGTGCCGCCAGGCGCCGGGTGTTCCGAACGTTTATCATGGTGGGGTGCCTCCATCCATCGTGGTTTGGTGACAAGAGCATATCATTTGCTGGAAGTTATGTCAACTCTATGCGGGGGGACTGGAGGAACCTCTTGCGCCCCAGGGAGAATTGCGCTAAACTGAAAAGGAATCGAACAACAGGGCAAAGGAGGCAGCGGTATGACCTATGAGGCGGAGCGGGCGCTGATGTGCGCCGTGGGAAAACTCCTCTACGACCGGGGGTATGTGGCCGCCAACGACGGTAATCTCTCCATGAAAGTGGAGCCGGACCGGCTGCTGGTGACGCCCTCCGGGGTCTCCAAGGGACGCCTGACACCGGATATGCTGCTGGTGACGGATCTGGAGGGCAACGTGCTGGAGGGAAACCGCCATCCCTCCTCGGAGACCAAAATGCACCTGGCCGTGTACCGGGGCTGTCCGGACGTGGGGGCGGTGGTTCACGCCCATCCACCGGTATCCACTGCCTTTGCCGTGTGCCGCCGGGGGATGGAGACGCCGTATCTTTCCGAGCTGGTGACGGGGCTGGGGGCCGTGCCCTGTACGCCGTCCTTTGCCATGCTCTCCACCGACCAGGTGCCCCGGAGCGTGGAGCCGTATCTGGCTGACCACTGTGCGGTGCTGCTGGCCAACCACGGCGCCCTCACCTGGGGCGAAGATCTGTGGGAGGCTTTTGACCGGATGGAGACTGTGGAGCACACCGCCAAGATTCTGCTCAATGCCCGGCTGCTGGGGGACCTGGTAGCCCTGACGCAGGAGGAGACCGCGGAGCTTCGGAGCATGCAGGGCATGTACCGGCAGCTGCGGCAGGTGAGAGAGGAGACACCATGAAGGACATACAAAACGTGATCGCAGCGGCCAATATCCGCTATGACAAGGACAGCGAGACCCTCTTCATTATCGACCAGACCTTGCTTCCCGGTGAGGAGCGGGAGATCCCGCTGGAGACGGCGGAGGAGATGTACGAGGCTATCAAGGCCCTCCGGGTCCGGGGAGCTCCGGCCATCGGCATCTGCGCGGCTTACTGCCTGTATGTGCTCTCCCGGTCCATCCCGGAGGGGGAGGACTTCCAGGCCCGGCTGGAAGCCTATGCCGATTACCTGGTGAGCGCCCGGCCCACGGCGGTGAATCTCAGCTGGGCAGCCCGGGCCATGGTGGCAACTGCCCGGGCTCACCGGGAGGAGCCTCGGAAGGCGGTACTGGAGGCCCTGTACGAAAAGGCCGTGGCCATCCACCGGGACGATATCGAAAAGTGCACCGCCATCTCGGAGTACGGACTGACCTTGGTAAAAGACGGGGACGGCATCCTGACCCACTGTAATGCCGGGCCCCTTGCCACTTCCCGGTACGGAACGGCCCTGGGCCCCATCCTGCTGGGGACGGAGCGGGGCATGAGCTTCCATGTGTTCTCCGACGAGACCCGGCCCCTTTTGCAGGGAGCCCGCCTCACCAGCTACGAGCTCCAGCGGGCGGGGGTGGATGTGACCCTCATCTGCGACAACATGGCCTCCATCGTCATGAAGAACGGGTGGGTTCAGGCCTGCTTCGTGGGCTGTGACCGGGTGGCTGCCAACGGGGATACCGCCAACAAGATCGGCACTTCCGGCGTGGCTATCCTGGCAAAACACTACGGCATCCCCTTTTATGTGCTGGGGCCCACCTCCACCATTGATATGGCCTGCCCCGACGGGGCCCATATTCCCATTGAGGAGCGGGATCCGGAGGAGATCAAGAACATGTGGTATGAAAAACCCATGGCACTTCCGGAGGTGAAGTGCTACAACCCGGCTTTCGACGTGACGGACCACGACCTCATCACCGCTATCGTCACGGAAAAGGGCATCTGCCGCCCGCCGTTTACCCAGAGCTTGGCGGCACTCTTCGACAACAAAGCGTAATATCCGATGAAAATCATACAAGGAGGAATTGCAATATGGCCATCAAAGAATCCCCCTCCGCCTCCATCGCGGCGGATGAATCCCAGATCGCCAAGGCAGTGCTGATGCCCGGCGACCCTCTGCGGGCCAAGTACGTGGCGGAGCACTATCTGGAAAATCCCGTGTGCTTCAACACGGTGCGCAACATGCTGGGCTACACCGGTACCTACAAGGGCAAGAAGATCTCCGTCATGGGCCACGGTATGGGTGTGCCCTCCGTGGGCATCTACAGCTATGAGCTCTATCAGTTCTTCGGGGTGGACACCATCATCCGCATCGGCTCCGCCGGCGGCATCGGGGACAACGTGAAGGTCCGGGACGTGGTCATCGCCCTGGGCGCTTCCACCAACTCCCACTTTGCCGACCAGTACCGCTTCCCGGGGCAGCTGTGCGCCACCGCGGACTACGGCCTTCTCAAAGATGCTGTGGCGGCGGCGGAGCAGCTGGGCGTCCGGGCGGACGTGGGTCAGGTGTTTACTGCCGACCAGTTCTACAACGACAACCCCGAGGCCGGGGAGATGTACCGCAAGTTCGGTATTCTGGCCCTGGAAATGGAAGCGGCGGGCCTCTACTGGACCGCCCAGCGGCTGGGCAAGAAGGCCCTGGAGGAGGCCGGCCTGCCCACCCTGCTGCTGGACGGGGACAGCTGTGACCGGGGCTTCGGCGGCGAGGGACAGGCCGCCACCCGGATGGAAGCCTTTTTGGAAGTATTGGAGGGCATGGCATGAGCATCACCTATCACGTCTGTAAATACACCCCCACCGAGCTCCTCACCGCCCTGGGGGGCCAGTGCGCCCTGCTGGACGAGGCCCCGGAGAACTTCGACCTGTCCGACCAGGTGGCCCACCCCAACCTGTGCGGCTTCGGCAAGTCGGTGATCCAAGCGGCCCTGGCCGGGCAGGTGAAGGAACTGGTGCTGGTCAACTGCTGCGACACCATCCGCAGCGCCTACGACATCCTCAAGGAATTCGGCAACCTGGACTTTCTCTACCTGCTGGACATCCTCCACAGCCAGGAGGGATGTTCCGTCCAGCACGCCCGGGACCAGCTCCTGGCCCTGGCGGAGGCCTACGGGGCCTACAAGGGCACCCAGTTCGACCGGGCGGCCTTCTTCGCCGCCTTCCAGTCCCCTCCCCCGGTCACCGGGCCCCACATCGCCGTGCTGGGGGCCAAGATGGGGGCCCACCTCTTCTCCCTGGTGGAGGAGACCATGCCCCTGCCGGTGGAAAACGCCACCTGTGCCAACAACCGGCGGGTGGCCCCGCCGGCGGACCAGGGGGACTTCGCCGCCCTCATGGAGGACTACGCCCGCTGTCTGCTGGGCCAGCTGCCCTGCATGCGCATGACCGACAACACCGCCCGCCGGGCCCTGTACAACACCCCCGGCCTGGAGGGGGTGGTCTACCACACCCTGCAATTCTGCGACTACTACGGCTTTGAATACGCGGGCCTGCGGCACCAGCTGCCGGTCCCCCTGCTGAAAATCGAGTCCGACGGCACCACCCAGAGCCGGGAGCAGCTGCGCACCCGGCTGGAAGCCTTCGCCGAGGGCTTCGGCCCCCAGAAAGGAGACCCCACCATGAAGAAACACGGCTATTTCGCCGGCATCGACAGCGGCTCGGCCACCACCGACGTGGTCATCCTGGACCAGGACCGGACCATCGTGGCCAAGGTCATCCTCCCCACCGGGGCGGGGGCCTCCAACGGGGCCCAGCGTGCCCTGGACCAGGCCCTCCAGCAGGCGGGCCCCACCCAGGCCGACCTCACCGCC
>ERZ857521.2153-NODE-2153-length-19880-cov-3.562724_pt1 | contig 19880 bp, 15 predicted proteins | sample MGYA00519701_ERZ857521 | MGnify/ENA primary metagenome ERZ857521 (study PRJEB31778, sample SAMEA3449346) | human gut metagenome | biome: human gut; feature: human-associated habitat; material: faeces | place: United Kingdom | collected 2010/2012 ...
TTGACCAGGTTGATCAGGCTTTTCACATCGGCCTTGACCTTGTCCAGACCGCACAGCCCGTCCAGCTCGGCCATCAGCTCGGCCCGGTGGTTGGGAAGACGGCCCTCCATCACCTCTTCCAGCAGGGCGGCCAGCGCCCGGCCCACCGCGGGCCCCCGCAGGCCCCGGGCCAGGGCGTCGTTTCCGTCCGCCTCCAGGTCCCGCAGGGTGAGGCAGGGCCTCTCGGCCAGGATCTGTCTTGCCAATGCCTCCACCTGCTCCCAGCGGGCTGCCCCCGGAGCCCGGTCCGGAAATTTGGCCCCGGCGTCCGCTTTGGCCAGGGCGGTCCACTGGAAGAAGAGCTCCGGCCCCAGCCGCCCCAGCCACCGCTTCACCAGCCGGGGCTCCGGCTCCAGCTGGAGGTCGTGGCGCCGGATCAGGGTGACCACCCGCTCCCGCAGGGCATTGTCCAGCCGCAGGCGGCGCAGGCAGGCATCCGCCAGCTCCGCCCCGGCGGCGGCGTGTCCGTAAAAGTGGCCCACCCCCTCCCGGTCCACGGTACAGCACCCCGGCTTCCCCACGTCGTGGAGCAGGGCCGCCAGCCGCAGTCCCGGCTCCGCCGGGACCCGCTCCAGAGCCCGGACACAGTGGGTGTAGACGTCATAGCTGTGGTGGGGATTGCGCTGGTCAAAGCCTACGGCGGGAGCCAGCTCGGGCAGCACCTGCCCGGTGAGGACCTCTGGGCAGTCCAGCAGCACCCGGCCCGCCGCCGGGCCGCAGACCAGCCGCTTCAGCTCCTCCGCCACCCGCTCCCGGGAGACGCAGGCCAGCTGGGGGGCGCAGGCTCGCACGCCGGCGGCCGTCCCCTCCTCCAGCCGGAAGTCCAGCTGGGCAGCGAACCGCAGGGCACGCAGCAGACGCAGGGCGTCCTCACCGAAGCGGCGCTCCGGCTCCCTCACGCAGCGGATGACCCCCGCCGCCAGGTCGGCCCGGCCTCCGAAGGGGTCAGTCAGGCCGGAGGGCTCCCAGGCCATAGCGTTTATGGTGAAGTCCCGGCGGGCCAGATCCTCCCCCAGATCCCCCGTGAACTCCACCCGGTCCGGGCGGCGGTGATCGGTGTACCGCCCCTCCCGGCGGAAGGTGGTCACCTCCACCGGCAGGCCGCCGGACAGAACGGTGACCGTCCCGTGCCGCACGCCGGTCTCCACCACCCGCATGGGGGCACAGGCCTCCCGGATCTGCTCCGGCCGGGCGGAGGTGGCCGCGTCATAGTCGTGGGGCGTCCGGCCCATCAGCCTGTCCCGGACGCAGCCTCCCACCAGGACGGCCCGGTGTCCCGCAGCGTTCAGCCGCTCCAGCACCGCCAGCGCCCGCAGGTCCCATCCCTCCATCTCCATTCCTCCTCTCCAGAGAGCCCCGGTCGGTCTCTCTCCTATTCTAGCAGAGTCTGTCCTGGCTGACAACGGCGGGTCCCGCCTCTCCATTTTTATCTTTGACTGATTGGTTCCAACTCTGGCCATTTCACTACACATTGATTAAGACATAAAAATATGGTAAAGTAAGTAAAAAGACAAATTGGAGGTTGTTTGGACTCCCAAGGAAGGAGCAAGGGACACCATGATACCTTTGGAAGAAAGAAATTTTGTGATAAGCGCATGTCAAAAATTACAAGAGCGGGGTTGGTTCCCTGGCAAGGAATTTGTGTCATCTTCCATTACTGAACAGGACATTGCTACATTTGAGCAAGCGCATCAGGTCAAGCTGCCCTCTCTCTACAGGGCTTTTCTGACTTCATTCCGGCTTCCTCAAAACATTCGCAATGACAATTTTCTATGCTCTATTATTGAAGACAAAGGAGACCTTGGCCCACTCTGGTTGGCAATCGACTGCCCACAATCTATGAACGAAGTGTCAAAAAACATAGAAATTTTGCAAGAGATCCGTGATTTTTGTGAACTACCGGAGGACTGCTTTCGAAATTTGATTCCCATTGGCGATTGGGGAGGTGGTTGGGGGCCGCTGTGCATTGATTTGTCCATACCAGAGGAGGAGATTGATGAAAACGACCCACTCACCTGGTCTTTAGTCTGGTTTGACCACGAGGAATTTGATTGGAATGAAGAATACCTGAGTGAAGATGGACTGCTTCACGGAAGTAAGGCTCTGCCGGATTTGAAGAAATTACTGGAGTTATATTTTTACGGAGCATTGGAAGAACGCTTTGAGCAAGAGGAGGGTATCAAACCCACTTACGAATGGTATCAGGATACCTTGAAACGATAACTGCCAGTTTGACCGCCGGTTGCCCGCCTGGTCATTTTGCTGTGGTATTTTCAAATCAGCTTTTGGCAGTGCAGCAGAAAAAGGGGCCCTCGCCCTTTGAAAGGAGCGCTTATGACACAGGAACTTCTCTCCGGACTCAACGGATATAACATCCCCTGCCGGCACACCATCCAGGGCGGCGAGTCCATGGTCTGCCTCATCACCCACGGCTTCGGCAGCAGCAAGGACAGCCCCACCGCCCAGCTGCTGGCCGGGGAGCTCCCCCGGCACGGCATCGGCACCCTGGCACTGGACCTCCCCGCTCACGGGGACAGCCCGGTGGATGGGGACGCTCTAAGCATCCGCCACTGCCTGGACGACCTGGCCCGGGCAGAGGCCCGGGCCCTGGAGCTGGCCCCCGGGGCCCGGGTGGTCTATTTCTCCTCCAGCTTCGGGGCCTACCTGAATCTGATCTACCTGTCCACCCGCCCCCACCGGGGGACGCGGTCCTTCCTGCGCAGCGCGGCGGTGGAGATGCCCCTGCTTTTCCATTCCCCCACGCCGGAGCAGGCGGAGGAGCTGGCGCGGCAGGGCTTCCTCATGCTGGACCAGGGCTACGTCCGCCCCCTGAAGCTGACCCCTGCCTTCCTGGCGGATCTGGATGCCCACGACCTCTTTCAACTGTACCGCTCCGGGGAGGAGCGGGTCTGTATGATCCACGGGGATGAGGACCAGACCGCCTCGCCGGAGGCGGCCCGGCGCTTTGCCCAGACCTTCGGCGCCCGTCTCATCCAAGTGCCCGGCGGGGACCACAGCCTGTCCGGCCCCGGCATGCCCCAGCTGGTGGTCCGGGAGGCCCTGGAGTTCTACCTGGCCCCCTGAGCCCTCAGCACAGCTCGATGCCCTCGACCTGGACCAGCTCCGCCCGCAGGGTGTCCAGCTCTGTCACCTGTCTCACCCCAAAATAGAACTTTTTTATATATTATAGGGAGAAAACAATTATTTTACAACTGTTTCTCCCTGTGCTATCCTGATCTCACCTGATGAAACTGTGAGGTGACACGCTGTGGAGACCGCCGCCCTGACCCGGGGCTCCATCCCGCCCCAGCTGGTGTCGCTGGCCCTCCCCCTGATTTTTGGGAACATCCTCCAGCAGCTGTACAACACCATAGACGCCATGGTCATCGGCCGCTTCGCCGGGGAGACCGCCTTTGCCGCCATCGGGGTGGCGGGGACGGTGATGAACCTGTTCCTTTTTCTCCTCAGCGGCTGCTGCACAGGCATCTCCGTCCTCTTTGCTCAGCAGTATGGCAGCCGGGATCTGGCCGGCTTCCGGCAGGAGGGGTTTCTGGCCTCTGTCTTCGGCGGCCTGTTCACCCTGGTGCTGAGCCTGGCCGCCCTGCTCCTGCTGCGGCCCCTGCTGACCCTGATGCAGACCCCGGAGGACGTGGCCCGGCTGGCCGCGGACTATCTGGTGGTCATCTTCGGCGGCCTGCTGGCCACCTTCTTTTACAACCTGTGCGCCGCCGCCCTGCGCTCTGTGGGAGACACCCGCTCCGCCCTGCTGGCCCTGCTGGCGGCTATGGCCGCCAATCTGGCTCTGGATCTGCTGTTCGTGGCCCGGCTGGGCATGGGCATCGCCGGGGCGGCCTGGGCTACGGTGCTGGCCCAGCTGCTCTCCGTGGCGCTGTGCCTGCTCTATCTGGCCCGGCGCTATCCCCAGCTCCTGTTCCGCCGGGAGGACCGGCGGCTGGACCGGGGCCTGCTCCGCCGGACGGTGAGCTATGGGGCGGTGTCCGCCCTGCACCAGTCCAGCCTCTACATCGGCAAGCTGCTGGTCCAGGGGGCGGTGAACTCCATGGGGACCCCTATGATCTCCGCCTACACCGCCACTACCCGCATCGAGGGCTTCGCCAACTCCTTCGGGGACAGCGGGGCCCAGGCCGTCTCTGTCTTCACCGCCCAGAATACCGGGGCCGGGGAGGAACGGCGGGTACGGGAGGGGTTCCGTACCAGCTTTCTCATGATGCTGGCCCTGGGCGCAGTGATGTCTGTGCTGCTGTACGCTGCCGCCCCCGCCGCCATCGCCCTGCTGGCGGGGGAGACCTCCTCCTTCACCCAGACCAATGGCGTGGCTTACCTGCGGATGGTGGGGTGCTTTTACATCCTCTGCTTCCTGGGAAACACCTTCGTGGGCTACTTCCGGGGCCGGGGACAGGTGACCGTCCCCGTCTACGGCACTATCATCCAGATCTCCGCCCGGGTCATCCTCTCCTACGCCCTGATACGCCCTATGGGCCTGTCCGGCGTGGCCCTGGCCACCGGCCTTGGCTGGGTGCTGGTGGTGAGCTTCCACTCCCTCATGTATTGGCGCACCCGGAACCGCTGATCCCTCCGGCACAGTACCAAAGGGGGAAGCGGCCTCCTGGACTGTGCCTTTTTCAGGAACGTGGCTTCTCCGCTTTTTGGACAGAAAGGCCGCCCGGCGTGAGCCGGGCGGCCTTTCTGTCTTCTTATTCTCCGTAATAGGCCTTCAGGTACATCTCCTTGATCTCACTCATCAGGGGGTAGCGGGGGTTGGCGCCGGTGCACTGGTCGTCGAACGCCTGCTCCACCATCTCATCCAGGTGGTCCAGGAAATACGTCTCGTCCACGCCGTAGTCCCGGATGGTGGCCTTGATGCCCACCCGCGCCTTCAGCTCCTCGATGGCGGCACACAGGTTATCCAGCTTCTCCTGGTCGTTCCCGCCCCGGATACCCAGGGCGTCCGCCACCTGGGCATAGCGCTCCAGGGTGTGGGGGTGGTCATACTGGGGGAAGGTGCCCATCTTGGCCGGGACCTGAGCGGCGTTGAACCGGAGCACGTGGCAGATCATCAGGGCGTTGGCCACTCCGTGGGGCAGGTGGTGGAAGGCACCCAGCTTGTGGGCCATGGAGTGGCACACTCCCAGAAAGGCATTGGCGAAGGCCATGCCCGCCATCGTGGCGGCATTGGCCATCTTCTCCCGGGCCTCCGGGTCGCTGGGGCCGTTGTCATAGGCCCGGGGCAGGTAAGTGAAGATCATCTGGAGGGCCCGCAGGGCGATGCCGTCGGTGTAGTCGGTGGCCATCATAGAGGCGTAGGCCTCCAGGGCGTGGGTGACAGCGTCGATGCCCGAAGCGGCGGTGAGCCCCTTGGGGGCGTTCATCATCATGTCCGCGTCCACGATGGCCATGGTGGGCATCAGCTCATAGTCCGCCAGGGGGTACTTCACCCCGGAGCGCTCGTCGGTGATGACGGCAAAGGGGGTCACCTCAGAGCCGGTGCCGGCGGAGGTGGGGACGGCGATGAAAGCGGCCTTCTCCCCCATCTTGGGGAAAGTGTACACCCGCTTGCGGATGTCCATGAATCGCATGGCCATGTCCATGAAATCGGCCTCGGGGTGCTCGTACATCACCCACATGATCTTGCCCGCGTCCATGGCGGAGCCGCCGCCGATGGCGATGATGCAGTCAGGTCCGAAGGCCCGCATCCGCTCCGCGCCCGTCTTGGCACAGGCCAGGGTGGGGTCGGGAGCCACGTCATAGAACACGTCATAGGCGATGCCCATCTGGTCCAGCTGGTCGGTGACCGGCTTAGCGTAACCGTTTGCGTACAGGAACTGGTCGGTGACAATGAACGCCCTCTTCTTGTCCATCACCTCCCGCAGGGCCACGGGCAGGCAGCCCTTCTTGAAATACACCTTCTGAGGTGCCCGGAACCAGAGCATGTTCTCTCTCCTCTCCGCCACGGTCTTGATATTCAGCAGATGCTTGACGCCCACGTTCTCCGACACGGAGTTGCCGCCCCAGGAGCCGCAGCCCAGAGTCAGGGATGGGGCCAGCTTGAAGTTGTACAGGTCGCCGATGCCTCCCTGGGAGGAGGGGGTGTTCACCAGGATGCGGCAGGTCTTCATCCGCTGGGCGAAGCGGTCCAGCTTCTCCCGCTGAGTCACCGCATTGAGGTAGATGGAGGCAGTGTGGCCGTAGCCGCCGTCGGCCACCAGGCGGTCGGCCTTGTCCAGCGCGTCGTCAAAGTCCTTGGCCCGGTACATGGCCAGCACGGGGGAGAGCTTCTCGTGAGCGAACTCCTCAGAGGGCTCCACGCTGTCCACCTCGCCGATGAGGATCTTGGCGGTCTCAGGCGTCTGAATGCCGGCCAGTTCGCCGATGCGGTGGGCGCTCTGGCCCACGATCTGATTGTTCAGGGAGCCGTCGATGAGGATGGTCTTTCGGACCCTGTCCGTCTCCTCTCCTTTCAGGAAGTAGCAGCCCCGGGCGGCAAACTCCGCCTTCACCTGGTCGTAGATGGGGTCCAGGACGATGACGCTCTGCTCCGAGGCGCACACCATGCCGTTGTCAAAGGTCTTGGAGTGGATCACCGAGCTGACCGCCAGGGCCACATCGGAGGAGCTGTCGATGATGGCGGGGACGTTGCCAGCGCCCACGCCCACGGCGGGCTTGCCGGAAGAATAGGCCGCCTTCACCATGCCTGGTCCGCCGGTGGCCAGGATCAGGTCCACCTCCGCCATCAGCAGGCCGGTGAGCTCCAGGCTGGGCACGTCGATCCATCCCACGATGCCCTCCGGCGCGCCGGCGGCCACCGCCGCCTCCAGCACCAGCCTGGCGGCGGAGACAGTGCATCCCTTGGCCCGGGGGTGGGGGCTGATGATGATGCCGTTGCGGGTCTTCAGGGCCAGCAGCACCTTAAAGATGGCGGTGGAGGTGGGGTTGGTGGTGGGGATCACCGCACCGATCACCCCCACAGGCTCCAGGAGCTTCTTCACGCCAAAGGCGGGGTCCTCCTCCACCACGCCGCAGGTCTTCACGTTCTTATAGGTATTATAGATATATTCTGAGGCGTAGTGGTTCTTGATGACCTTGTCCTCTACGACCCCCATGCCGGTCTCCGCCACGGCCTCCTTGGCCAGAGGGATGCGGGCCTGGTTGGCCGCCATGGCAGCGGCCTTGAAAATGGCGTCCACCCGTTCCTGGGAATAGCGGGCAAACTCCTGCTGGGCCTGACGGACCCGGGTCAACAGTGCCTCGAAGCTCTCTTTGCTGTCTACCACAGAATACTGGGCTTTCTTTGCCATATCGCTGTATCTCCTTTCCAAATGGAGCGGTGGCCCGCCCCTTAGAATCGTTAATTTTTTAACGATTCTATTGTCAATATTTTAACAAACATTTTGTCATTTGTAAAGAGGAGATTTCCATGATATCTTTTCTCTTTTTTTGTGAAAATCGCCCAAAATGGAGAACTCCGCTCTGGTGACCTGTTTCCGCATGTCTTCTTATTTCCGGAAAGATCTGAAAAACCTCTGGTGTACCGTGCCGCCGCAGGTGCCCCCTTCCATCCAGTCAGGTCAGCAGAACGGACGTGGCCCCGCCGCACGGTGAACGGAAGGCTACGCACCATGCAGAGGCCGGTCTCCCCAGTGAGCCGCCCCCCAGTATAATAAGCGCATGATATGCGCCCCTGCACAGGCCCCCGGAAGGCCGCCGGGCGCTCCCTCGATCCGGGGCGCTTGGCCCGGGGCCGGAAACTGCATCATTTTCGCCCTTGACATTTCCTCGGAACCTGTTATAAAATAAATGCCGCTCGCTCGGAGGGCAAGTCATTCGCTGGAAATGATGAGCCGGATAAGGCGGCAGACTGAGATGTCTGCTGAACTTATCCGGCTTTTGTTATGACGCGGACCACCCGGACTGCCGGGGCACAGCCTTTCTTCGGGCCGCGACAAAATACTCAGGAGGAATGATAAAATGGGACGACCGCGCAGCTTGACGGAGGGGAACATCTTCAGCTCTCTGATCCGTTTTGCCGTTCCGGTTCTCTTCACACTGTTCCTGCAGGCGCTCTACGGCGGCGTGGACCTGCTGGTGGTGGGCCAGTTTGCCCAGACGGCGGACGTCTCCGGCGTAGCCACCGGCAGCATGCTGCTCCAGACTGTCACCATGGTTGTCACCGGCCTGTCCATGGGGATCACCATTCTGGTGGGGGAGCGGATCGGCCGGCGGGAGCCGGAGGATGCGGGCCGCGCCATCGGCGGCGGCATCTGCCTGTTCGCCTGCTTCGCCGTCCTGCTCACTGCCGTCCTGGTGGGTGGAGCCGAGGTACTGGCCCGGCTCATGCACGCGCCTGAGCACGCGTTCCATCAGACGGTGCTGTACATCCGCATCTGCGGGGCCGGCTCCCTCTTTATTGTGGCCTACAACGTCCTGGGCTCCATTTTCCGGGGGATCGGCGACTCCAGGACCCCTCTGCTCACCGTTGCCATCGCCTGCGTCATCAATATCTTCGGGGACCTGCTCCTGGTGGCCGGGTTCCACATGGGGGCCGCCGGGGCCGCCCTGGCCACCGTGGCCGCCCAGACCGTCAGCGTGCTTGTCTCCCTGTTCCTGATCCGCCTGCGCCGCCGGTCTCTGCCCTTCGCTTTCTCCCGGCGACACCTGCGCTTCCACCGGGACATTATCGGCGCTGAGCTGCGGCTGGGCACGCCGGTGGCCCTCCAGGAGCTGCTGGTGGGGACCTCCTTCCTGCTCATCCAGGCCATCGTCAACTCCTTCGGCGTGGCGGCCTCCGCCGGCGTGGGGGTGGCGGAAAAGGTGTGCGTCTTCATTATGCTGGTCCCCTCCGCCTATATGCAGTCCATGTCCTCCTTTGTGGCCCAGAACATGGGGGCGGGCAACCCGATCCGGGCGAAAAAGGCCCTGAAGTATGGCATCCTCACCTCTGTGGCGGCCGGCCTGGTGATGGCCCTGCTCACCTTCTTCCACGGTGACCTTCTCTCCGCCATCTTCTCCCCCGACCCGGAGGTCGTGGCGGCCTCCCACAGCTATCTGAAGGCCTATGCCATCGACTGCATGCTCACTCCCTTTCTCTTCTGCTTCACCGGCTACTACAATGGCTGTGAAAAGACCCTGTTCGTCATGATCCAGGGTATCATAGGTGCCTTCTTCGTCCGCATCCCTGTAGCCTATCTCATGAGCCGCATGGCGGGGGCCACCCTCTTCCAGATCGGTCTGAGCACTCCTGCCTCCTCTGTGGTCCAGATCCTGCTCTGTCTGTCCATGTTCCTCTTTCTGGAGCGCCGCTCCGCTGGACAGAGCCATGCCTCTTTGAAAGGAAGTGCCGATCCATGAAGATCATTACCGTCAGCCGGGAGTTCGGCAGCGGCGGCCGGGAGCTGGGCAAGCGGCTGTCCGACTGCCTGGGCTGGCCCTACTACGACCGCGCGATCATCTCCGCCGTTGCCCGGAGGAATGCACTGGACGAGGGCTATGTGGAGGATGCGCTGGAGCAGGGCCACTTTCGCGGCGTCCCACTGACCATCGGCCGCACCTTTGCCTATCTCCCCTCCATGCCCCATGACTCCCGGCAGCTGCTTCAGGAGCAGCGCCGCGTCCTCCGGGCCCTGGCCGCCCACGGGGACTGCATCATTGTGGGCCGCAACGCGGACCTGATCCTGGCGGAGCACCGCCCCCTGAAGCTGTTCGTCTACGCCGATTTGGAGTCCAGGCTCCGGCGGTGCCGGGAGCGCAGCTCCGACGACGAGCGTTTCACTCTCCGAGAGCTGGAGCGGAAGCTCCGGCAGGTGGACCAGCACCGGGCCCGGCACCACGCCATGCTCTCCGACCTGCCCTGGGGGAGCCGGGAGGGGTATCACCTGTGCGTGAACACCACCGGCCTGTCCCTGAAGACGCTGGCCCCCCTGGTGGCGGAGTATGCCCGCTCCTGGTTCTCCCAGCAGGGGACCCCCTGACCCGCGGTCGAAAAAGAGACTGTCGAAAAAGTCTCAGGCTGCAAGTGTTTCCCCTGACGCACATGCCGCCGGGGAAAACAGGTCAGAACTTGATTCGCGCCTGCGGGCGCGAACTACGCGAGTCTTTTTCCACAAGCTGAGCGCCCCGGACGCCTTTTCAGGCGTCCGGGGCGCTTTTCCCATCACCGCGTCAGCTGCGGATCAGGCAGATGCTCATCGCGCTGATCTGGGGCGGGATACTGGCGGTCATCACACCGTTATAGGTGATGAACACCTGATTGCCTACGGCAAAACAGCCCGCGATGGACGTATTCACAAGGACCTGCTGGGATGTGCTCTGGTCTTGGACCAGGAGCTGACCGTTCCCCACCTGGAGGACGGTGGCTTGCATCGTTGTCAAAAGGATCACCTCACATCAAGTGGATGCACCCCCATTATATGCCGGAGCCGGGCGGGTGTGCCTCCCGGGGCCCGCCAGGAGATCCTGGGGCAAGGTGTACGGCACCGGGCAACTGAGAGGGCCGTCCCGCCACACTTAGGGGGATATCCCCGGCCGCATGGCGGCACAACAGTTCAGAGAGGAGAGAACACAATGAGCTTGTATCCAAACAAGATCCAAGTGGACGGCGTTCCCTGCGGGCTGATCCTGCGGGGAAGCGCCAACGGGACCTATCTGGCCGTCTTTGAGCGGGAGATGGCGGAGCTGGCCCGTATCGAGCAGATCGACTGGTCCCGCCCCGCCGTTGTGGGGGAAAGCCCGCTGCCCGCAGGGTATGGCTTTCAGGTCCGGGACATCCGGTACGCCCACGCTACCCGCAGCTACACGGTGCTTCTCCAGACAGCGGAGCAGTATCTGGGGGATGTGGCCGGCTTCCAGGCCCAGTTGGGGGAGCTGGAGGATACTCTTCAGGAGAAGCAGGCGCTCCTCCAAGAGCAGGAGTCGATGATCGCGGCGCTTGAGCAGGCAGGCAGCGCCGCCCAGCTGCGCTCAGAGCTGGAGGATGCCTATCAGAAGGGGGTGGAGCTCTGTGGCTGACATCGTGACCCTGGCCCTGGAGGAGCTGGAACACCGGGGCGGGGCAGACGCCCTGGCCCTGGCAGGGCGGTCTGTGTCCGGCGAGGCCGACGGCACCGCCCTGATCGCGGAGGAGCAGGCCATCCCCACCTGGCGCCCCCGCTCCTATCTCACGGAAGAGACTCCGGTGGGCAAGCCCTACCGGTGGAACGGACAGGTCTACCGCCTCTGGCAGCAGCACGACGCCACCGGTCAGCCGGGCTGGAGCCCGGACTTGGCTTTCTCCCTGTGGGACATCTGCCACACCACGGACCCCGCCCGGGCCAAGGACTACCTCCCGCCTCAGGGCAGTCGGGGACTGTGGCAGACGGGAGAGTGCTGTGTGTTCGGCGGACGCGTCTGGCGTTCCCGTCAGGATAGGAACGCGTACAGTCCTGGCGAACTGCCGGCAAGCTGGGAGGATCTAGGCTCCGTCCAAGGGAGCTCCTTCTCCTGACAGGCTGTTCCGATCCTATTTTCTCTCGTACCTTATCGATCGACTGGGCGCCGTCGCAGGACGGCGCCCAGTCGTTTTTATTTTAAATCGTGAATTTTATCTTCCATTTTATTCTTTTTTATTTTTATTTTTCCATTTTTTCTTTGCGTTTTTTCGGAAAGCGCGGCTTTCAGACAGGCCATGCTTGACGTCTTATCAATTTTGTACTACAATAGCTTCCCAGAATCTATTTTGAATTTGCAGTTTATCCTATTCTTCCCCGTCTGAAAGATACTCGAGCGGGGATAGAGGGGATCCCATATGCTTTTCATTCTGCCGCAAGGAGATGAGTTTTATCAAACGCGTTGCCATTATAACTGGCTTCTTAGCCCTCTTCCTCGGATTTTTTGTGGGCACCCTGTGCCCCGCCCAGTACCTTCCCTGGAAAGAGCGGGAGACGGCCATGACCCCGTCTGTGGTCAACTCCATTATTGTCTCCGCAGGGTCTGCCTCCGCTTCCGGCAGCAGCTCTGCAAATACCTTGCCAGCGTTCAATTCCAGCGACAACTTTCCCCTGCTCAGCTCTGCCTGTGCAGTGGTCCGCGCCATTCAGGAGCGGGATTATGATACTCTGGCCGCTTTCGTCCACCCGGAGGAGGGCGTTACCTTTACGCCCTATTCCACTGTTGACCGGGACAGCGACCTCCGCTTCACTGCCGCTCAGGTCCGGCAGTTCTCCACTGATCAGACGGTGTACACCTGGGGCGTGTCCGACGGCTTGGGCAGCCTGATCGAGCTGACTCCAGCCGAATATTTCTCCACCTATGTGTTCAATACCGACTACACCCAGGCCCCTGAGATCGGAGTGGACCGTATTCTGCAGAGCGGCAACGCTTTGGAAAATTTGACCGAGGCATACCCCGGCTGCCGTTTCGTTGAGTTTCATTTTCCCGGCCTGGATCCCGCCAACGCCGGGCTGGACTGGTGTTCCCTGAAGCTGGTCTTCTCCCCTTCCGACTCCTGCTGGCAGCTGGTAGGCATCATCCACAGTCAGTGGACGATCTAGTCCCTTTTAAAACGCGCCCTCTCCAGCTCCGGTTCGGTCGAGGGCGCATTTTTCTTTGCTTGGGCCCGGATACGGCGGGGCCTCATATTCTTTTGCTTTTTGCCGTAAATCTTTTCCAGGATGTGCTGCGTTTTGGATATCATCATCGTTGGCAATGGAAAAATGGGCTTCAGCCTGGCCGACCAGCTCGCCAGTGAGGACCACAGCATCACCATCGTGGACACCCATGAGGCCGCCCTGCGCCGTGCCTCTGACACGCTGGATGTGATGTCCGTCAAGGGAAATGGTGTCTCTGCCGCCGTCCTTCGGGAAGCTGGGGCAGAGCACGCCGATCTGTTGATCGCTGCCACCAGCACCGATGAGGTCAACATGGTCTGCTGCCTCACAGCCAAAAAAATGGGCACCAGCTACACCATCGCCCGGATCCGGAACCAGGAGTACACCTCTGGCCTGGCGGAGCTGAAGCGGGACCTGGGCATCGACATGGTCATCAATCCGGAGAATGCCACCGCTGTGGAGATCTCCCGGCTGCTGCGCTTCCCCTCCGCCGCCAATATCGAGACCTTCTGTCGGGGCCGGGTGGAGCTGATGGGCTTCCGCCTGATGGAGGAAGACTTTCTGGTGGGCAATCCGCTTCAGGACCTGTCCAGCCAGGTCAAAAAGCTCTCCCTCCTGTTCTGCGCCGTAGACCGGGACGGCGAGGTCATCATCCCCAACGGCTCCTTTGTCCCCCAGGCAGGGGATAATCTCTACCTCATCGGCCGTCCCACCGGCCTGGATCAGTTCTTCCGCCTTCTGGGCCGCTACACCCCCAAGGTGCGGCGGGTCTTTCTCGTGGGCGGCGGTAAGATCTCTCTGTATCTGGCCATCCTGCTGGAGAAGATGCAGATGCAGGTCAAGATCGTAGAACTCAGCGAGGCCCGCTGCCGTTTTCTCAGTGAACTGCTCCCCCATTCCACCATCATCTGCGGCGACGGCACCGATCAGGAGCTTCTGGACTCAGAGAACCTCTCCTCCTGTGATGCCTTCGTGGCTCTCACCGACCGGGATGAAGACAACCTCATCATCTCCCTGTACGCCGCCCAGCTGGGCCTTTCCAAAGTCATCACCAAATCCAACCGGCAGAACTACAACCGTATCGCCCAGGCCGTTGGTCTGGACAGCATCATCTCCCCCAAGCAGCTGGCCACCTCCCACATTCTCCAGGTGGTCCGGGGGATGCAGAACTCCCAGGGCAGCGTGATGAACGCTCTGTACCGCATCGCGGATGGGGCCGCCGAGGCCATGGAGTTTACCGTCACCGCCTCCACCCGCCATCTGGGCACGCCCCTGCGGGACCTGTCCCTGAAGCCCGGTATTCTGGTGGCCGTGGTGGCCCGGGGAGGCGAGATCATTATCCCGGAAGGCTCCACGTCCATCCAAGAGGGGGACTCTGTCATCCTCATCTCCCGAGACAGGCGTCTTCAGGATCTCAACGACATCTATGACGAGGGCGAGCACACCTTCTCTGCCCCGGGGGGCATGTCATGAATCTGAAATTGGTATCCCGGCTGGTGGGCCGCGTCCTGCTGGTCGAGGCATTCTTCATGCTCCTGCCGCTGGCGGTCGCCCTGCTGTACCAGGAGGACCCCGCCCCCTTCCTGTTGACCATCCTGCTGATGGCCATTCTGGGACTGGCCCTGTCCGCTGTACCCGCCACCCGGCATTTCTACGCCCGGGAGGGCTTCTTTGCCGTGGGCCTGATCTGGCTGGTCACCGGCGTGATGGGGGCGCTCCCTTTCTACTTCTCCGGCACCTTCCCCTCCTTTGTGGACTGCCTGTTTGAGTCGGTGTCCGGCTTCACTACCACCGGTGCCACCATCCTCACTGACATCGAGGCCCAGCCCCGTGGCATCCTCTTCTGGAGGGCATTCACCCACTGGATGGGCGGCATGGGCGTGCTGGTGCTGCTCACCGCTCTGCTCCCCTCCCTGGGCATCCGTTCTCACTACCTCACCCAAGCGGAAACCCCGGGCCCGGTCTTTTCCAAGCTGGTCCCCAAGCAGTCCCAGACCTCCAAGATCCTCTACGGGATCTACTGCGCCATGACACTGGCCGAGGTCGCCCTGCTGAAGCTGGCCGGCATGCCTCTGTACGACTCCTTTATCCACGCCTTCTCCACGGCGGGCACCGGCGGCTTCTCCAACCGCAATGCCAGTGTAGGCGCCTATGGCGACCCCGTGCTGGAGATGATCATCGCCGTCTTCGCCCTGCTGTTCTCCATCAATTTCGCCATGTACTTCCTGTTGCTGTGCCGCCGCTTCCGGGAAGTGCTTCAGAGCGATGAGCTGCGCTTTTTCCTGGTGGTGGTGGGCCTGTCCACCGCCGTCATCGCCTTCAACATCCGGCACCTGTACCAGGGGCCTCTCCAGTGCCTGCGCTATGCCTTTTTTCAGGTCTCCTCCATCATCTCCACCACCGGCTTCGCCACGGCAGACTTCTGCCTGTGGCCTCAGTTCTCTCAAATTATCTTTATCCTGCTGATGCTGTGCGGCGCCTGTGCCGGTTCCACCGGCGGCGGCATCAAATGCTCCCGCATCCTGCTGGCTGGCCGGGCCATCCGCCGGGAGGTCCACCGCATCATCCACCCCCGCTCTGTGGAGATCGTGAAGCTGGACGGCAAGCCGGTGGACGAGTCCACGCTCGCCTCCGTGCTCCTTTTTATCTCCTGTTATGCCATGATCACCCTGGGTGCCTCCCTGGTGGTCGCCCTGAACGATTTTCCCTTTACCGAGACCCTTACCTCCGTCATCACCTGCATCAGCAACACAGGCCCGGGACTGGGCGCGGTGGGACCGGCCGGCAATTTCTCCGCTTTCTCCCCCTTGAGCAAGCTGGTCCTCTCCCTGTGCATGATCATCGGCCGCCTGGAGATCTTCCCAATTTTAGTCATGTTCAGCCGCAGCACCTGGCGCCGGGTCTAGGCAGATCTCTGCGTTTTTTCTCCATTCCTGCGGTTTGTTTTTTACTTAACGATAAATTTTCTATTGCAAAGCCCGTCTAGTATGGTACAATATGACCATAACAGCGGTTGCATGGAAGGGCCTCCGCTCTGGCGGGGGCCCTTTTTCCAAGCGCGAAGGAGTGTGTTGAATGATGGACAATCTGTTCTGGATCGGTTTCGTGGGCGCGGCCATTGCCATTGCGTTTGCCTGGCTCCAAAGCCGCAGGGTCATGACCTTCTCCGAAGGCAGTGACAAAATGGCCAAGATCGCCGCCTCCATTCGGGAGGGGGCCAACGCCTATCTGAAGCACCAGTACACCACTGTGGCGAAGGTCTTTCTGGTGGTCTTCCTCGTCCTGCTGGTGATGGCCTTTGCCACCGGGGGAGAGATGCTCTCCCAGTTCACCCCCTTCGCCTTTCTCACCGGAGGTATCTGGTCCATGCTGGCCGGCTTCGTGGGCATGAAAATTGCCACCAGCTCCAACGCCCGCACCGCTCAGGCCGCCAGCGAGAGTCTGAACAAGGGCCTGCGGGTGGCCTTCTCCTCCGGCTCTGTCATGGGTTTCACTGTGGTGGGTCTGGGCATGCTGGACATCTCCATCTGGTTCGTCATCCTCCGCTTCGTGGCCGGCATCGACGACCCCCTCACCCTGGGGAACATCATGGTGATGAACGGCATGGGCGCCTCCTTCATGGCCCTGTTCGCCCGGGTGGGCGGGGGCATCTACACCAAGGCAGCCGACGTGGGCGCCGATCTGGTGGGCAAGGTGGAGGCTGGCATCCCGGAGGATGACCCCCGCAACCCCGCCACCATCGCCGACAACGTGGGCGACAACGTGGGCGATGTGGCCGGCATGGGTGCCGACCTGTACGAGTCCTATGTGGGCTCTATCCTGGCCACCTTCTCCCTGGGCGCCATCGCCGGGTACGGCTGGGCGGGCATGATCCTGCCCATGATGCTGGCCGTCTGCGGCATCGTCTGCTCCATCATCGGCTCTTTCTTCGTCAAGACCAAGGAGGATGCCACCCAGAAGTCCCTGCTCACCTCCCTCCGCACCGGAACTTATCTGGCTGCGGCCCTCTCCGCCGTGGCCGCCGCCCCCCTGACCTATCTCATGCTGGGGAACTGGGGGGTCTACATCGCCATCCTCTGCGGGCTGGTGGGCGGCTGCACCATCGGCTATTTCACCGAGTATTACACCTCTGACACCTACAAGCCCACCCAGCAGCTGGCCGACGCCTCTGAGACCGGCTCCGCCACCATCATCATCGGCGGCATCTCCCTGGGGTTGAAGTCCACCATGGCCTCCATCCTCATCGTGGCCGCGGCGGTCATCGTCAGCTTCTACGCCGCCGGCGGCAGCCAGTCCTTCAACCTGGGCCTGTACGGCATCGGCATCGCCGCAGTGGGAATGCTCTCCACTCTGGGCATCACCCTGGCCACCGATGCCTACGGTCCCGTGGCTGACAACGCCGGAGGCATCGCCGAGATGTCCGGCCTGCCTGAGGCCGTTCGGGAGCGCACCGACGCTCTGGACTCCTTGGGCAACACCACTGCAGCCACCGGCAAGGGCTTCGCCATCGGCTCCGCCTCCCTCACCGCCCTGGCCCTGCTGGTGTCCTATGTGAGCATCGTCCAGGAGAAGACCCCGGAGACCCTGGACCTGTCCCTCACCAATCCCTTGATGCTGGTGGGGCTGTTCATCGGCGCCATGCTCACCTTCGTCTTCTCCGCCTACACCATGAGCGCGGTGCAGACCGCCGCCCAGTCCATCGTGCTGGAGGTCCGCCGCCAGTTCCGGGAGATCGCCGGCATCATGGAGTACAAGGCAGACCCCGACTACGCCTCCTGCGTGGCCCTGTGCACCAAGGGCGCTCTGCGGGAGATGGTGAAGCCCGCCCTGCTGGCCATCATCGTCCCCATCCTCACCGGCCTGATCCTGGGCCCCGTCGGTGTGGCGGGCCTGCTGGGCGGCGTCTCCGTCACCGGCTTTGCCATGGCCGTGTTCATGTCCAACGCCGGCGGTGCCTGGGACAACGCCAAGAAGTACATCGAATCCGGCCATCACGGGGGCAAGGGCTCCGAGTGCCACAAGGCCGCCGTGGTGGGAGACACCGTGGGCGATCCCTTCAAGGACACCTCCGGCCCCTCCCTGAACATCCTCATCAAGCTGTGTTCCACCGTGTCCATCGTTTTCTCCGGTCTCATCGTGGCCTTCCATCTGCTGGGTTAAACCCCAACGCAAAAACAGTCCGTAATTCTTCTGAGAAGAATTACGGACTGTTTTTATTTTCAGAAAAAAGCGGGGCGATCCTCTGGACTCCCACCCTGCTCAGGCGGCCTCCCGTTCTCCTGCTGGAGGGGCGATCTCCTTATGATACACATGTCTCAGGAACACCGTACACAGGACTACCGCCACCAGCTCCGCGATGGGGAAGGCCCACCAGACCCAGTCCAGCCCGCCGACCCTGGAGAGCAGGAAAGCCACTGGAAGCAGTACGAAAAGCTGCCGGACAACAGAGACCACCAGACTGAGCACGCCGTGCCCCAGTGCCTGGAATACGGCAGTGGCCACGATACAGTAGCCTGCAAACAAAAAGCTGTAAGAAATGATACGCAGTGCCGGCACTCCGATGCGCAGCAGATCGCCGGAGGCACTCTCCCCGGACTGGAAGAGCCGCAGCAGCGCAGGGGAGGCAAACTGGAAGATGAGCAGCCCCACCAGCATGATGCCCACTGCGTAGCAGACGCTGAGCTTGATGGTCTTCATGATCCGGGCGGGCTTCCGCGCGCCGTAGTTATAGGCCACGATGGGCACCATCCCGTTGTTCAATCCGAAGACGGGCATGAAGATGAAGGACTGGAGCTTGAAGTACACGCCAAAGACGGCGGTGGCCGTCTGGGTGAAGGCGATCAGGATCTGGTTCATCCCAAAGACCATCACCGAGCCGATGGACTGCATGACGATGGAGGGAATGCCCACGCTGTAAATACCTCCGATGATGGTGCGGCTGGGCCGGAAGCCCCGCACCGACAGATGGAGGTCCGGATTCTTCTTTAAATTGAAGAACAGGCCCAGGATCGCCGCCACGATCTGTCCGGTAACAGTAGCCAGCGCCGCTCCGGCCACCTCCATCCTGGGGAAGCCGAACAGGCCGAAGATCATGATGGGGTCCAGGATGATGTTGATGATGGCGCCGGTGGCCTGGGTGAACATGGTATAGAGTGTACGGCCGGTGGCCTGGAGGGTCCGCTCCAGTGTGATCTGGAAGAACACGCCGAAAGAGCACACACAGCAGATCATCATGTAGCTCTCGCCGTAGTCCACGATCCGCTGGATGTCCGTCTGGATGGTGAAGTACAGGCGGGAACAGGTCAGGCCGATGACTGCGAACACCAGAAAACTGAGGGCACTGAGGAACAGTCCATTCATCGCGGTGCGGTCCGCCTTGGCCTGGTTGCCCTCGCCCAGGCTCTTGGACAGCAGGGCGTTGATGCCCACACCGGTGCCCACCGCCACGGCGATCATCAGATTCTGCACCGGAAAGGCCAGCGACACGGCGTTCAGCGCGTCCTCGCTCAGCTGTGCCACAAAGACGCTGTCCACCACATTGTAAAGCGCCTGGACCAGCATGGATATGACAATGGGGATCGCCATGGTCAGCAGCAGCCGGTTTTCCGGCATGACCCCCATTTTGTTTTCCTGCGCCTGGTTTTCTGTACTCAACCCGACTGCCTCCTTTATGATCCGATTCGAGTGTTTTCGTCCAAATGCGAAACATATTTATTATATAGATGCATCCCCCGCTTGTCAAGATTTCCATTCTCTGTTTTGCTGCGGCCGCACAAGGAAGATGTTTTTGCAGTGCAGACAGCAATAATCCTCCTCTGTCAAGGTAAACTAAGGAAAGACCTTTAGACACAGGAGGAATCATATGGAACCACGGAAGATCACAGAGGAGACGCTGGCGGCCTTTGCCCGACAGCTGGGAGAGGAGGAGCGCAGCCCCGCCACCCTGGAAAAATACCTGCGGGAGGTCCGCCAGTTCGCCGCCTTCCTGGGCGGCCGTGAGGTGACCCGGGAGCTGGCCGCCGCCTGGAGGGAGGAGCTGGCCGCCCGCCAGTCCCCCGCCACGGTCAACGGCAAGCTGACTGCCCTGGACCGCCTGCTGGCTTTTCTGGGCTGGGAGGACTGCCGGGTGAAGCACCTGCGGGTGCAGCGGCAGCTGTTCCGGGACTCCGCCCGGGAGCTCAGCCGGGAGGAGTACGCCCGGCTGGTGGAGACGGCCCGCCGCCTGGGGCGAGGTCGGCTGTC
>ERZ857521.2158-NODE-2158-length-19860-cov-4.687705_pt1 | contig 19860 bp, 15 predicted proteins | sample MGYA00519701_ERZ857521 | MGnify/ENA primary metagenome ERZ857521 (study PRJEB31778, sample SAMEA3449346) | human gut metagenome | biome: human gut; feature: human-associated habitat; material: faeces | place: United Kingdom | collected 2010/2012 ...
CCACGTGCTGGCCGGCATCCACGGCATCACGGCCGTGCAGGTGCGGCGCGACCTGATGCTGATCGGGTTTTCGAGTGACACGAAGAAGGGCTACGACGTGCAGGTGCTGATCGACTACATCAGCCGTATCCTCGACAGTCCGTCGCCGATGAATATCGCCGTGCTGGGCATGGGCCATCTGGGGCAGGCCATCACCAAATATTTCAACGGCAAGGGGCTGAATCTGAAGATCACGGCCGCATTCGACGTCGATCCCGCGAAAGTCTCCACGACCATCGACGGCATTCCCTACCACATGGATTCGTTCGAGGAGATCGCCGAGGAGAAGGACATCTCGATCGTCATCGTCTCGTCGCCCACGAAGGTGGCCCCGAGCCTGGTTGTGCCGATCATCAATGCAGGCATCAAAGGGGTGCTGAATTTCACCTCCACGCCCCTGAACTTCCCGCAGGGCATCGTCGTCGAGAACTACGACATCACCACGCTGCTCGAAAAGGTGGCCTATTTCGTCAAGGAAAACGAAGAAAGCAACAGCAGCAACGCATGATGCAACGCGAAGCAAAAAACGCAGCGGAGGGCGGAAAAACAGGCAGCCACGACATACACGGCGACCTTGCGGAACGCCGTCCGGCTGCCGGGCGGCCGGACATGCGGATTTTTTACGGGTTCGATGCACTTCCGCATTTCGTCCGTCCGACGGTGACCGTCGGATCGTACGACGGCGTGCACAGCGGGCACCTGGCCCTGCTGCGTACCGTTGCCGGGAGGGCCCGCGCACAAGGCGGCGAGAGCGTCGTACTCACGTTCGAACCCCATCCCCGCGTGACGCTCGGCCGGGCCGACGGCCTGCGGCTGCTGACCTCGCTCGAAGAGAAAATTTACCTGCTCGGACAGCAGGGCATCGACAACCTGATCGTCATCCCGTTCGACAAGGCATTCAGCGCCCTTGCGCCCGACACGTTCATCCGCGACTACCTCGTGGGGCGCATTGGCGCCGAAACGCTGGTCGTGGGCTTCAACCACCGCTTCGGGCGCGACAAGCAGGGCAGTTACGACTATCTGGGCAGCCACGGCTTCGGACTGGAGGTCGTGGAAGTCGGCGAATGCGACGTGGACGCCGAAAAGGTCAGCTCCACCGTCATCCGCCGCCTGGTGGCGCAGGGCGACATGGCCCGTGCAGCCCGCCTGTTGTCGCATCCCTACCTCGTCATCGGGACGGCGGCGGCCGGCCGCATCCGCACCGACGACCCCCTCAAGCTCCTGCCGCCCGCAGGGTCGTACCAAGTCCGCATCGGCGGCCGGCCTGCAAGGCTGACTGTCGACACATCACAAAATCTGATAATCCGCGACGGCTGCCCCGACGGGCGTGCCGTCCTAACCTTTTAAGCACCATGCTGAGTTACGATTGCCAAATCCGCGTGTGGTACAAGCACACCGACCAGATGGGCATCTGCCACCATTCGAACTACATCTGTTACTATGAAGCCGCACGCAGCGAACTGCTCCGCTATCTGGGCATGTCCTTCGCCGAAGTCGAGAAGCGGGGCATCATGATGCCCATCCTCGAGGTGCAGTCCAAATACCACCGCCCGGCCTACTATGACGAGCTGCTCACCGTGCGCATCATGCTCCGCGAGCTGCCCACGGCACGCATCAATTTCTTTTACGAAATCTACAACGGCAAAGGCGAGCTGCTCAATACGGGCATGACGCAACTGGGCTTCATCCACAGCGATACGCGCCGCCCGTGCCGCTGTCCGGAGTGGTTCATGGCGCTCGTCGCCGACAAATGGACGGAGGAGTAGAGGCCGCCGCGGCACTTCGATGCTTCTCACGACCGAAAGGCTCCGGATCGTTCCGCTGACACCCCGGCAGCTGGGGCTTTGGCTGCATGACATTCCGGCACTGGGAAAGGAACTGGATTGCCGCTGCACAGCCGGAAGCCCGCGCGGAGACTTCCGCCGGATCGTCGAGGGGCAGTACGCACTCGCCGCCGCCGACCCCGTCAATCACCTCTTCCACACCTTCTGGTTCCTGATCTTACGGGATGGCGGTGCCGTTGCGGGATCGGCCTGCTTCAAAGGGGCGGCAGATGCCGACGGAAGGGTAGAGATCGGCTATGGGCTGGAAAAGGCCTTTGAAAAACAGGGTTACATGACGGAAGCCGTCCGGGCATTGTGCGCATGGGCGAAGCAGCAGCCCGGAGTCCGGCAGCTCACCGCCGAGACCGACCCGGATAACCGCGCCTCGCAGCGCGTTCTGCAAAGGGCCGGGTTCCATCCCGCCGAAGCGGACGCAACCCGATGGTGGAGCCTGTGAAACCGGGCTGTCTGCCACCCGGGAAATATAAAAGGCCGTTCGCAGGAACGGCCTTTTATATTTTAGTCGATCCGGAATCGTCAATCCGAAATTCCGGCTTTCCGGGGAGCGGGGCCGACTCGTGGCGGGAAAAACTGTTCCCGACGGCCGGCAGGCTCCCGCAAAGTCATTCGAGCATCCCCTTGAGCGTCTTTTTCATCAGGTCGTGGTCGCGGAAGTCGTTACGCAGTTTATAGCTGCCGTCGCGGTCGACCAGCACGTAGGACGGAATGCCGTCGATCCGGAATTTCTCGCAAAGGTATTTCCACTGTGTGTCGTTGAGCCGGTAATGCTTGCCCGCGATTTTGGCGATGCCGGTCTTGTAGGCTACCAGCGGCGAGGTCTCGTTGGCGATGTATATCCACACCAGGTCGTCGCTCTTCAGTTCCCCGCTCTTGAGCGGCTCGTTCGCTTTGATCGAAGCCCGGCAGGGGCCGCACCACGTGTTCCAGAAATCGACGAACACCACCTTGCCCTTGTAGGGCGCAACAATCGCATCGAACAGCTTGTCGACGGCAACCTCGGGCGTCGTTTCGATACGGACGTCCTTCACCGACTCCAGCTCCTTGCGCACACGCGCCTGCATCGCCTCGCAGGCCTCGGCGTAGAACGGCTCCCTGAGCGAATGCAACAGGTCGAGGTCTTCCTGCGTAAGGGCGTTGTTCTCGGCCTTGGACGGCAGCCCCACGACTTTGGGCAGGTCATAGACGATGCCGTCCGTCGCATGGACAAGGTCTGCCCACTCGACATCCGTATAGCTGCGGGATACCGCATTTACATAATCGGAGAGGTCTATTCCCATCAGCAATTTCAGGTTATTGATGTCGAAAAGCCCGGCGACGGCCGTATAGTGTTCGGGCTTCAGCGAGGCGAACTCATAATCGGGTTCGACGCGGTAGTCCCACTCATTGTTTACACTGCGGTAATTATGCGCCAAAAAGAATCCGCCCATCGAGATCGCAGTCAGCGCCTCCTGCTGCAACGTGAGCAGGGACAATTCCTTCATCATCCCGGACACCGGGCTGCGCGCGATGCTGTCCGCCAGGCTTTCGTATTTCGACACGACCATCTGCGTATACTCGTCGGCACTTATGCGGTAATCCGCGAAATCGCCCGAATAGAGGTTCATGCGGATACTGCTGCCGCCGCTCGCATCCACCTGCGCATTGAGATCCGCATACGTCCCGGTCGTATAGAGCCTGCGCCCGGGCGCAGGCTCGCGCTCCTTGTCGCGGCGCTGCACGACGGCCCGGCCGCCTGCCCCCATATCGACATACATGTCCAGCTTTTCACCGGGGGCAATCCAGCACATCCCGAATACCGGGCCGCACGAAACATAGGCCATGGCCGTGCCGTACTGTTCGAATCGCAGGGTGGCCGTGCCGCTTTCGGGGTCGATGGCCGCCGTATGCTCTTCCTGCCCGTTCAGCAGAGAATTGACATACATGGCGACCTCCTTCGCCATTCCCCTGCGGTACCCCAGCAGGCGGACGTTCACGGTGGTTGTCCCCACCGCGAGTATCGGTTCGGGAACGGGGCCGTCTTCGGGGGCCTTCCGCAGTTCGCGGGGTAACCCCTCGGGATAACGCGGATACTCCTTCTTACCCGTCAGGTCGACCCCGTAGAGTTTGAAGCAGTCGTCGCAGTCCGATTCGATGAAATCGAACGACTTCGTTCCCCGCGGCAGCGGCCCGAATTTCAGCACGAACGACGCCTCGCCCGAGTCGGGCATCCAGAAGAGCGAATCGGGGAGGATACCCTCGCTGCCCTGCAACATATATTTCTGCCCGTCGGCCAGCAGGTAGCTACCCGCGTCGATGCGGATCCAGTTGTGCGGCCGGAAATAGGCATCGACATGCAACACGGTCGCTGTGTCGCTCAGTTCTATTTTCGGAAAGTCGAGCGTCATGGTGTTGGCAGCCCCGATCAGGGGGTTCTCGACGACACGGTTCGCCGGGGTGCACGACGCAAGGAGCATCCCGACCGCCACCGCACCGGAGGTTAGCAGTTTTCTCATAACTCAGGGTTTTAGGTTATGACAAATATAACCTTTTATTCCTTTGCGCAACTATTTCCGCACAAGTATTTTACGGCCCGCCGGCAAATAAAAGGGGGCTGCACCCTGCGGCGCAGCCCCCTCCTCATTAACCCCTGCCCGTTACTTTTCGATCAGCGAAATCGAGCGCTGGATGAAATCCGTCAGGCTCTTGCCCTTGAGCATCCCGTTGGTCAGCAACGCCAGGTCGATGATCTGCTTCACGAGCTTGTTTTCACCGCCGATCTCGCGCAGCCGCTCGTTGCGCTCATCGCGCAGCGTGACGACCTTCTTCGACAACTCCTCGCGCATGGCCTTTTCCTCTGCGGTAAGCTCTTCCTCCTTCTTGCCCTTGGTAAGCTCCTCGAAGCGGTTCTCCTCGGCCACGGCCGCGTCGATCTTCTTGGTGATGGACTTCAGCTTGTCGCCGTAAGCCTTCTCGGCATCGGAGAGGATGTCCGCGACGATGGGGTGGTTGCCGTTCACCGCGATGGTGAAGTTGTCGGGCATCTGCCCGTAGAACTGGCTCATGCCCCCGCCGCCCGCTGCGGCCATCTCCTTCATACGGCGCATGAATTCGTTCTGCGTAATCACCACGGGCGCCTCGTCGGGCGACATCGCCTCGAACGAAATGTTGTAGTGTATCTTGTCGTCCTTGGGCATCTGGCTCTCGAATACCGGGCGCAACAACTCCTGCTGCGCTTCGGTGAGCGACATCCTGATGTTGTCCTCCTTCTGGATGAGCTTGTCGATCACATCGCTGTCCACGCGCACGAAACGCGTCTCCTTGTTTTTCGACTCGTACCAGTTGACGTAGTGGTTGTCAAGCTGGCCGTCCATCAGCAGCACGTCGTAGCCCTTGCCCCTGGCGGCTTCGAGGAACGTGTGTTTTTCCACGGGGTCGTCCACATAGAGCAGCACGACGGTCTTGTTCTTGTCGGTCTGGTTCTCCTTTACCTTCTCGAGATACTCCTTGGGCGTGAAATACTTGCCCTCGACGTTCTTCCAAAGCATGAAGTCCTGCGCCTTCTCGGCGAACTTCTCGTCGGTGAGGATGCCGTACTGGATAAAGATCTTCAGGTCGTCCCATTTCGACTCGTAATCCGGGCGCATCGTGTTGAACAGCTCCTGCAGCCGGTCTGCGACCTTGCGGGTGATGTAATTCGAGATCTTCTTCACGTTGGCATCGCTCTGCAGGTAGCTCCGCGACACGTTCAGCGGAATGTCCGGCGAGTCGATCACGCCGTGCAGCAGCGTCAGGTATTCGGGTACGATGCCTTCGACCTGGTCGGTCACGTAGACCTGGTTCGAATAGAGCTGTATCTTGTTCTTCTGGATCTCGAAGTTGTTGTGTATCTTCGGGAAATAGAGGATGCCCGTCAGATGGAACGGGTAGTCGATGTTCAGGTGGATCGAGAACAGCGGCTCGTCGCTCATGGGGTAGAGCTCGTGGTAAAACTCCTTGTATTGCTCCTCGGTAATGTCGGCCGGCTTGCGCGTCCACAGCGGGTCGACGTTGTTGATGACGTTGTCCTTGTCCGTGTCAACGTACTTGCCGTCCTTCCACTCCTTGACCTTGCCGAAGGCAATCGGGATCGGCAGGAAACGGCAGTACTTGCGCAGCAGCCCCTCGACTTTCGAATCCTCGGCATATTCGAGCGCATCCTCCGACAGGTGCAGGACGATGGTCGTACCGCGGTCATGCGCCTCGTCGGTCTCCTCCATTTCGAATTCGGGCGTCCCGGTGCAGCTCCAGCGCACGGTCTTGGCACCCTCCTTCCAGGATTTCGTAATGATCTCCACCTTGTCGGCCACCATGAACGACGAGTAGAAACCCAGTCCGAAATGCCCGATGATCGCCTGGTTCTTGTACTTCTCCATGAACTCCTCGGCTCCCGAGAAAGCGATCTGGTTGATGTATTTGTCGACCTCTTCGGCCGTCATGCCGATGCCGCGGTCGGTTACGGTCAGCGTTTTGGCATCCTTGTCCGCCGAAACGCGGATCGTCAGGTCGCCCAGGTCGCCCTTCATTTCGCCGATCGACGAGAGAGTCTTCAGTTTCTGGGTTGCGTCGACTGCATTGGAGATCAGCTCGCGCAGGAAAATCTCATGGTCTGAATAAAGGAATTTTTTGATCACGGGGAATATGTTCTCCGTCGTCACTCCGATTTTTCCGTTTTTCATAGTTTTATCGTTGTATTATAATTTGATTCGTCTCTGCCCCAGTTTCAACAAACCGTGTGCCAGCCCCCGATTCCTGCCAAACTGTCAGTCGCGCATGACAGCATATGCCGAAAAAAAGTTGCCGCAGCGAGAGTTTTGCCTTATATTTGTACGACGGATTCAAACACACGACCAACTATGGATTTCCTCTCGTTAGCCAAGAAACGGTATGCCTGCCGTAAATATACGGCCCGAAAGGTCGAACAGGCGAAACTCGACACGATCCTCGAAGCCGGCCGCGTGGCTCCCACGGGCGCCAACCGCCAGCCCCAGCGGCTCATCGTCGTGCGTTCCGAGGAGGGCCTCGCCCGCCTGGCACGCTGCACGCGCGATTTCGGGGCGCCCTGCGCCATCATCGTATGCGCCGATACCGGCCAAGCCTGGGAGCGGAAATACGACGGCAAGGTGATCGGCGACATCGACGCTTCGATCGTCACCGACCACATGATGCTTTGCGCCGCGTCGCTGGGACTCGACACGCTGTGGATCTGCATGTTCAAACCCGAAGCCGTACGCGCGGAATTCAACCTGCCGGAGTATGTCGAACCGGTGAATATCCTGCTCGTGGGCTACGGCGCCGGCATCCCGGCCGACCCCGGCCGCCATGAGCTGCTGCGCAAACCGCTGTCGGAGACGGTCGTCGAAGAACGATTCTGAGCCCCCGCCCCGCTAAAAACAATCCGGGAGAACGCAGCCGGGGTGCTGCGGCAATGCCCGGCGGCCGTCCGCTCGTCCGTCGAGCCGGAGGCTGCCCGCGTCCCGCCCCCATGAACCGGATCGGCTCCGAATTCATCCATGCCGGCATCCGACACCCCGATAATCCCCGAAAAACGGGCGCCGCAAGGTTCATACCGACCTGCGGCGCCCGTTTTCATCGGACACGGTTCCGGATTCCGGAACAACAACTATTTGGCGTACAACCGGAATTTCATGCTCCACGTCCCGCCCGGGGCGATCGACCGGAAACCTTCGGCTTCGGGGTCGGGCATGTTCGGGGCGTTCGTCGTCCACGACTGCGGCTCGGGGCAGCAGTAGGGAACCTTGCCGCCGTTGTTCCAGATCGTCCAGCAGGTCGTCTGCCCGTCCACCTCGTAGCAGGTACGGACGCCCGTGCGCAGGTTCTCGACCAATGCGCCGCGGAACGGCTTGCCGTCCACCTCGATCTCGCGCACCGTGAAAGCCGCCTCGATCGGGTCGCAGTCCGTTACCTGCAACCCCGCGCCGCGCAGCCGGGCAAATTTCTCCGACAACGGCAACTTGCGGCCGGTCGGGATGTTACGTCCGCTCAGCTCAACTTGTTCTCCAATCGCCGCACGCATCACGTAATCGCCTGCCGCACCTCCGGCGAAGGGAATCCGCATCGGCGTATGGAACCCCACGCCGACGGGCATCGGCTCCTTGCTGCGGTTGGCGAACATCACCTCCTGTTCCAGCCCGCCGGCCGTGAGGCGGTATACGATCTTGCACTTGAACTCGTGCGGGAAATCGCGGAATATCGCATCGTTCCCCGCATTCGAATAGTAGCGGCATTCGACCAACACCTCGTCCGCGGTTTCACACGCCTTCGACACGGCGAAAGGCTGGCTCTTGAGAATGCCGTGGTGATAGTGGCCTCCTTTCGCGTCGGTGATCGGGAAGCGGTAGGTGCGCCCGTCGAACGTGTATTGCCCGTCTGCAATGCGGTTGGGCGGGAAGAGGATCGGCAGTCCGAACACATGCGGGCGCCGCCGGAACTCTTCGACCTCATCCCCGGCGGGTGCACGCAGGATTTCGATGCCGCGTCGCGTGTCGGCCAGCCGCACGAGGTTGGCGCCCATGTCCGGAACCAGCAGGGCCGCGTAGTCCCCTTTCGAAAACTCCACGGCCCGCATTCCATGCCACGCTATGCTGCGCAGCATCTTAGAGCAGCTTTTCGATCTTGGCGACCAGCGCATCCTTCGATGCGGCGCCGACCTGCTTGTCCACCAGTTCCCCGCCCTTGAGGAAGATAATGGTGGGGATGTTGCGCACGCCGTATTTCGCCGTGATCTCATCGTTCTCCTCCACGTCGCACTTGGCGATCAGAACGCGGCCCTCATACTCGGTGGCGAGCTCGTCCACGATGGGGGCTACCATGCGGCAGGGACCGCACCATTCGGCCCAGAAGTCGATGACGACGGGCAGCTCTGACGAAAGTACTTCCTGAAAATTCTCCTTTGTGATTGCTAAAGCCATAATTACAAGGTTTTTAATTGTTTGTATAGTTTATGCGATCGAATACTTTATGTCGTTGTCCTCCAAATAGCCTACCAGCGACTGCGTGAGGCTCACCTTATAGCTCTTCGAGAAGAGGCTCAGCGAGACATGCGCGTCGCGGTCGTAGACATTGACCCGGAACAGGGTTTCGCCCCGAGCTTCGCGGACACGTTCCGACAGGTCGCGGATCAGCTCCTGCGTCACCTCCTGCACGGGCAGCTGCACATGCATCTCCTTGATCATCGTGTCGCGCATCTCCGAGAGCTGCACCATCGAGATGATCTTGAATTCCAACTCCTTGTCGTTATAGGGCTTGGGCTGCACGCGGCCGCGGATAAAGAGGAAATAGTCCGCAAAGAGGTATTTGCGGAAATTCTCGTAGTCCTTGCCGAACAGCGCGAATTCGTGCGTGCCGTTGTAATCCTCCAGCACGAACTTGCCCCACGGCTTGCCGGTTTTGGTCATCAGGTTCTGCACGCTCACAACCATGCCCGCCACGGCGATCTCCTGCCCCTTGAAGGGATCGAGGTTCTCCAGCTCCGTGAGCTGGGTCTTGCACATGTGGTTGATGATGACCTTATAGTCGTCCAGCGGGTGTGCCGACAGGTAAAGGCCGATCATCTCGCGCTCCTTGGCCAGGGTCTCCAGCTGCGTCCAGTCGGCGCACGCCGGCAGCACGGGGCGCTGGATGTCCACCTGCCCGCCGCCTCCGAACAGGCTTTGCTGGGCGTTGTTCTTCTCGGCCTGGAAACGCTGTCCGTAACGCATCAGCTGTTCGATGAAGGTGATGCCCGTATTGTCGCGTGCATCCGCCCCGAAGAACTTGCCCCGGTGGAAGCCCGATATCGAATCGAACCCGCCAGCATAGGCCAGGTTCTCGAAGCATTTGCGGTTCACGGCCGTGAAGTTCACGCGCTCCATCAGGTCGTATATGTCCTTGAAGCGGCCGTTGGCGTTGCGTTCGGCGATGATGCTCTCCACGGCGGCTTCGCCGACACCCTTCACGGCCCCCAGCCCGAAACGCACGTCGCCGGACTTGTTCGACGAGAAGGTGCGCATCGACTCGTTGATGTCGGGCCCCAGCACCCGGATGCCCATGCGCTTGCACTCGTTCATGTAGAGCGTCAGCTGCTTGATGTCCGCCAGGTTTCGGCTCAGCAGCGCCGCCATGAACTCCGAAGGGTAGTGCGCCTTCAGGTAACCGGTCTGGTAGGCCACGTAGGCATAGCAGGTCGAGTGCGACTTGTTGAAGGCATAGGATGCGAACGCCTCCCAGTCGCCCCATATCTTGTCGCAGATCTTCTCGTCGTGCCCGCGCTCCTTACAGCCGTTGATGAACTTGGGCTTCATCTTGTCCAGCACGTCGCGCTTCTTCTTACCCATGGCCTTACGCAACGTATCGGCCTCGCCGCCCGTGAACCCGGCGAGCTTCTGCGACAGCAACATGACCTGCTCCTGGTAGACCGTGATGCCGTAGGTGTCGCTCAGGTACTCCTCCATGTCGGCGATCTCGTAGGTCACCGGCTCCTGCCCGTGCTTGCGGGCGATGAAATTGGGGATGTACTCCATCGGGCCCGGACGGTAGAGGGCGTTCATGGCGATCAGGTCTTCGAAACGGTTGGGCTTGAGGTTGCGCAGGTGCTTCTTCATGCCCGGGGACTCGAACTGGAACAGGCCGGTGGTATCGCCGCGTGCAAAGACCTCGTAGGTCTGGGCGTCGTCCAGCGGGATGTCGTCGATGTCCACGTCCACGCCGTGCACCGCCTTGACATTCTCCACGGCGTCCTTGATGATCGACAGCGTACGCAGCCCCAGGAAGTCCATCTTGATCAGGCCGACGCTCTCGACCTCCTTGCCCTCGAATTCAACCACGTTCAGCTCGGCATCCTTGGCAATGGCCATCGGCGCGAACTTCTCGAGGTCGTCCTGGCCGATGATCACGCCGCAGGCGTGCACACCCGTCTGGCGGATCGAGCCTTCGAGTTTCTCGGCGTACTTGAGCGTGTTGCGTATCAGCTGGTTGGGCGACTCGCGCTCGGCTGCCAGCTCGGGAGACTCCTTGTATACGAAATCGAACGGCGTCTCGCCGTGTTTCTTGTCGGGGGTGATCTTGTCGGGCACCAGTTTCGACAGGCGGTCGCTCTCCGAGAGGGCGAGCTTCTGCACACGGGCAACGTCCTTGATGGCCATCTTGGGCGCCATGGTGCCGAACGTCACGATCTGGGCAACGCGCTTCTGGCCGTATTTCTGCACGCAGTAGCGCAATACGTCGGCGCGGCCGTCCTCATCGAAGTCGACGTCGACATCGGGCAGAGAGATACGCTCGGGGTTGAGGAAACGCTCGAACAGCAGGTCGTATTTCAGCGGGTCGATATTGGTGATCTTCAGGCAGTAGGCGACCACCGAACCCGCGGCCGAACCACGGCCGGGGCCCACCGAGACCCCCATTTCGCGGGCGGCGCGGATGTAGTCCCACACGATCAGGAAGTAGCCCGGGAAACCCATCCACTCGATCGTATCCAACTCGTATTTGAGCCGTTGCTCGACCTTCTCGTCCAGCACCTCACCGTAACGACGGTGCGCGCCCTTGTAGGTGAGGTCTACGAGGTAGCAATATTGCTTGGCGACCATCAGCCTGTCCGACAGCTCCTTGTCATGGGCGACGAGCTGTTCCAGCTCTTCGACCGACGCACAGGCGCCGATCCTGGCCAGCAACTCCGCGTCCTCGATCTTCTTGACGAAGGATTCGCGGAGCTCCGCGAGGTCGATCTTGAAATCCTCCGGCGGCGGGAAGTTCGGCATCAGGGGGGCGTGCGTGAGCTTGTAATCCTCGCATTTGGCAGCGATCTCGAGCGTCGTGGCCAGTGCCTCGGGGTGATCGGGGAACAGCGCGGCCATCTCCTCGGGTGATTTGAGGTACTCCTGGAACGTGTAACGCATACGGTTCGGGTCGTCCAGGTCGCGCCCCGTATTGAGGCATATCAGGTGGTCGTGCGCCACGGCATCCTCCGCGAGGATGAAGTGCACGTCGTTGGAACAGATGTACTTCACGCCGAACTTGGCGGCCAGCTCCAGCAGCGCCTTGTTCACCCGCAGCTGGTTCTCGTAGACGTCCGCATCCTTCTGCGGGTCGCCCGAGGGATGCAGCTGCAATTCGAGATAATAGTCGTCGCCGAAGACCCCCTTGAACCACTGCACCACGCGCTCGGCCTCCTCCATGTCGTTGTGCATGATGGCCTGGGGCACCTCGCCGCCCAGACATGCCGAGCAGCAGATCAGCCCTTCGTGGTACTGTTCGAGCAGTTGCTTGTCGATGCGCGGCTTGTAATAGAACCCCTCGGTAAACGAGTAGGAGACCATCTTGCAGAGGTTGTGGTAGCCTTCGAGGTTCTTGGCCAGCAGGATCAGGTGGTCGCCGGCCTTCTCGTCCTTGTCCTTCTCGAAACGGTTTTTCACCACGTAGACCTCACAGCCGAGGATCGGCTTCACCCCGGCGTCCGTAGCGGTGTCGTGGAAATTCTTGACACCGTACATGTTGCCGTGGTCGGTGATGGCTATGGCATTCATCCCCAATGCTTTGGCGCGTTTGATGAGCGGCTTGATGGCCGCGGCGCCGTCGAGGATCGAATATTGGGTATGTACGTGCAGATGGACGAATTCAGGCATGGTCGTAACTCTTCAAATTTATCGCACAACAAAGATAGGGATATTTCCGCAGAATTCGTGGCAGGGCTCTTGCATTTTATCAACAAAATTCCTAACTTTAGGTATCCAACAAAAACCGAGAGATTATGCAAGACGAAACCATGGTTGTATTGGCGGAATACAACACCATCACAGAAGCCGAGATCGCGAAATCCATGCTCGACAGCGCAGGGATCTGGTCGATGATCCGCAACGAATATATGTCGGCCATTTACCCCATAGGCACCATGCCCGCACAGGTCGTCGTGCGTCCCGAGGACGCCGAGAAGGCCAGGGCGATGCTTCAGCACAGATAAAAACGGCGCCGCCCGTCCTGCGCCAGGCAGGCTGCCGGCGGCAGCGGAGGGCTGTTCGGAACGGCGCGTACCAGCATCGCGTCCGGGAAGGCCATGCATCGAAAAGGGTGTACGTGCAGGTTGCACGTACACCCTTTTCGATTTTACGCGGCACGCAGTCCGGCGCCGCACGGGTCAGGTGAAATTGATCCGGTACTCGTAGGCCGTCCGCTGCGGCACGCCGCGCACGCGGCGGGGCACCCAGTGGCCTTTGCTGGCCTTGATGACGCGGATGACCTCCCGGGAGAGTTTCTCGTCGGGCGACGAGAGCACCTCGCCGATCGTGAGCTTCCCGTCCGGTTCGATGTAGAAACGCACATGCACCAGCCCGGCCACGCCGCGCGAGGAGAACCGCTCGTCGTAACGCAGCCGCACCCGCGCCCATTCGTGGAAAGTCTCGTCGGGGTCGCCGCCCATGAACAGCAACGGGTCGGCCTCCTGCCGCTTGGCGATCTTCTCCACCGGAAGGCGCATCGTCAGCCGCCAGGTATAACTTACGGGCAGACCGTCCTTCCGAGCCGGCGTCCACGCTTCGAGGCGCCCCAACGCCTCGGTCACGAGCTGCTTCGTACGCTCCGTCGCGGGCTCGGCATCGCATTTGTCGCGCCCCTGGCAGGTATTGTCCAGGAAACGCCATCCGTCCACCCGTCCCGCCGTGTCCACCGTAAAGGCGACCACAACCTGCGGCGAAAGCTCCGACGCCGGGATTTGCTTCTCTATCGCCAATTTCTCGGTTTCGCCCATCAGCCTTGCCATGAAGCGTTTGGCATCGGCGCCCTGAAAACGGGGCGGCTGGGTCTGCTGCGCCGCGGCACCGCACCACAAGGCCAGTGCCGCCAATAAGATCGCTGTACGTTTCATATGCCCTTCGTTTTAAGGTTTATTCGTTCCATATCCGCCACGAAGCCTCGGCCTGCCGGCGGAACATCACCTCGCCGTTGAGTATGCGCGCCCCGCGCTGGCGCCCCAGGTCGAGGAACCGGGTCAGGGGCGGGTTGTATACCAGGTCGAGCAGGTAGTGCCCGGGCGTAAGGTAGCCGTAGGGGATTCGCGGCGCGGCATCGACGGCGGGGTAGGTTCCCACGGGCGATGCGTTGACTATGAGGCGGCTCTGCTCCACGGCCTCGCACGGCAGGTTGTCGTAGGTGTAGTTGCCCTTTGCGGCGTCGCGCGACACGAGGTCGAACGGGATGCCCCGCTCGGCGAGCACATACTGCACGGCCTGCGATGCCCCGCCCGTACCCAGTACGAGGGCATGCGAGGGCTGTTCGCCCCCGAGCAGGCAGTCGAAGGCGGCCCGCAGGCCGATGACATCGGTATTGTGTCCCACGAGGCGTGAGTCTGCCGTACGGCGCACGCAGTTCACGGCGCCGACCAGCCGCGCATCGTGCGACAGGTCGTCGAGCAGCGCCATGACCTCGCGTTTGTAGGGGATCGTGACGTTGAAGCCGCACAGGTCGGGAGTCTCCGCCAGCAGGCGCTCCAGCGCCCCGATTTCGGGCAGTTCGTAGAGGGTGTAGGTGCAGTCGGCAATCCCCTCGCGTTCGAATTTCGCCGCGAAATAGGCTGCCGAGGCGGAGTGCCCCAGCGGCCGGCCGATAAGTCCGAAACGCCGCATGGCTATTCCTCCTGTTTTTTGACGACGATGCGCGCCGCGAGTTCGATGCAGTAAATCGCCAGGAATCCCACGATGCAGAGTACGATGGCCTCCGCGAGCAGTGCATCCTGCTGCGTGAGGGCCTCGAAACGGCCGGGCGCGACGTTGCTCTCGACGAGCGGCATGATCTTGCCGTGGCTGTCGGTGTAGGTTTCGACGACCTCTTTCCACGGCCACACCTTGTTGAGCGAGCCGACCATGAAACCCATCAGCACCGCCACCGTCACGTCGTGCCAGTGCTTGAGCAGCCACGACAGCAGGTGCGAAAAACTGATGATGCCCGCCACGGCGCCCACGACGAAGATCACGATGACCGGGATATTCAGGTCGCCCACGGCCTGCATGATGAACTGGTACTTGCCCAGCAGGAGCAGGATGAAGGCGCCCGAAATGCCGGGCAGGATCATGGCGCAGATGGCGATGGCGCCCGACAGCATGATGAACCACCACGTGTCGGGGGTCTCGGTCGGCGTGGCGATGGTGATCCACCATGCGGCGGCCGCGCCGACCAGACATGCGGCGACAGTCCGGACGTTCCAGTGCCCGATCTGCCTGGCCACGAGCAGCGCCGAGGCGACGATCAGCCCGAAGAAGAACGACCAGATGGCAATCGGGTGGTGCGTGAGCAGGTAAGTCATCAGCCGCGCCAGCGAGAAGATGGCGATCCCGATCCCGATCAGCACGGGCAGCAGGAAACGGCCGTTGACGTGGCGCCAGAACTCCTTCAGACGCAACGTGCCGAGCAGCCGCAGGGCGGTGCCGTTCACGCTCTTGATCGACTCGATCAACTCCTCGTAGATGCCCGAAATAAAGGCGATCGTCCCTCCCGATACACCGGGAACCACATCGGCCATGCCCATGGCGCAGCCCTTCGCTGCGAGCAGCAGGTATTGTGTAAATTTCATATCATCGGTATTTAGCCCACAAATATAGCAAAATTGCGGGAATCCGCTAAACGACAGGTGCACGATTACGGAAAATTCCATAATCGCGCACCTGTTTTTCACGTCGGGGATTCCTCCGGCGGCGTCACCCTTCCACGGGTTCGGGCTTGCGCTCGAAAAATTCGGGCTTGCTGCGGCGGATGAAATCGACGGCCTCGGACAGCCCTTCGGAGAATTTGGCGAAATCCTCCTTGTAGAGGAAAATCTTGTGCCGGTCGTACGAGAAACTCCCGTCGGGGTTCTGCATCTTGCGGCTTTCGGTGATCGTCAGGAAATAGTCGTCGCCGCGCGTGGCACGCACATCGAAGAAATAAGTGCGGCGGCCGGCTTTCACGGCTTTGGAAAGAATCTGGTCTCCATATTCTTCCGCATCCCGGCGGTATGGTTGGTGGGGTGTCATGGCGCAGTAGGTTTGGGTTATTTTAGGTTGAACGAATATAAGCAAAATAAACGTGCAATCCAAAAAAATCCCCTCCTAATCTTCCGGCGCCAGCAGGGATTCCCCCTTGTGCTCCCAATCGGCGAGTATCTCCACGGCGCGGCGGTAGGCCTCGTTCTGCGCCGGGTTCATCCCCCGGTAGAATGCCGCCGTATCGAAAAGCCGCTGCGCCACGAGCGCCTTGAGCTGTATGCGCATCAGCGGCGCCGAGGCTGCGAAGCCCTGCTCGTCGAACTCCACGCCGCGCTGTCCGCCCAGCCCGGTAAGCCCTTCGAGCATCGCATCGCCGGCCTCGAACCCCTTGTCGAACTCCTCGAACGTGGGGTAGGCCTTCTCCAGTGCGGCACGCTCCCGATCCATATAGGAAATGACGTATTCGTTGACCACGCCGCGGCGGATCAGGTTGGCATAGTAGGCCGAGAACCCGGCCGTATCGGCTCCGACCAGGACGTCGGGGCGGATGCCGCCCCCGCCGTAGACCGTGCGCCCCGTACGCAGGGTGCGGTACTCCGGCGCCCCGGCATCGAGCGAATCGCGCACCGGGTCGTCATAGCGGCGCAGGTGGTCGAGGTAGTATTCGCGGCGCTTACCCTTCTCGTAGGGCCGCTGGATGACGCGTCCCGAAGGGGTGTGGTAGCGGGCCACGGTGATGCGCACGGCCGAGCCGTCCCCCAGTCCGATCTGGCGCTGCACCAGCCCTTTGCCGAAACTCGGGCGGCCGACGATGATGCCCCGATCCCAATCCTGCACGGCACCGGCGACGATCTCGCTCGCCGAAGCCGAATTTTCGTCGATCAGCACCACCAGCCTTCCCCCGAGGTCGTCGCCGTTGACCGGCGCGCTGAACGACATGGGCGGCACGGCACGCCCCTCGGTCGAGACGATCAGGGCGCCGCGCGGCAGGAAGAAACCGGCCATCTCGACCGCCTGGTCGAGCAGCCCGCCGCCGTTGCCGCGCAGGTCGAGGATCAGCGCCCCGGGTTTCCCGAGTTTCCGGTACGCCTCGCGGAACTCCGGCATCGTCGTGCGGCCGAAGCGGTTGACCTTGACATACCCCACGCCGTCGGCGGCCATGTAGGCAGCGTCCACGGTGTTGAGCGGAATCTTGTCCCGCACGATCACGAAATGGAGCGGTTCCGGTTCGCCCTGGCGCACAACGTCGATCTCGACCTTCGAGCCGGTCTTTCCGCGCAGGTACTTGGGGACGTCCGTCTGCTTGAACCCCACGGCATCCAGCGTGTCTATGCGCACGATACGGTCGTTGGGCTGCACCCCGACGCGCTCGGCCGGGCCCCCGACGATCGTATTGACCACGATGACCGTGTCCCGCAGGATGTTGAATTCTACGCCGATGCCGCTGAACTCCCCTTCGAAGCTCTCCTGCACGCCCTTCATCTCGTCGGCCCCGATATAGGCCGAATGGGGGTCGAGGTCTTCGAGCATCCCGGTGATGGCGCTCTCGACCAACGGCTGCATGTCCACCTCGTCGACGTACAACCCGTTCAGGTAACGGTAAACCTGCGTCAGCTTCTGCAACTGCCGCACAGCCCCGGCATCCTGCGCCGCAAGGGGCAGGACGAAAAGAACCGATATAAATGCAAAAAGCTTTCGCATAGTTTATTTTGTAGTTTATTTAAAGTCTTATTTAAGATACTCCGCCAGCTCGCCGAACGGCACCTGCCGCTGCTCGCCCGAACGCATGTCCTTCACCGTGGCGGCCTTCGCCTCCAGCTCCTGCGAGCCGATGATGGCCACATAGGGGATACCCCGGCGGTTGGCGTACTCCATCTGTTTCTTCATCTTGCTGCAGTCGGGGTAGATCTCGGCAGCAATACCCGCGTCGCGCAGCCCCCGAAGCAGCCCGAGCGCCACAGCCTCTTCCTCCGCACCGAGGTTCGTGAAGAATACCCGCGTCGAGAAATTCACCTCCTCGGGGAAGAGCCCCAGCCCCGTCATCACGTCGTAGATGCGGTCGGCGCCGAACGAAATGCCCACCCCCGACATATTGGGCATGCCGAAGATACCGGTCAGGTCGTCGTAGCGTCCGCCGCCGCAGATCGAACCGATGGCGAAGTCGAGCGCCTTGACCTCGAAGATCGCCCCCGTATAGTAGTTCAATCCGCGTGCCAGCGAGAGGTCGAGCTCCACGTCGGGCCCAATCCCCAGGCACTTCACATAGCCCAACACGGTCTCCATTTCCTCAATCCCTTTCAGCCCCGTTTCGGAAACTGCCAGTACATCACGCAATTTCATGAGCTTTTGTGCATTATCACCGCTCAATTCGAGTATCGGTTGCAGTTTATCGACCGCCTCCTGCGTCAGCCCGCGTTCCAGCAGCTCGGCCTTCACGTTGTCCAGCCCGATCTTTTCGAGCTTGTCGATGGCGATGGTAATATCCATCATCTTGTCGGCATGGCCGATCGCCTCGGCAATGCCGAACAGGATCTTACGGTTGTTCATCTTCAGCGCCACGCGGATGCCCAGCGCCCGGAACACGCGCTCGACGATCTCGACCAGTTCGACCTCGCACAGCAGCGAGCGGGTGCCGATCACGTCGACGTCGCACTGGTAGAATTCGCGGTAACGGCCTTTCTGCGGCCGGTCGGCGCGCCATACGGGCTGGATCTGGTAGCGCTTGAAGGGGAACGTCAGTTCGCCCTGGTGCTGTACGACATAGCGCGCGAACGGCACCGTGAGGTCGTAACGGAGCCCCTTCTCGCAGATTTTCGACGCCTGCCGCACCTCGTCGCCGGACAGGCCGGCGGCGTAGTCGCCCGAATTGAGTATTTTGAAGAGGAGCTTGTCGCCCTCGTCGCCGTATTTGCCCAGCAGGGTCGAAAGGTTCTCCATCGAGGGGGTTTCGAGCGGCGCGAAGCCGTAGGTGCGGAACACGCCCCGGATCGTATCGAAAATATACTGGCGGCGCATCATCTCCGCCGGGGAGAAGTCGCGCGTACCTTTGGGTATGGACGGTTTTTGTGCCATCAGAGCGAATGCAGACTTTATACTCCTGCGCCGGAGTTCTATCGTTGGCCGGAGTACCCGGTATTATTCCATCAGCTTCTTGTACCTCACGCGGTGGGGCTGCACGTCGCCGCCCTGCGCCTTCTTCCACTCCTCGTATTCGCTGTACGAACCCTCGTAGAAGACCACCTTCGAGTCGCCCTCGAACGAGAGGATGTGCGTGGCGATGCGGTCGAGGAACCAGCGGTCGTGCGAGATCACCACGGCACAGCCCGCGAAGTTCTCGAGGCCCTCCTCCAACGCACGCAGCGTATTGACGTCGATGTCGTTGGTCGGCTCGTCCAGCAGCAGCACGTTGCCCTCCTCCTTGAGCGCCAGCGCCAGGTGCAGGCGGTTGCGTTCGCCGCCCGAGAGCATGCCGCACTTCTTCTCCTGGTCGGCGCCCGAGAAGTTGAAGCGTGCCACGTAGGCCCGGGCGTTCACCTGCCGGTTGCCGAGCATGATGAGGTCGGCGCCGCCCGAGATCACCTCGTAGACGGTCTTTTCGGGGTCGATCGACTTGTGCTGCTGGTCTACATAGGCCAGCTTGACGGTCGGGCCCACGCGGAACGAACCGCCCGTAGGCTCCTCCAGCCCCATAATCATGCGAAAGAGAGTCGTCTTACCCGTACCGTTGGGGCCGATGACACCCACGATGCCGGCCGGCGGCAGCGAAAACTCGAGGTGTTCGTACAGCACGCGGTCGCCGAAAGCCTTCGACACATCGTGCGCCTCGATCACCACGTCGCCCAGGCGCGGGCCGTTGGGGATGAATATTTCGAGCTTCTCCTCCTTCTGCTTCGTGTCCTCGTTCATCATCTTGTCGTAGGCCGACAGGCGCGCCTTGGACTTGGCATGGCGCCCCGAGGGGGACATGCGCACCCACTCCAGCTCGCGCTCGAGGGTCTTGCGGCGCTTCGACTCCT
>ERZ857521.2168-NODE-2168-length-19792-cov-4.352891_pt1 | contig 19792 bp, 14 predicted proteins | sample MGYA00519701_ERZ857521 | MGnify/ENA primary metagenome ERZ857521 (study PRJEB31778, sample SAMEA3449346) | human gut metagenome | biome: human gut; feature: human-associated habitat; material: faeces | place: United Kingdom | collected 2010/2012 ...
AACAAAAACGGCATCCCAACCGGGATACCGTTCCTGTGGTGCGCTGCAAGGGATTTTGCAGCCGCTTGCGCGTCTGCCGGCCTTGCGGCGTAGCCGCTGCGGCCCCTCACCCTAAAAACGTGCCACCGGCACGTTTTCTTCACGGGCTCGTCCCTTTCGGGTTCGAATCCCTTGCAGCACATAAGAACGACTTTTTCCCAAAAAACAAAAACGGCATCCCAACCGGGATACCGTTCCTGTGGTGCGCTGCAAGGGATTCGAACCCCTGACCTTTTGGTTCGTAGCCAAACACTCTATCCAACTGAGCTAGCAGCGCATACCACTCCGCTTTTGGAGTGCATCATATATGTTATCATAGTCGAACACGGTTGTCAACCGTTTTTTTCGTCCAGAATCATATTTTTTGCCTTTTCCAGCAATTCCTTGTCGGCGGCATAAGTCAGCCGGCGCTGTGCTTCCTCCAGCGGCAGCAGGCAAACTGCCCGCACCTCCTCCGGCTGGGCCCGCAGCGTGCCGCCGGTGATCTCGGCCACAAAGAACACAACATCCTTTGTCACGCCCTTTGCGGGCGAATAGGTCGTCACCTCGCGGTAGCCCGGACGCACGCGTACCTGCGCGCCCGTTTCTTCGCGCACCTCGCGCATGGCGGTCTCTTCCTCGCTCTCACCGGCTTCCACATGGCCTTTCGGAAAAGCCCAGTGGCCGCCATAGCGGTGGCAGATGACAAGCACGCGGGGCGCGCCTTCTTCGCGGGTATAGCAGATCGCCCCGCAGGATTTCTCATGTTTCATGTTCTTTTTCCTCAGTTCGAAATAAATTTACGTTTCGTGCGCCGCCGGGAATTGTGTTTTGGCGCGGGCTTTGGTATACTTGTAAAAGGATTTTACTGCGCGCAGCCTTGCGCTGCGCGGTATTTTTGTTTTATTGGAGGTTTTTCACTTTGACTCTCATGGATCTGTTGCTTCTGCTCCTTGTTATCGCCGCTGCAGTGGCCGTTTATTTCTTTTTTGTCAAAAGCCGGGACGAAGGCACAGAAACGCCCCGGAAAGCCAAAAACCTGGACGGCGTGAAAAAAAGCGCAAAAGCCCTGAGCGCGGCCCGCCGTTTCGCGGCGCTGCACCAGTATCAGGTCATCGCTCCCGCGCAGATTGCCAAGGACGGCAAATTTGCCGACCTTGATTTCATCATCGTCGGCTGGTTCGGCCTTTTGTGCGTAAAATGTGTGGGGCTGGGCGGCCAGATCTACGGCAACCCCGGCGACCCGATGTGGCTGCAGGTGGACGCGGAAAAGCGCATCTCGTTTGAAAACCCCATGCGCGCCGCAGAGGCCGATACCCGCCTGGTGCGTGACACGCTGTTTACTGCGAACCTGCGCGGCATCCAGGTGGAGACCGTGTGCGTTTTCACCAATAAAAAAGCGACCCTTGCGCTGCCGCGCGGCACGGGCCACTACACGCTGAAGGACTTCAAGGCGCTGCTGGGCAAGAGCAAGTACGAGCAGGACAAGGGCGTCGATATTCCCCAGACCGTGGACGCCGTCAAGAAGTGGGTCGTAGAGGGCTGAGGCCCGCCGTCTTGTCCTATTATAGCAAACCGTGGCGGATTTGAAAAGCCGGGCAAAACTATTTACAGTTTGTTCACAGCGGTTTAACAAACCTTACGCAATTCTTTTCTATAATACAATCACAGGGACACGGAAGCCGCAATCCGGGTTCCTGCACATGATTCCTCCTCACACCAAGAGAGATACCCCTAAAAGCCCCCGTGCTCACCACACGGGGGCTTTCCCTTTGCAAAAAGCTGCGCGGTGCGGGACGCTTCCGTTCCCGCGCGCCGCGCAGTTTTTTCTTTCAGGTTTCAGCGCCGCAGCCCGCCTGCGCCACCTCGGCCGCGATATAGCCCGGCACCTGCTCAGGCGTGATGCCCAGCGCGGCGGCCAGCTCACCATGAAGCAGCTCCTCGGCACGCTTCATATATTCGGCCTCGGTACGTGCGGGCTTTTTGCCCTGCGCCGTACGCTCCCTGTTTTTGCCGTAGATCGTCTTGATAAGCTGCACCAAATCGTCGCAGTCGTGCGTGCGCATGAGCGAACGGTAGTGCTCGGCCAGCATCTGCTGATCCTTCCCGCCGCATGGGTTCTCCTCAATCTCCGGGATCCGGCCGATGAGCGCCTCTGCCTGGGCATGCGTCAGAATGGGCCGCATAAACACCTTGGCGTCCACGGGAATATATACCGTGCCTGTTTCGTACACAGGGTCCAGCTTATAATACAGCTTTTTTTCGCCGGCGCCCGGCAGCCCCGCCGGAGCCTCCACAGCCTCCACACGGCATACGCCCATATTCCCGTACACGATCAAATCGCCTTTTTGAAACATCGTATTCCCTCCTGTAAAACCACTCCACCCGTTTCGTCCCGAACAGGCGGACGCGCCGCGCCGTGCTCCCTCCCCTGCGCTTCGCTCCGCCGAAAATCAAAACAGCGTGCGGTTTTGACAGCCGGACTTACGTTCCTCAAAACCACACGCTGCAATTTTTCAGTATCCCGTTTTGCCGCCGCTGCGGCATTTCCTGTTTATAGTATACCACATTTTGCCCCCAATTGTAAGCGGAAGTTTTTTCTCTCCGCCGCGCGCCCTCCGAAACCGGGCGGACAGCCTGTCCAAAATTTTATCCGGGCCGGACTTTTCCCCACCCCCTATGCATATAAATTGCATGAGGTGATGTCAAAATGTACAAGCGGCGCAGAAGGCGGCATATTGTAATGCCCGTGCTGGCGGGCCTGCTGACGCTGGCCACGCTGGGCAGCACGGCCTTCGCCGCGCCGTCCTTTTCCCTCCCGCAGGCTGCCGCGTATTTCAGCAGCATTCTGTGCGCGCCGAATGCAGCGCTGGCCGCAACCCGGCGAGTGCTGGACGACGCCATGGACGAGGACGCAGTGCCCACGGCGCAGCCTATCGATGAGGACGATCCCGAGGCAGGCTTCTGGACGGTGGGCCCGACCGAGGAGGAAATGCTGTCTCAGAGCGAAGCGCAAAGCGTATCTTCCGGCGCTTCCTCCGTACCGGACGGCCCCATTCCCGATGGCATGGCCCCGCTGCTGGAAGCGCATTACGAGCAGGGCGCGGGTGCGGGCTATGTTTCCAGCGGCGCAGCCACCGTGCGCAACAGCACCGACCTGCCTGACAGCGAGGTAGCCGCGGAAATGATGCAGACGCTTCCGTTCCAGGTGGAGCTGAACAGCGCGGAGCCTCAGGTACTCATTATGCACACGCACACCACAGAAACCTACGAACTGGAGGAAAAAAACTGGTGCGATCCGGCGTTTTCCGCCCGCAGCACGGATCTTTCTGTCAATATGGCCGCAGTAGGAGCCGAAATGGCTGCTCAGCTCAACGCGGCGGGCGTAAACACTCTGCACGACACCACCCTGCACGATTACCCAAGCTACAACGGCAGCTACGCCAAAAGCAACGCTACCGTGCGCAGCTATCTGGAGCGGTATCCCAGCATCAAGGTGGTGCTGGACGTCCACCGCGACGCCATCCAGCGGGACGACGGCACCCGTGTCAAGCCCGTGGCGGACATCGGCGGCATGAAAGCCGCCCAGGTCATGATCATCTGCGGCGCAGACGTGGACGGCAATCTGCCCAATTTTAAACAGAACCTCCGCTTTGCCAGCCGCTGGCAGGATAAGATGGAAAGCATGTTCCCCGGTCTCACACGGCCTGTGCTGTTCGACTACCGCTATTACAATCAGGATCTTACGACCGGCAGCCTGCTCATTGAGATGGGCGGCCATGCCAATACTTTGGAAGAGGCCAAATACTCCGGCCGCCTGGTTGGTCAGGCCCTGGCTGCTTTGTTTGCAGAGGGCTGAACGCGCCCGTATATAAACTCTTCGGCCACGCAAAAAGCCCCGCGCATACGCACGGGGCTTTTATTATTGGTACAGTCTTATTCCGCCACTTCTTCAAAGGCCTCTTCACCGGCGCCGCAAACGGGGCACGGCACGGGAGGAACGTCGCCCTCAAATGTCTGGCCGCAAATCGTGCATCTCCATTTTTTCATAATACTAACCTCCTTTTATTCATTTCGTTTCACCTATTGATATTATATACCAATTGATAATACAACGCAATAGTTTTTAAAAAAGAATCATTCACCGCGCACGGCTTTGGCAAAATCCCGGCCGAACTGTACGGCTGCAGCCAGGTCCTCCTGTGTGGGGCAGAACCGGACACGCATGCCCTCCAGCGGCAGGCTCAGCCGAAGCTGCTGCATGCGCGCAGTCAGATTGGGAACCGCCTCGCCGCTCCAGCCGTAGCTGCCGAACGCACCCGCCGGCTTGCCCTTGTGGATGATGGGGTTCAGGCCAAGAAACATTTCGTACACTGGAGGCAGCGCGTCGCCGACCAGCGTGGGGCTGCCCAGCAAAAAGCCGTCCGCCGCGGCTACCGCGGCCTTTGCAGCGGCGGTGTCGTCGGAGACGAGGTCGTACATTTCCACACGCACGCCGCCTTCCTTCAAGCCGTCGCGGATGTGCTCGGCCAGGCGGCGCGTATAGCCGTAAGCGGAAACGTAGGCAACTGCCACCACTTTTTCCGGCCTCTGTTCAGGCCGGCACCAGGTGCGGTACATGTCAAAATACTTCTGCACGCCGCTGCGCAGCACGGGGCCGTGGCCGTTGCCCACAAACTCCACGGGCAGGCTGCCGATCTTATCCAGTGCGCTGCGCATGAACGGGTCTTTGAACGGCCCGATGATGTGGTCGAAATAATATTTGTACGCGGGAGTGAAATCGCCGTCGATGAGGTCGTTGAATACGCGCGGGTCGGCATAATGGCAGCCAAAGCTGTCGCAGGTAAACAGGGCTTTCAGCTCCGGGATGTACGTATACATGCTGTCGGGCCAATGAAGCATGGGCACACTGAGGAATTTCATCGTCAGACCGCCCAGGTCAATCTCGTCCTTCTCCGTGACGGCGCGGGACGGAAACGGGCCATTGACGATTTCTTTCAAAAACGTCAGCGCCGTTCCGCTGCCCAGCACCGTGGCGCCGGGCGCAAGCTCCAGCAGCCGCTTCATGCTGCCCGTGTGGTCCGGCTCGGTATGGTTGACGACGATATAATCCAGAGAAGCCGGGTCGCACACCTCGCGGATATTGGCAAGGAACTCCTCAAAGAACGGCTCCTTGCTCGTCTCGAACAGCACCGTTTTTTCAGTGCCCTTCACGATATAGGAATTGTAGGAAGTACCGTGGTCTGAATGCATGATGATATCGAACACGCGCAGGCCGGGATCCTGCACGCCCACGTACCAGATGTTTTCTTTCGCCTGTAAAGCGCCCATAAAATCCAATCTCCTTTTATCGGTTTTGCATCATACATTTTATCTTATTTTGTTGAAAGCCGCAAGGACCGGGCCAGGCGCGCACTTCTAGTATATGCAAAAAATCTCCGGCAAACCGCGGTACCGGAGACCTTTTATCTGTTCCATGCCGGCAGCCGTTTCACGCATGCGCCCGGCGGTAGACCAGAAAATCAAAATGCAGTTCTGCTGTAAGCGTATCCAGCGAGGCCAGCCTTTCAGCGCCGGAGCGGGGCGTTTTCCAATAATAAGGCGTCATCGCAAACAGGTCCAGGATCGTGCTGCCCGTCACGGTGAGCATGCTGTGTACGGGTATCCTCTGCTCCAGCGCAAAGCCGGGATAAGCGACATCCTGCACCGTATTTTCGTAAGGGCGCTCGTAGAGCACCTCCTTAAGGCCATACAGGTGGCGCGGGCCGGGCACCGCAAACACGAATGCTCCGCCGGGCTTCACCACACGGGCAAATTCCTGTGCGGCGGCCGGGCTGAAAATATCGACCAGGCAATCCGCCGCCGCATCGGCCACCGGGATGGCGAAGCTGCTGGCCACGGCCCACTGCACGGCATGTCCCTTGTCCCGCCTGGCCGCTGCCTTTACCGCGAATTTGGAAATATCGAACGCGGCCGCCGACGGCGTTTTGCCTGATGCGCGCAGCGCCTGTACAAGACGGGCGGTATAATACCCTTCCCCACAGCCCGCGTCTACCAATGAGGGAGCCGGCAGCTCCATAAGCAGGCTGCAGACAAGCGCATTCAGCCCGTCGGAAAAGCAGGCATACCCGCCCGTATCCAGAAACCGGCGGCGGGCCGCCACCATCTCCCTGCTGTCGCCGGGGATTTTGGCGTGCATCTGGGCGGCCGGCAGAAGATGGGCGTAGCCCTCAGCCGCGAGGTCAAAACTGTGGCGTTTGGGACAGACCAGGACGCGGGCGCCGCGTGTCAGCGGCGCCCCGCACACCGGGCAGCGGAAAAGCTCCATGGTATCGCTCCCTTTCGCATGTTTTTCCGGGCGGCGCCGCGGTGCGGCAGGCGCAAAAAAGGCGCGGCGCGGGCGTGTGCCCGGCGCGCCGCGCCCTGCCGTATATCCGCGGTGCTTATTCTTCGTGCGCCTTCATATACTCTTCAAAGCTGGCATATTTTTGTGCAGGGGCCCTACGTGCGATAAGCTGGATGCTGTCGTCCACCTCGGAAAAGCGCGGCTCCTCTTTTGCAGACTTTGCGCTCTTTTCAGCGCGGGGCGCGTGCTCGGCTTTTTCGCCGCGTCCGTTCTTGCCGCGCGGCGCGCCGTTTGCCAGTTTCTCCTTTTGGGGCTGCTGGGGCTGCGCCTGCGGAGCACTCTCTTTTTTCTGCGGCGCCTGGCTGGCTGCAGCCGGGCCCTGCCCGCCGCTCTTATGGCGGCGGTTTGCACTTTCGGCCGGGGCCGCGCCGTCCTGCTGCGGGCGCTGTGGCGTATTCGTCTGTTCCATTTGAAATTCCTCACTTTTTTCCGGCCGGACGGCGGCCCGGACCGGCTTTTTCCGCGCAGGGGCCTGCTGCTGCGCCTGTACGGCCGGCCGCACGGCAGGCGCGCGCTCGGCACGTGGCGCGCGCTGGCCGCGCCCCTGCGTCTGTTTCTCTTCTTTTTCAAACACCTGCATCGGCCACTCGTGTTCCACGGACGGGATGCGGATGTGCGTCAGCTTTTCAATATCCGCCAGATATTCCTTTTCCTCAAAGTCGCAGAAGCTTACGGCCACGCCCGCGTGCCCCGCGCGCCCCGTGCGCCCGATCCTGTGCACATATGTCTCGGGGATATTGGGCAGATCATAGTTGAACACATGGGAAAGGCCGCTGACGTCAATGCCGCGGGCGGCAATGTCCGTGGCCACCAGCACGCGGATACGGCCGTCCTTGAAGCGGCCCAGCGCGTCCTGCCGTGCGTTCTGGCTTTTGTTGCCGTGGATGGCCATAGCCCCGATGCCCGCGCGGGCAAGCTCCCGCACAACGCGGTCCGCCCCATGCTTGGTGCGGGTGAACACCAGCGCGCTGGTCACCTCCGGTTTTTGCAGCAGCTGCGCCAGCAGGTGGCGCTTGTTGCCCTTGTCCACAAAATAAACGCTTTGCTCAATGCGCTCCACCGTCGTGGCGGGCGGCGCGACCATCACCTTTTCCGGGCCGTGGAGCAGGCCGTCGGCCAGCTCCTCGATCTCCCGCGGCATGGTGGCCGAGAACAGCAGCGTCTGCTTTTGCCCCGGAAGGCAGGCGAGCACCCGCTTCACATCATGTACAAAGCCCATGTCCAGCATACGGTCGGCTTCGTCCAATACGAATATCTCAACATTTTTCAGGTCGATATAGCCCTGTCCGATGAGATCGTTCAGGCGGCCGGGCGTGGCTGTCAGGATATCTACGCCCTTTTTCAGCCGGGCCACCTGGGGATTCTGGTTCACGCCGCCGAAAATAACGCAGTGTGCAAGGCGCATATGGCGGCCGTAGGCCGCAAAGCTTTCGTCGATCTGCAGCGCAAGCTCGCGGGTCGGCGTGAGAATGAGCGCTCGGATGGGGCGCCCGCCCGAAGGTGCTGGCGTAGCCGCCAGACGCTGCAGAATGGGCATGGCGAACGCGGCGGTCTTGCCGGTTCCGGTCTGAGCGCAGCCCAGCAGGTCCCGCCCGGCCAGTACGGGCGGAATGGCTTTTTGCTGAATGGGAGACGGTTCTTCGTAGCCCGCCTCGGCGGCGGCTTTCAAAATTGGGGGAATCAGGTTCAAATCGCTGAATTTCATGCAGTGGGTTCCAATCTTTCCTTATCGCGGGACGCGCACACCTTCTGTCCCGGGCAATAAAAACATATTTTTTCGCGGGCGCGGCCCGCACCGGGCAAAAAATTTTTCCGGCAGGCTCCGCGCGGCTTGTACCGACGCGGACAGTGTGCTAAAATGGGGGCGGTCAGAGACAAAACATTGCGGAAACGGCTAAAAAACCCCATATTATTATATATTATATCATGTCTCCACCAGCCGTGGCTAGAACAAAACCGCACCTGCTGCGGTTTTGCATGGTTCAATGTCCTCAAAGCCCTGTGCGTCAGCACAGGGGCGTGTGCAGTGCACACGCGCGGCCGCGCATGCGGCGGCTTTGAGGTTATTATACCATATTTCTAAGCTCGCACTTCGCGTACCGCTCGTGTTCACTAAGAAACATGGTATCTATGCCGCCAGGCTCATGCTTCGCCTGCGGCTCGCATTCACCAACCGGACATATTATACCACAGAACGGGAGAAACCCCAAGATGGAAGCTGCTAAAAAAATCTTTACCCGCGCGCATATCATCTGGTTCCTGCTGCTCAACTTCGGCCTTGTGCTGCTGGCGGCAGGCATCCATTTTTTCAAATCACCCAATAATTTTGCAATGGGCGGTACGTCCGGCATCTCCATCATCGCGGCCACGCTGCTGCCGCATATGGATGTGGGCACGTTCATGTTTATCATCAACGGCGTACTCATCGTGCTGGGGCTGGTGTTTCTGGGGCGCGCGGTCATCGGGGCCACGCTTTACTCTTCGGTGGCGCTCTCGTTCTATGTCTGGGTGCTGGAGCGCGCCGTGCCCATGGCCCGCCCGTTTACGGACGACACGTTCCTGGAGCTGTGCTACGCCGTTATCCTGCCTGCGGCGGGCAGCGCTATTATTTTTAACATCGGCGCCTCCAGCGGCGGCACCGACATCATTGCCATGATCCTTTCCAAATACACGAGTCTGGAGATCGGCAAGGCGCTGCTCGTTTCGGATTTCTGCATCGCGCTGTTTGCCGGCGGGCTGTACGGCGTGCGCACAGGCCTGTACTGCGTGCTGGGCCTGCTGGCCAAGGCCTTTGTAGTGGACGGCGTCATCGAAGGCATCAACGTGCGCAAAAAGGTCACCATCGTGTCCCGCCAGCCGGACAAGATCAATGAGTTCATCATGGGCACGCTGCACCGCGGCGCTACCGTATATACGGCCCACGGCGCCTTTTCGGGCCGGGACGAGCAGGTCATCACCACGGTGCTGAACCGGCGCGAAGCTGTCTCCCTGCGCAATTACATCCGCCGGACGGATCCCGGCGCTTTCATCACCATCGTCAATTCCAGCGAGATCATCGGCAAGGGCTTCCGCGCCATCTGAACGGCGCGCCTGCCTGCTTGTCCTTTCACATAAAAAACCGCTCCGGCGCTTTGTTGCATACCGGGGCGGTTTTTTGTAATTTTCCCATCTGATTATACAGAAAGTTCAGCTTTCTCTCCCAGCAGCGCGCGGTTTTCCTCCAGAAGCGGGCGGATGCAATCCGCCAGGAATTCCTCCACCTGTGCGGCGCTGCGGCCCGTGAAGTCCTCCGGCTTGAGGATGGCCTCAATCTCCTCGTAATCCAGCCCGAAAGAGGAGTCGGCGCAGATGCGCTCGATGAGGTCGTTTTTGCCGCCCTCCTCTTTCACGACCTTTGCCGCCTGCTGCGCATAAACACGGATCTTCTCGTGCAGCTCCTGGCGGTCGCCGCCTTTCTTGACGGCGCTCATCATGATGTTTTCGCTGGCCATGAAGGGCAGCTCCGCCATAATGCGGCTTCGGATGACCTTTGGGTATACCACCAGGCCGTCGCACACGTTGAGCATGATGTTCAGAATGGCGTCCACGGCCAAAAAGCCCTCGGCCACGGCCACGCGCTTGTTGGCGGAATCGTCCAGCGTGCGTTCAAACCACTGTGTGCCCGCGGTGAACGCGGGGTTCAGCACGTCGATCATCACGTAGCGGGCCAGCGCGCAGATGCGCTCGCACCGCATGGGATTGCGTTTGTAGGGCATGGCGGACGAACCGATCTGGTTTTTCTCAAACGGTTCCTCCATCTCCTTGAAATTGGCCAGCAGGCGCATGTCGTTGCCGAACTTCATGGCGCTCTGCGCAACGCCGGACAGCGCGGACAGCACATTGTAGTCCACTTTGCGGGAATACGTCTGGCCCGAAACGGGAACCACTTTTTCAAAACCCAGCGCGGCGGCGATGTCGGCCTCCACCGCCTTGATTTTTGCGTCGTCGCCCTCAAACAGCTCCACAAAGCTTGCCTGTGTGCCCGTGGTGCCCTTGCTGCCCAGCAGCGCAAGCCCCTTGATGCGCGTCTCGATTTCGGCGTAATCCATATACAGCTCGCCCAGCCACAGCGCGGCGCGCTTGCCCACGGTGGTGAGCTGCGCGGGCTGCAGATGTGTGTAGGCCAGCGCGGGCATGGCCTTGTATTCGTCCGCGAATTCTGCCAACAGGGCCATCACGTTCAGCAGCTTGCGGCGCACTACCTCCAGCGCCTCGCGCATGACAAGGATATCGGTGTTGTCGCCCACATAGCAGCTGGTGGCCCCCAAATGGATGATGCCCTTTGCCTCCGGGCACTGCACGCCGTAGGCATAGACGTGGCTCATCACGTCGTGGCGGCACTCCTTTTCCCGGGCGGCGGCCACATCGTAATTGATGTCGTCCTTGTGCGTCTCCAGCTCGGCGATCTGCGCGTCGGTGATGGGCAGGCCCTGCTTCTGCTCGGCCTTCGCCAGCGCGATCCACAGCCTGCGCCACGTCTTGAATTTATTGTCCTCCGAGAAGATGTACTGCATCTCTTTCGACGCGTAACGCGTCTGGAACGGGGAAGTATAGGTATCGTGTGCCATTGTGCTCTCCTCTTACAGTTTGAAGTAATCCACGCCGCCCTCAAACAGCTTCTGGTATTTGTTGCCGTCCACGTTCTTATACAGGTTGTCGCCGCTGCGCTCGGAATGGCCCATCTTGCCCAGCACGCGGCCGTCCGGGCTGGTGATGCCCTCCACGGCATAGTAGCTGCCGTTGGGGTTGTGGCGCACGTCCATGGTGGGCTTGCCGGACAGGTCTACATACTGGGTGGCGATCTGCCCGTTTTTCACTAGGCGGTCCAGCGTTTCGGCTCCGGCCACGAAGCGGCCTTCGCCATGGCTGACGGCCACCGTGTGCACATCGCCCGGCTTTGTATACTGCAGCCAGGGCGAAAGGTTCGACGCCACACGGGTGCGCACCAGCATACTCTGGTGGCGGCCGATGGTGTTGAATGTCAGCGTGGGGCAGGTATCATCCGTCTCCACGATATCGCCGAAGGGCACAAGGCCCAGCTTGATGAGCGCCTGGAAGCCGTTGCAGATGCCCAGCATCAGGCCGTCGCGCTTTTGCAGCAGCCCGCGCACGGCCTCGGTGATGGCCGGGTTGCGGAAAAACGCCGTGATGAACTTGGCGCTGCCCTCCGGCTCGTCGCCGCCGGAGAAGCCGCCCGGCAGGAAGATCATCTGGCTGCGCCCGATGAGCTCCTTCACAGCAGCCACGCTCTCGGCCACATGGGCCGGGGTGAGGTTGTTGATGACGAATACCTCGGGCTCGGCCCCGGCGCGCTCCATGGCGCGGGCGGAATCGTACTCGCAGTTTGTGCCCGGGAACACCGGGATCAGCACGCGGGGCTTTGCTGTGCCCACCTTGGGCGCCACGCGGTTCAGCGCCTCGTACTTCAGCGCGGGCGCCTCCTGCGCCGGCCCGGCTGCCTCTGCCGTACGGTAGGGCAGCACCGGCTCCAGCTTTGCTTCATAGGCTTCCTGCACTTTGGCCAGGTCGGCTGTCTCGCCGTTCAGTTCCCACACATAGCGCGCTGTTGTCTCGCCGATGGGCGTGCCCACGTCGATGTCCTCCGCCAGCTCCAGCACGAAGCTGCCGTAGGCATAGCCGTACAGCCTTGCGGCGTCGAAGCCCGGAGCAAAGCGCACTCCCAGGCGGTTGCCCAGGCCCATTTTGAACAGTGCCTCGGCCAGACCGCCCATGGACGGCGTGTAGGCAGAAAGCACCTTTTTCTCTTTGATGAGCGTCTCCACCTGCGCCCACAGCAGCTTCAGGCTCCCGGCATTGGGCAGCAGGCCGTCGCGCATGGCCGGGCTCAGCAGCACCAGCTTCGAGCCGGGCAGCTTGAACTCCGGGCTGACGACATTGTCCGTATTGCCCGCGGCAACAGCAAAGCTGACCAGCGTGGGCGGCACGTCGATGTTTTCAAACGAGCCGGACATGGAGTCCTTGCCGCCGATGGCAGCGACGCCCAGTTCCACCTGCGCGTCCAGCGCGCCCAGCAGGCTGGCCATGGGCCGGCCCCAGCGGGTGGGGTCCGCACCCAGGCGCTCGAAGTATTCCTGGAACGTGAGATAGGCGTTTTTGGCGGAAAAACCGGTGGCCACCAGCTTGGAAACGCTCTCGACCACGGCCAGGTAGGCGCTGTGGTACTCGCTCTGTTCGGCGATGAAAGGGTTGTAACCCCAGGCCATGCCGGAGCAGGTCTTTGTCTCGCCGTGGGGCACGGGCAGCTTTGCCGCCATTGCCTGCACGGGCGTGAGCTGTGTCCGGCCGCCGAAAGGCATCAGCACCGTGCCCGCGCCGATGGTGGAATCGAACCGTTCGGACAGTCCTTTTTTGCTGCAGGTGTTCAGATCGCTCATCAGCGCGGTCAGTTTTTCCTCAAGCGTGCCCTCCGGCACTTTGCAGGGCGCCACGCGGCGTGCCGGCACGCGCACGTCCATATGCTTCTCCGCGCCGTTGGAGTTCAGGAATTTGCGCTTGATGTCGCAGATGATATTGCCGTTCCAGCGCATGACAAGGCGCGGCTCCGCCGTCACCTCGGCCACGACGGTGGCCTCCAGGTTTTCCCTGTTGGCTGCGGCAATGAATTTCTCCGCGTCCTCTTTCGCCACCACAACGGCCATGCGCTCCTGGCTCTCGGAGATGGCAAGCTCGGTGCCGTCCAGCCCGTCATATTTTTTCGGTACGGCGTTCAAGTCAATGGAAAGGCCGTCGGCCAGCTCACCGATGGCGACGGAAACACCGCCCGCGCCGAAGTCGTTGCAGCGCTTGATCATCCGCGTTGCTTCCTTTGTGCGGAACAGGCGCTGCAGCTTGCGCTCCACAGGCGCATTGCCCTTCTGCACCTCTGCACCGCAGGTCTCCAGGCTCTCCAGCTTGTGGGCTTTGGAGGACCCTGTCGCGCCGCCGCAGCCGTCGCGGCCCGTGCGGCCGCCCAGCAGGATCACCACGTCTCCGGGGACGGGTTGCTCACGGCGCACATTTGCCTCGGGCACCGCGCCCACCACCGCGCCGATCTCCATACGCTTGGCGATATAGCCCGGGTGGTACAGCTCGTCCACCATACCGGTGGCAAGGCCGATCTGGTTGCCGTAGCTGGAATAGCCCGCCGCGGCTGTCGTCACCAGCTTGCGCTGCGGCAGCTTGCCGGGCATGGTATCCCTGACGGGCACCAGTGGGTCGCCCGCCCCGGTGACGCGCATGGCCTGGTACACATAGCCGCGGTTGGCCAGCGGGTCCCGGATGGCGCCGCCGATGCAGGTGGCCGCGCCGCCGAACGGCTCGATCTCGGTGGGATGGTTGTGCGTCTCGTTTTTGAACAGCAGCAGCCAGGGCTCGTCCGTACCGTTGTTGTCCACGGTGATGCGCACGCTGCAGGCGTTGATCTCGTCGGATTCGTCCATGTTCTTCAGCACGCCGGTCTTTTTCAGGTACTTTCCGCCGATGGTGCCCAGGTCCATCAGGCATACGGGCTTGTTTTTGCCCGCGTGCACCTCCCTGCGCAGCGCAAGATAACGCTCCCATGCGGCCTTCACCGTCTCGTCCTCGATCTGTACGTCGTCCAGGATGGTGCCGAAGGTGGTGTGGCGGCAATGGTCGCTCCAATAGGTGTCGATCATACGGATCTCGGTGATCGTGGGGTCCCGATGCTCGCTTTTGAAATAGCTCTGGCAGAAGGCGATGTCGCCCTCGTCCATGGCCAGGCCGTAGCGCTTCACAAAATCCGCAAGGCCGGCCGCGTCCAGCGCGGTGAAGCCCTCCAGCGTTTCCACGGTGGTTGGGATGGCGTAATCGGTCTTCAGCGTGGCCTTCTCCGCAAGGGACGCCTCCCGGGCCTCTACGGGGTTGATGACGTATTTTTTAATTTCAGCCAGCTCCTCCGCGCTGGGCGCGCCGTACAGCAGGAACACGCGGGCGGACTGCACGTCGGGCCGCTCGCCCTGGCTGATGAGCTGGATGCACTCGGCGGCGCTGGCCGCGCGCTGATCGAACTGGCCGGGCAGGAACTCGGTGGCGAACACCGCGTCCGCGCCTTCGGGCACGGCCGTATAGGTGAAGTCCAGCTGCGGCTCACTGAACACGGTGCCGCAGCACTGGGAAAACAGCTCTTCGGAGATGCCCTCCACGTCGTAGCGGTTCAGCAGGCGCAGGCCCGTCACGCTTTTGATGCGCAGCAGATGACGGATCTCGGACAAAATGCCCCTGGCCTCCACCGCGTATTCGGGACGCTTTTCCACATAAATGCGATATACCATAACGTTTCCTCCCTGTGGCTCACAGCGCGGCAAGCGCCTTCTGGCCGATGTCCGAGCGGCGGTGCAGCCCCTCAAAGCCGATCTGGTCCGCCGCGCCGTAGGCCGCGGCCACGGCGTCAAACAGCGAATCCGCCACGGCGGTGACGCCCAGCACGCGCCCGCCGCTGGTGACGAGCACATTGTCCGCAAGGGCCGTGCCCGCGTGGTACACGGTGGCCCCGCCGCCCGGCAGCTGGCCGTCCGCGAGGCCCGTGATGGGCTTTCCTTTTTCATAGTGCTGCGGGTATCCGCCTGAAGCCAGCACCACGCACGCGGCGCTTTGGCCGCTGAATTTTACTTCCGTCTGCGCCAGCGTACCGTTGGTGGCGGCCTGCATCACAGCCAGCAGGTCGCTCTCCAGAAGCGGCAGCACCACCTGGGTCTCCGGGTCCCCGAAGCGGCAGTTGTACTCAATGACCTTCGGGCCGTCGGGCGTAAGCATCAGCCCGAAATACAAACAGCCTTTGAAGGGCCGGCCCTCCGCGTTCATGGCCGCAACGGTGGGTTTGAAAATCGTCTCCATGCACACCTGTGCGATCTGCGGCGTATAATAGGGGTTGGGCGCGATGGTGCCCATGCCGCCGGTGTTCAGGCCCCTGTCGCCGTCCAGCGCGCGCTTGTGGTCCATGCTGGACACCATGGGCACGACGGTTTTTCCGTCGGTAAAGCTGAGTACAGAAACCTCCGGCCCCGTGAGAAACTCCTCGATGACGATACGGCTGCCCGACGCGCCGAACTGCCTGTCCTCCATGATGCTTTTCACAGCGGCCAGCGCCGCGGCCTCGTCCTCGCAGATCAGCACGCCCTTGCCCAGCGCAAGGCCGTCCGCCTTGACGACAAGCGGGTACTTCCGGTTGGCGCGCACATAAGCCGCGGCCTCGCCCGCGTCCGCAAACGTCTCGTAGGCGGCCGTGGGGATGCCGTACTTCTTCATCAGGTTTTTGCTGAACACCTTGCTGCCTTCCAGAATGGCGGCGGCCTTGTTGGGGCCAAAGGCGGGAATGCCCTTTTCCGCCAGCGCGTCCACCATGCCCAGCACCAGCGGGTCGTCCGGCGCGACGACCACATAATCGATGCCCTCCTGCACGGCAAAGGACACCACGCCCGCCACGTCGGTGGCGGCGATGGGCACGCACACGGCGTCGCTGGCGATACCGCCGTTGCCCGGCGCGGCATACAGCGCGGGGCGCCGCGGGCTTTCCTTCAGCTTGCGGATGATAGCGTGCTCCCGCCCGCCCCCGCCGACAACCAGAACCTTCATAGGTCAACCTCCCTGCTTTCGCCGCCGCGCCGCCAAACGCGGGCAGAGCCGTGCTCCGCCCCGGCGCGGCCGCGCGGCGTTCTTTTTAATGGTGGAACAGGCGGATGCCGTTGAACGCCATCACAATGCCGTATTTATCGCAGGTTTCAATGACCTGCCCGTCCCGGATGGAGCCGCCCGGCTCCACGATGGCCGTCACGCCGGAACGGCGCGCGCGCTCGATGTTGTCCCCAAAGGGGAAAAATGCGTCGCTGCCGAGACAGACGCCCGTGACCTTGGACAGCCATTCTTTTTTTTCGGCGGGCGTCAACGGTTCGGGACGTGTAGTGAAGGTCTCCGCCCACACGCCGTCGCCCAGCACGTCCTCCCATTCGTCGGAGATATACACGTCGATGGCGTTGTCGCGGTTGGGGCGGGAGACGTCGGGACGGAACGGCAGGCCCAGCACCTTGGGGTGGTGGCGCAGCTGCCAGATGTCCGCCTTGCCCCCCGCCAGGCGGGTGCAGTGGATGCGGCTCTGCTGGCCGGCGCCCACACCGATGAGCTGTCCGCCCTGGGCGTAGCACACCGAGTTGGACTGGGTGTATTTCAGCGCGATCAGGCACAGTGTCAGGTCCCGCTTCTGCTCGTCTGTCAGCGCCCTGTTCCGTGTGACGATATTGGAGAACGTATCGTCGCCGAACTTCAGCTCGTTGCGCCCCTGCTCAAACGTGATGCCGAACACATCCTTGTGCTCCACGGGCGCGGGCTGGTAGGATGGGTCGATGGCGACAATGTTGTAACCGCCCTTGCGCTTGGTTTTCAGGATGGCCAGCGCGGCTTCGGAATAGCCCGGCGCGATAACGCCGTCCGACACCTCGTGCTGGATGACCTTCGCCGTGGCTTCGTCGCATTCGTCGGAAAGGGCGATCCAGTCCCCAAAGCTGGACATGCGGTCCGCGCCGCGGGCGCGGGCATAGGCGCAGGCCAGCGGGGAAAGCTCGATGTCCTCCACAAAATACATCTTTTTCAGCGTATCATCCAGCGGCAGGCCCAGCGCCGCGCCGGCGGGGCTGACGTGCTTGAACGACGCGGCCGCGGGCAGACCCGTGGCCTGGCGCAGCTCTTTTACAAGCTGCCACGCGTTCAGCGCGTCCAGGAAATTGATATAGCCCGGTTTGCCGTTCAAAACGGTGATGGGCAGCTCGCCCTCCCGCATGAAGATGCGCGCGGGCCGCTGGTTCGGGTTGCAGCCGTATTTCAGTTCCAGTTCTTTCATATCCTTAAAAACCCCCATTCGATGTCCCCGGCGGCCCTGCCGCACACGGGGCGGCGCGTTACACTTTTTCGTATTTGTTCACGATGCGGTCCTGCGTTTTGCCCGTGGCAAGGTCGATATACCGCACAAACAGCGAAACCTTGTTGTCCTCGTTCAGACTGTTCCACACCATCCGCGTGAACGTGTCGATATCGCCCATCAGGCGCACGTGCTCCGGCTCGCCCGCGAAGCTGGGGATGGGGCTGCCGTCGCAGCGGTAGGTATGGATAAAGCGGCCCTCGCCTGCAACGGGCTGGTCGTATTCAAAGAAGAACCGTTCCACGGAATCCGCGTTGCCGCCGTCGGATTTCAGAATGGACAGCTTGTACTTCATTGCGCCGCCCTTCACCTTCACAATGCCCGAGATGCGCGGCGTGAAGTTGGGGGAATCCGGCTCAAAGGTGCGCGTGCGCAGCGCCTTGGCAAAGCCCTTGCCCGCGGTCAGGTGGTCGTATATCGTATCCGTCTGGTCGCCGTTGGTCACGATGGTTGTTTTGCCCAGCACGCGCACGGGCGCGTAGATGATGAGGGACGGGTCCTCCAGCTTGGAGGGGTCCGCCGCTTCGGTAATGATGCCGCCGTCCTTCGCGGTGAACACGCGGTTGCGGCTGTTTGCGCTGCGGCCCATGATGAAATAGGCGATGACGGCGCTTTTGCCGTCCTCCGACCTTCCCAGCACGATGCCGCGGCCGGGGTATGTATTTACGGCAAGCTCCGCCGCAAGGCTCAGATGGTCCATATCCTTCTCCTCTTTCCGCGGCGCGGCGGGTCCGTCCGCCGCGTCCAATTCTTCCGTCAGCTGCGCCAGCGCACGGGGCAGCAGCTTCCATTCCGCCTGCTCCATCACGCGCTTCTGCAGCGTTTCCGGCGTATCGCCGGGCAGCACGTCCACGGGCTGCTGCAGCAGGATGCGTCCTCCGTCCGGCACTTCGTTCACAAAATGCACCGTCGCGCCCGTCACCTTCACGCCCTTTGCCAGCGCTGCCTCATGCACCCGCAGGCCGTAGTATCCCGCCCCGCAGAAGCTGGGGATCAGGCTGGGGTGCACGTTCAGAATGCGCTCGGGATACGCGGTGATGACGCTGGGGCCCAGGATGGACAAAAAGCCCGCCAGCACCACCACGTCGATGCGGTGCTCCCGCAGCGCGGCCAGCAGCGCCGCGTCGTATTCCTCCGGTGCGGCATAGCTTTTGCGCGCCACCACAATGCCGGGCACGCCCGCTTTGGACGCGCGCTCCAGCGCGTACACGCCGGGCTTTGAGGCCAGCACCAGAGCGATTTTCGCATGGGGCAGCGCGCCCGCGGCCTTTGCGTCCAGAATGGCCTGCAGATTCGTGCCGCCGCCGGAAACCAGCACCGCTACGTTCAGCATAGCTCTACGCCCTTTTCCGCACCCTTCGCGATCTCGCCCAGGATGTACGCATCCTCGCCCGCTTCCTTCAGGATGCGCACGGATTCGTCCGCCCTGTCGCCGGGCACGACGACAGCCATGCCCACGCCCATATTGAACGTATTGAACATGTCCCGCTCGGGAATTTTGCCAACCTTTTGCAGCAGCGGGAAGATGGGCGGCATGCGCAGGCTCTTTTTCTCGAGCTTCGCCACGCAGCCCGCGGCCAGCGCGCGGGGGATGTTCTCATAAAAGCCGCCGCCCGTGATGTGGCTCACGGCGCGCACATCCACCTGCTCCATCAGCGCCAGCACGGGCTTGACGTAAATTTTTGTGGGCGTGAGCAGCGTTTCGCCCAGCGTGCCGGAAAGCTCGTCGTAATGCTGCCAGATATCCGCGTACTCCACATTGAATATCTTGCGCACAAGAGAAAAGCCGTTGGAGTGCACGCCGCTGGAGGGCAGCGCGATGACGGCGTCGCCCGCCTGCATCTTCGTATTGTCAATGATTTTGCTTTTTTCCACGACGCCCACGGTAAAGCCGGCCAGGTCGTATTCCTGCTCCGGGTAAAAGCCCGGCATCTCGGCGGTCTCGCCGCCCACAAGCGCTGCGCCCGCCTGGACGCAGCCCTCGGCCACGCCCGCCACGATGGAGGCGATCTTCTCCGGGTAATTCTTTCCGCAGGCGATATAGTCCAGAAATACCAGTGGCTTCGCGCCGCAGGTGATCACATCATTGACGCACATGGCCACACAGTCGATGCCCACGGTGTCGTGCTTGTCCATCAGAAAAGCGATCTTCAGCTTCGTGCCCACGCCGTCCGTGCCGGAGACCAGCACCGGGTGGGTGAGGCCCGTCATATCCAGCTCGAACAGGCCGCCGAAGCCGCCCAGCCCGCCGATGCAGTTCTCGGTCATGGTGCGGGCGACATACTGTTTCATCAGTTCGACCGAACGATACCCGGCCGTAATATCCACGCCTGCAGCGGCGTAACTGGCAGAATAGCTTTTTTCCATGGTGTACTCCTATCAAAGTAGAGTTTGCGGTAACA